>MAAC01020192.1_pt1 | contig 16681 bp, 13 predicted proteins | sample 1115981 | NCBI WGS metagenome assembly MAAC01 (sample SAMN04961126, study PRJNA320927) | seawater metagenome | isolation source: sample BD02T64 sea water enriched with oil for 64 days | place: USA:Gulf of Mexico | collected 2013-07-27 | reverse complement strand
TTTGTTACGGTATTAGTCATCACATTAGTCATTAGTAATGCCATCCATTAACTTGGCTAATTTAACCAAGGCAATAGCCATATAATTATTAACACTGCGTAATGAAATACCTTGTTTAGTGGCTATTTGCTGATAGCTTAAGCCATCAAGTTGCGCAAGAATAAAGACAGTGGCAACTTTATCAGGCAATTGACTGAGCAATTTATCAACTTCAAAGAGTGTTTCTAACAAGTTATGTTGCTGCTCAGGGCTAATAGCTATCGCTGCTGGCCTGAGTGCCAATACGTCGAGATAGGCACGCTCAACTTGTTGCCTGCGCCAAAAATCAACGCATAAACCTGACGCAACACGCGATAAATAATTACGCGCACCTGACTTATCACCTGAGTTAGCACCCGAGTTATCACCACAGTTTTCAGCAAAACTATCAGTAAAGTGCTTAGGTTTTTTTAACAAGTTGATAAAAGCGTCTTGCGCCAAATCGGCGGCATCGGCACTATTATGAAGCTTACGATTTAATAACCTAAATAGCCAAGTATGGTGTTCTTGATAGAGGGATCTAATAGCAGCTTTTTCTACGGCAGGCACACACAGCCTCAACAAAAAAGTAAATGAGAATGATTGTCATTATACTTTTGTTGAGGGCAGATGCAAGGGGTGAACGAGTGACAGAGCGCTGAAATAAGCTACAGAGTAAAAAAACTGGCGCTAGTGGATAGCGCCAGTTTTTACTGTCAGCAATAGCTTAACTTTTTAATTAGAATTGATAGAACTGACGTTAAAAATTATACTTTACACTGGCATTTACTCTACGCTCTTCGCCATAGAAACAGCCCCAAGTACAAACGGCAACATAAGTTTTATCGAATAGGTTATTAGCATTAAGTTTAAAGATCCAGTCAATATATTGGTAACTAATCATGGCGTCAACGGTAGTATAAGCTGGCACTAATATCTCAGCTGACGGGCCAGTGCTGCTGCCAACATATTTAACGCCAGCTCCTACGGAAAGGCCCGCTAGTTGTAAGTTGGTAAAGTTGTAATCGGTCCACAAAGAAAGCTGATTGTAAGGTATACCTCGCAGGCGTTCATCAATTTCATCAACAACATTGCTCTGGGTGGTTCTGGCATCAATATAGGAGTAGGCTAACAATAAGTTAGTGTTATCTCCTATGGATGTTTTTGCCTCTAGTTCAAAGCCTCGTGATCGAACTTCGCCTGTTTGTACCTCAAACTCTTCATCTGTCGGATCTTGGGTTAATACATTTTGTTGGGTCAACTCATAAATAGAGGCAGTGATCAACGTATTGCTGGTAGTGGCTTGATAACGTAACCCTGCTTCGTACTGCTGTCCTGTGGTGGGTACAAAGCGGTTGTTGTGCTTGTCACGGCCAGTCTGTGGTTGAAAAGATTCACTGTAACTAAAGTAAGGAGCTAGGCCATTGTCGGCCAAATATATTAAGCCGGCTCGACCAGTAAAAGCATCGGCTGTAGTTTTTACTTTAGGTATATCACTAAATAGCGAACTCTCGATAAGCTCCGACCATTCCTGACGTCCGCCCAAAGAGATCAGCCACTTCTGGTCAATCGTAATTTGATCCTGTAGGTAAACGCTGTATAACTTGGTGGATTCAGCCCAGGATCTTGGCGATACTACAGGCTCACCCAGCGGCTCGCCATAAACTGGGTTAAATAGGTTCAAATCGCTAATTGTTCTTCTATGACGGGCGCTGTCGTGATAGCCGTCAGTATAATCTAGCCCTAATAACAGTGTCTGCTCAATGCGGTCACTCTTTAGTTTATATTCTAGATTAAGATCCGTGGCTAATATATCGGTAGAGTCTGCGCGATTCTGCGCCCAGCGACTGGCAACACCTGAGATTTCATCGAATTGACTTAGACCTACCTGACCAACTTTTACTTTTGTTTCCATATAGCGAGTATTGTTACGTAGGGTTAACACCTCACTGAAATGATGCTCAAACAGATAGCTAACAGACTTCGTCTCGGCATCAAATTTGGTGAAATCTGGTTCACCGGTCAAGAGATTGCGTGATATCTTGCCATTGACACTCTCTTTGACTGTACCAATAACGGGTAAACCATAAATTTGCGCCGTCAATACTTTTTCATAGCTGGACAATAGCGTGAGATTACTAGTGTCAGAAATATCCCACCGAATGGCTGGTGCGATATAAGTTTTGTCCTTGTCTATGTAGTCGGTCATAGCCTCGCTGTCGCGATCTAGTACGGTTAAGCGGTAAGACCAATCACCATCCTCAGTGATAGTATCACTAAAATCTAAGGTCAACTGGCGACGACCTTGGTTGCCTAAAGCAAGACCTACTTCAAAGAGAGGTTCAATCGTAGGGCGTTTACTTACCGTGTTGATAATACCGCCTGGGGAGGCCTGACCGTAGAGGAGTGACGATGGACCTTTTAACACTTCTAACCGCTCAAGACCATAAGGCTCTATGACACCGTCATAAACATTTACTTGAGCCCTAAGGCCATCGCGATAGATGCTACCGTCTGACCCCGAAGCACTAAACCCCCTGATAGTAAAATTATCTACACTGGCATCGGCACCAACCATATTATTTACCCCAGCGCTGTATGCCAAAACATCACTGGCGCTTTCCGCTTGAATTGCGGTTATAAATTCACTGGAGACTACCGAGATAGATTGTGGTGTTTCAATAATAGCGGTATCGGTTTTATTGCCTGTGGAACTGCGTTTGGCAACGTAACCGTTAACGGGGCCTGTAGCCGTTTCTTGCAAACCACTCACTTGTGCAGTAGCGAGTGTAAGCGCTTTCTCATTAGTCGATACCACGCGGTAACTACCATCAGCCTCTTTAACAAAAGTGAGAGAGGTATCTATTAATAATTGCTCAAGTGCTTGTTTAATACTGTACTTTCCAGCTAATTTACGACTCTGTTTGTTTGCTGTTAAGGCTAAATCACTGCTGATGTAAATATTAGCTTGTTTAGCCAAGGTAATTAGCGCGGTGTTTAATGGCCCAGCGCTGATGTTAAATTGCTTTTTTTGCTGCTTTTTTTTCTGATAATACTGTGCTGTTTTAGTGCTGCCATTCTTTAAGGTATTAGTTTTAAAAGTACTGACCTCGGCGGCATAAGCATTATTAATTGCAGGCAAGGTTAATGTCGCTATCAGGCTTAATTTTAAAGCGCGGGCTAATCTTGGGTAACGCAATGGTGTTCTCGTGTGGGTACTACTGGTAAAACGCATGTTTTTTCCTTAGTTTTATTAATTCTCTACTTAGTTAATCGAGTGAGAAGAAAAAACAGGAACTAAAAAGTTTAATTATTTTTTGTTATCGCTAAAAAAGGGAGACGAGCTGTATTGGTGCCTTGTCCATCGCTTATTCGAGGCTAACCCACCAAGGGGTCAATTGTTTAATTGAGACTTGCAGCGTTTTCGCTATCATTGATAAGGCTAAGTTAGTATCGTCGAGCGGGAAGGCTCCGACCACTTTACGGTTAGCAATAGCTGGAGACACACCTAAGTAACCATGGCGATATAAACTGAGTTCAGTGATGAGTGCTGCCAAAGTAATATTTTCAGCGTAAAGCACTTTTTTATGCCAAGTTTTTCGAATAGATTGCGCTGGCATCAGTATGGTTATTTTTTGTTGAGTAAAACGCGCTGCTTGGCCTGTGGCAATAATATGCTGTTGTTTTGAGCTTGCTGTGGTTATTTTCACGCGACCCTCAAACACATGTACTTCAATGGCGGTGCCGCTTAATACTTCACGCACACTAAAATTCGTGCCTAACGCTTGTAACATGCCCTGCGTGGTCGCGACCTTAAACGGTCTGTTGGTGGTGCTTTTGTCTTGGGCGTTACTGTATTTGTCGTTACTGTATTTGGTATTACTGTGTTTGGTGTTGCTATCATTTGACGTAGAAATTAAAATTTCGCCGCGAATAAAGTTAATAAGACGTACATCTGCTTGATAATTAACATTAAAGGCGCTAGCTGTATTTAGCCAAACCGTGCTGTTATCTGCTAAATTAATGTCGGAAATTTCCCCGGTAGTACTTTGATAATCAGCAAAATGCGCCATCGTTATGGTTTTTATTGGCGTATAGCGAAATAATGCCCAACTCGACATCGCTAAAGCCGATAAGCTAAGAAAACGCAGGGCATCGCGGCGGCTAATGGGTATGTTAAGGGGTTGGTTTCGTGCTGATTGTAAGCTGCAAGCAGCAATATCTGCCTCTTGTTCAAAAGAGGTGAATTTTTCATTAACGGCTAATACCTGTTGCCATGCCAGTTGATGTGATGGACATGCCGCTAACCATTGTTGCCAATTGTCTTGGTCTTGTGTTGCTACTTGTGCATCGTTAAGGGCCACAAACCAGCTTGCTGCCTGTTGTAAGTTGTTATAAGTAAGTTGATGGTTATGATTGCTCATTGGGATGATTGTTTGGGGGGCGTTAACGGTAAGCCAGCCGCCAATAAGCTGCAATGTAGCATGGCAGTAACCATATACTTACCGATCATACGTTCAGAAACACCAAGTTGCTGGCTAATTTGTTTATACGTTAAACCCTTTAAGCGATTTAAAATTAAGGTGGTGGCGACATTGTTGGGTAAACTACGGAGCATTTGATCAATGTCGTGTAAGGTTTGCACAATACTTTGTTGTTGCTCGGCACTAATATGAATTTTCTCGTCACGAGTCGCTAATTCTGTTAGCCAAGCTTGCTCTATTTGCCTACGTCGCCATAAATCAATGGTTAAACCTTTACCCAATTTACTTAAATACGCCTTTGCTTCTAGTCGGGTGGTAAAGGTTTTTGGTTGCATTAATAAACGCACAAAAGCATCTTGGGCAAGATCGGCTGCATCAAACGGGCAATTGAGCTTGTTCATCAACAAACGCACCAGCCATGAGTGGTGCTCTTGGTACAAGATGTTGATATTACGGTTATCTACTGACGACAAAGCAACTTCCATGTACCCACGTTACATGCTAAATAGGAATGATTTGCATTATACTTTTGTTAGAGAGAGATGCAAGGGGTGATCAGGCAACCTAAGTAAAGAAAAACGGCTGTGAGCAATTAAAGGTATCAAAAAACAACAAAAATAAATATTTTCTGCACTTTTTCAACGCTTTTTTAGCACATTTTTGGGATGGCGATCCACAAAAGTCCACAAATTCATCCACTTCCTACAATTCTTTGTTCAGCCCTTATTTTTACTGGTGTTTTGACCAGTACTGGTATCGTTCATTTTACCGATTCTTTGCTTGACATAACTTTGCTTTAGTCACTAAAATGTATCAATGTGGTAAAAAGTGGGTAATTGTGGATCTTAATGATTACCTAACAAAAAAAGTAGCAAAAGAAGTAACAAAATAAGCAGCAAAAAATTAAGCTAATAAGGTCAATGCAAAAACATGTTTAGAGGTGCTAGCGCAATCACACTTGATAGCAAAAATAGAATCACGGTACCGACAAAGTATCGCGAGGAGCTATTGACTGATTGCCAAGGAAAAATGATTTGTACGGTTGATATTCAACACCCGTGCTTATTGTTGTATCCCTTGCCTGAGTGGGAAGAAATTGAGTTAAAACTTTGCAACTTATCAAGCATGAACCCACAAGAGCGCTTATTACAACAAGTTTTACTCGGTAATGCTACCGATTGCGACATGGATAAAAATGGTCGTTTGCTGATTAATGGTCCCTTGAGGCAGCATGCTGCTTTAGAGAAATCTATTATGTTAGTGGGGCAGCTGAAAAAATTTGAAATTTGGAGTGAGTCAGCATGGCAAGCTCAAATGCAACAAGGCATTAGCAAAATTCAATCAGGCGAAATTGAATTAACTGAACGTTTATTAGATTTATCTTTATAAATTTATAATTGAAAAACTAAGAGTATAAAAATAACAATATGGAAGTAGATAAAACACACATTTCTGTTTTATTGGCCGAGGCGGTTGATGGTTTAAACATCAACCCAGATGGTTGCTATATCGACTGTACTTTTGGTCGTGGCGGTCACTCGACATTAATTCTGTCTAAGTTGTCAAAACAGGGACGCTTAATTGCGATTGATCGTGATCCTAGTGCGATTATTGCCGCCGAAAAATTTAAAGATGATTCTCGTTTTCATATTGAACACCAAGGTTTTGCCCACTTAGCTGATATTGCCGAGCAGCATGAGTTAACTGACAAGGTTGATGGCATATTATTGGATTTAGGCGTTTCTTCCCCACAACTTGATGAAGCTGAGCGTGGTTTTAGCTTTATGAAGGATGGTCCGTTAGATATGCGTATGGATACCACTCGTGGACAAACCGCCGCTCAGTGGTTAGCGGTTGCCGATGTAGAAGATATTACTTGGGTGCTAAGAACTTTTGGTGAAGAAAAGCATGCTTGGCGCATTGCTAATGCCATTGTTGATGCTCGTGAAGAAACCCCATTTACCCGCACCAGCCAGTTGGCAAAGTTGATCAAAACGACGGCGCCACAACGAGAAATTAAAAAGCATCCCGCCACACGCAGTTTTCAAGCTATTCGTATGTATATCAATAGTGAGTTAGAGCAAATTGAAAAAGCATTAGCGGCTTCATTAGCAGTACTTAATGAAGGCGGACGACTGGTGGTTATTAGTTTTCATTCGTTAGAAGATAGATTGGTAAAACAATTTATGAGAAAACACTCGCAAGGTAAAAAAGTGCCACGCGGCTTACCTATCAGTGAAGCTGAGTTGAATAAGGGTAAAAAATTACAATTAATTGGTCGTAAATTAAAACCGAGTAAAACAGAAGTCGAGATAAATGTTCGTTCGCGTAGTTCAGTATTACGCATAGCACAGCGTTTAGAAAAAATTGCTGATTAGTTATGCCAAGGCAAAAAGTTGCACCACGACAAAAGGTGTTGGCAGTGGATATTTGGCAAGACATTGTCCGTTATTTTGTCAGTTACTTGTTGTTAGCTATGGTGGTTTTGTCAGCGTTTTCGGTCATTTATTACACCCATGTAAATAGACAAACAACCAGCGAATTAGAAGTGTTATTAACTGAGCGTGATGAATTAGATATTGAATGGCGCAATTTATTGTTAGAGCAGAACTCTTTGGCCGAGCATAGCGCCATAGAAAGTAAGGCGAAAAAACTGCTGAACATGAAACGGCCTGATGCCAATTCAGAAATTATTATTACTTTACAGTAGTAGCACTTTAAAAAAAGTAGCAGCAGAATAAAAAATAAATGAGTAAAAAAGTGAGTACCAGCGTGAGCAAAAAAGCAAGCAATCGCAGCAGTCAATCAACAACAACCGCATGGCGTTATTACGTGGTGTTGGCTATTGTTGCCTTGATTTACGCTGGGCTGTTAGCGCGTAGTGCTTATATTCAAATTATTGAACCCGACATGTTGAAAAAACAGGGTGATATGCGTTCACTACGCATAGCGACTAACACGGTACAGCGAGGCTCTATTGTTGATAGAAATGGTGATAAATTAGCCATTAGCGTCCCGGTTGAAACGGTTTGGGCTGATCCAAAAATTATCATGGATAACAACGCCCTTACTATGACCGAGCATTGGCAAGCCCTTGCTGATGTTTTAGGGAAAGATGTTAATAAGTTAACGACTCGTGTCGTGCGTAATCCTAGAAAACGTTTCGTTTATCTTGAACGAAAAATCTCCCCCGCCATGGCTAATTATATTCGTGAGTTGAAAATTCCGGGTATTCATCTGCGTAAAGAGTCGAAACGTTTTTATCCTACGGGTGAAATTAGCGCTCATGTTGTTGGTTTTACTAATGTTGATGATAAAGGTATTGAAGGTATTGAACGGGTTTATGATCAACTCTTAACGGGCAAAGGCGGCGCAAAACGTTTTAGAAAAGATGCCAAAGGCCGTAAAATTGAAATTCTTTCCGTTGAAGAAACTCAAGCCGCGCAAGATATTACTTTAACTATTGATCAACGTATTCAAGCCATTGCCTATAAAGAGCTTAAAGGGGCGGTGCAAGCTTTTAAAGCCACTTCTGGCTCGGTAGTGGTAGCTGATATTCACACCGGTGAAATTTTAGCGATGACCAACAGCCCCTCTTATAATCCAAATAATAGAAAGAACACCGCTATTCATCGCTTTAGAAATAGAGCGATCACCGATATTTACGAGCCGGGTTCAACCATGAAGCCACTAACCGCTTTAACGGCACTAGAGTTTGGCTCTGCTAAGGTCAATACCGTTATTGATACCAGCCCTGGCTGGATGCGTTTAGGCGGTAGACGGGTAAACGATCCTATTAATCGCGGCAAATTATCCATTGAAGATATTTTAGTCACTTCGTCAAACATGGGCACCACCAAGTTAGCGCTATCTGTGCCGAAGAATTTTTTACTTGATAAGTTCTTTGATGCGGGCTTTGCGGATAACACAGGTACAGACCTTATTGGTGAAAGCTCAGGCATGATGCATGATCGGCAGCGTTGGTCAAAGTTTGAGTTAGCCACGCTTTCTTGGGGTTATGGCTTGGCTATTACGCCAATGCAACTAGCGCGTTTTTATGCCACGTTAGCCAATGGTGGTATCAAACGAGAGTTATCCATCATCAAAGGTGAAAACAAAGTAGGCGAGCGAGTGTTTTCTAAGAAAAATTCACAGGCAATTACGCAAATGCTGGAAACGGTAGTGGATCACCATGTGCAAAAAGCCAAAGTGGATGGTTATCGTGTTGGCGGCAAAACAGGTACCTCCTTTAAAGCCGTTGCAGGTGGTTATGGTAATGACTACGTTGGTTTATTTGCGGGCGTTGCGCCAATATCTGATCCACAAGTTGTGGTCGTGGTGGTGATTAACGATCCCGGTGGTGATTTATATCATGGCGGCGAAGTAGCGGCTCCTGTTTTTTCCCGAGTAATGAAAGGGGCGCTTAGAGTCTTAAATGTTGCTCCTGATGCCAGAGACAAAGTGGCTTTGAGAAACAAGTTACGACTAACACATAACAGGCAAAAAATGACTGAAAAGGAGGCTAATGATGTCTAAGCCTTTAACAGCATTTATCCAGCAAGTATTAGCTGACTTTGGTATTAATTTAAGTATTAGTTTTGGTGTTAGCTCAGGTGTTAGTTCTGGCATTAGTTTGCCAAATCATATAACACTTAGCGAACAACAGGGTCATTTAACTAATGACAGCCGCACGATCAGCCAAGGTGATATTTTTTGCGCGGTAATTGGTCAAGCAGAAGACGGTCGTCAATATATTGATAGCGCGATTGAAAGTGGTGCCAGCTTAATACTGAGTGAATGTCAGCAACAAAATGATCATGGCAAGGTTAGCGTTATTGCTTTGGCAGATAAACAAGTGGCGGTGGTTAGCTTTTATCAGTTAAACAGCCAGCTGTTTGCGCTTGCAAGTGCTTATTATCAATCACCCCAAAGTAAAATGACCATGATTGGTATTACCGGGACTAATGGTAAAACCAGCACTAGTCACCTATTAGGTCAAATCTTAAGTCAATGCCAAAGTCGTTGCGCTATTATTGGCACAAACGGTGCTGGCCTGCTCAGTCATTTAAATGACAATAGCTTAACCGAACTGGCCAATACTACCCCAAGCGCCACCGACTTAATGCAATTTTTTCATGATTTTTCTGAGCAGGGAGCAAGTCACCTTGCCATGGAAGTCTCTTCCCATGCCCTTGAGCAAAAGCGCGTTAGTGCCGATATTTTTGATATTGCTGTTTTTACTAATTTAAGTCGAGATCATCTTGATTATCACGGCACTATGGCGAGTTATGCGAAAGCAAAAAGACAATTATTTACCCATGACAAGCAGCAAGTTGCCGTACTTAATGGCGATGATACACAAGCTCAAGCTTGGTTAACGCAGTGGTCAACACCAGAGAAGCTTTGGCTGTACGGTCGCAGTGACAACGTTTGCCAACATGCGCAGTTTGTCAGTGCTAAGCATATTAACCATCACAGCCACGGTGTCAGTTTTACCTTAAATAGCCATCTTGGTGATATTGACATTCATAGCCGATTATTAGGGGATTTTAATATTGATAACTTACTGGCAGTGATCAGTGTGTTATTGATAGCAGAAATACCACTGGCGGTTATTGCTGAGCAAGTTGCCAAGCTTAAGGCTATTGCAGGGCGTATGGAAAGTTTCTCCGCCAAGGTAGCCTTGAGTAACACCCCAACCGCGGTAGTGGATTATGCCCATACCCCCGACGCTCTAGAAAAAGCACTTATTGCTTGTCGCCAACACTGTCACGGCAAGTTATATGTTGTTTTTGGCTGCGGTGGCGATAGAGATAAAGGTAAGCGAGCATTAATGGCACAGGCGGCTGAAAAATATGCCGATTGTCTGGTGGTAACCAGTGATAATCCGCGCACAGAAGCGCCAATGAGTATTATTGAAGATGTGGTTGACGGTTTAGCAAATAAAGCTGACATAACCGTTATAGAGCAGAGAAAACAAGCCGTATTAGCAACGTTAGCGAAAGCGCAACCTGAGGATGTAGTATTGCTAGCAGGCAAGGGACATGAAGATTACATCATTATCGGTCAAGAAAAAATTGCTTATAACGAGCGTCAAGTGGTGATGGACTTCTTTAACAATATTGATAGCAGCCAAGCCGCTATACCCGTAGCCAAGCCTGCAGGTGAGCAACAATGATTAAAGTTAATTTATCAAGTTTAGCAGCGGCTGCTAATGGTCAGTTAGTTTGTGCTGAAGCGCTAAGCTCACTAACCATTGAAAACCTAACGATAGACTCTAGAACATTGCGAGCCAATGATGCTTTTTTAGCGTTAAAAGGGCCAAGTTTTGATGGCCATCGTTTTGCCAAGCAAGTGATTGAAAAAGGTTGTCAGGTGCTTATTGTTGATCATCAACTCAATGATATTGATACCAGTAAAGTTGCCCAAATTATTGTCAATGATACTCGTATCGCTTTAGGTAAAATTGCCGCTTTTGTTAAAGAGCAAGTGGCGCCTAAAACTATCGGCATTACGGGGAGCAGCGGTAAAACCACCGTTAAAGAAATGTTAGCGGCTATTTTATCGCGTTTGGGCAAGGTACTTGCCACCGACGGTAATTTTAATAACGATATTGGCGTACCGCTAACATTATTACGTTTATCCCAAGATGATGATTTTGCCGTGATTGAAATGGGCGCGAATCATATTGGTGAAATTGCTTACACAGCCGAGTTAGTTAAGCCAGATATTGCCATGATCAACAATATTGCCGCAGCGCATTTAGAAGGCTTTGGTGATTTATGTGGTGTTGCTCGCGCCAAAGGCGAGATTTTCTCGGCTTTATCGGCTGAAGGTGTTGCCTTATATAACCAAGATACCAAGTACACCAGTAAATGGCAGTGGCGCTTAACTGACAAGCAAGTGCGTACTTTTTCCTGTGCTAATACGAGCCGCGCTAATAGCCCCCTTAATGCCGATGTAACCAGCAGTAATGTTTGTTTAGATGAAAACGGCTGTGCTAGTTTTGATTTGCAAAGCGCTATTGGCGAATGCTTCATAACCCTTAGAGTACCCGGAAAACATAATGTTTGTAACGCTGTGGCTGCCGCCACTGCCGCCATTGAATGTGGCGCAACATTAAATGATATTCAACTCGGCTTAGCCGAAATGGCACCCGTGAAAGGTCGACTGAATATTCATCAACTAGCGAGAAATTTAACCTTAATTGATGATACTTATAACGCCAATGTTGAATCTATTAAAGCGGCTATCGCGCTGCTGGCTAATTATTCAGGACAACGCATTTTAGTACTGGGTGATATGGCTGAGCTTGGCAGTGATGCGCGTAGTTATCACCAAGAAGTGGGTGAATATGCGAAAGCGCAAGGCATTGATGTACTCTTTACTTTAGGGGTGTTAAGTCAAAATACCAGTGATGCTTTTGCTCGAAAAAATACTGCCATAAGTGAACATTTTAGTGATAGAGCAGCGCTAAGCGAGCAATTATTTGCTCTTTTAGCAACAGAAGAACAAACAAACAACAGCCAGATTTTAGTCAAAGGCTCTCGTAGCGCTCATATGGAAGATGTCGTTGAAGATATTATTAGTTGGCACGCTAATCAAAATAAAGAGAATCAAAGCCAACGTATTAATCCCACTAAACAGGACAATTCCTAATGTTACATTGGTTAGCTGAATATTTAACCCAATACTATAGCGTGTTTAACGTCTTTTCTTACCTTACTTTTCGCGCCATTGTTAGCACGTTAACGGCACTATTTATTTCGCTCTATTTTGGTCCGAAACTGATCCGTTATTTGCAAAAAATGCAAATTGGTCAAACGGTTCGTGATGATGGTCCTGAAAGTCATTTGTCTAAATCGGGTACGCCAACAATGGGCGGCATACTCATTTTAGCATCGATCGTGTTTAGTGTTTTACTTTGGGCAAACTTGAGCAATGTCTATGTTTGGGTGGTGCTGTTTGTGGTGGTGAGCTTTGGCATAATAGGTTTTGTTGATGATTATCGTAAAGTTATTCGCAAAGACTCAAACGGTTTGATTGCTAGGTGGAAGTATTTTTGGCAAACCGTAGCAGGCTTAGCAACGGCAGTATTTTTGTATCAAATATCCCATCCTGAGCAAACTTTTTTGCTGATCCCTTTTGTAAAAGACGTTATGCCGCAACTAGGGTTATTTTACATTGTCATGACTTATTTTGTCATCGTTGGCACTAGTAACGCGGTTAACTTAACTGACGGTTTAGACGGCTTAGCCATAGTGCCAACCATTATGGTGGCGGGAGCATTTGCCTTATTTGCTTATGTTACTGGCAATGTCAATTTCGCCAGTTATCTACACATTCCTTATATCGCTATGACCAGTGAATTGGTGGTGGTATGCACCGCGATAGTTGGCGCAGGGTTAGGGTTTTTATGGTTTAACACTTATCCAGCACAAGTTTTTATGGGGGATGTTGGCTCTTTGGCATTAGGGGCAGCCTTGGGCGTTATTGCCGTATTAGTTAGGCAAGAGTTGGTACTGTTTATTATGGGCGGGGTTTTTGTTATCGAAACCGTGTCGGTTATTTTACAAGTTGGCTCTTATAAAATGCGCGGTCAACGAATTTTCCGTATGGCACCTATTCATCATCATTATGAATTAAAAGGTTGGCCAGAGCCTAGAGTTATAGTGCGTTTTTGGATTATATCCATAATTTTAGTGCTAATTGGCTTAGCAACATTGAAACTGCGCTAATTAGCATATTTTGCAGAAGAGAGATAAATGACATTATTAACGGCATTTAAAAATAAACAAATACTTGTGCTAGGCGCTGGGCTCACGGGTATGTCCTGTGCGCGCTTTTTAGCCTCACAAGGATTATGTTTTGCTGTTAATGATTCTCGCTCGAAGCCGTTTGCGAGTGGTTATAGCGAGCAAGCTTTTACTGCTGAATTTCCACAAATTAGGTTATCGCTAGGAAAATGGCATGCTGAGCTAATTGCTAATGCCGAGGTGATATTGATCAGCCCAGGTATTGATAGTTCAATTGCGGAAATAGCCCCATTTATTAAAGCTGACTGCCAAGTATTAGGGGATGTTGAGTTATTTTGCCAGATAAATAATCAGCGTAGTCATCCGATGGCTATGTTGGCGGTGACTGGCTCAAACGGTAAATCTACCGTGGTGTCGTTATTAAATTATTTAGCGGAAAAGCTAGGCATTAATGCCCAACTTGGCGGCAATATTGGCCAACCCGTTTTAGATTTATTTACTCAGTCACATAGCAATGCAGCAAACGCACTACCTGAACTGGTTATTTTAGAATTATCGAGCTTTCAGTTAGAAACGCTAAAAAGCATGCAAGCCATTGCCACCACCGTTTTAAATGTTAGTGATGATCATTTAGATCGTCATCAAACAATGGCTAATTATCAAGCCATTAAACAAAGCATTTATCAACAAGGTCAGTTGGCAGTTACTAACCGTGATGATGTTGCTACTTCAGTACCTAATGCGGAGACTGATTTAGGGCAAGCGCAATTGTCATTCGGTAGTAACGCACCAGCACAAGGGCAGTTTGGAGTTCGTTTTGACAGTGAGCACAAGCTTGAAAGTAAAGACAAACCAAAGAATAAAGCTTATTTAGCCTTTGGTGATAAAAACTTAATTGCTTTAGATGAATTACCATTGGCAGGTATGCATAACGCGCTAAATTATTTAGCAGTGTTAGCGTTAGGTTACAGTGCTGGTTGGTCATTAACGGCCATGGTGGAAAATTTAGCTGGGTTTACGGGGTTAGCCCATCGATGCCAGCGGATAAATACGTATGATGGCATTACTTGGATTAATGACTCGAAAGCCACCAATGTTGGCGCTACTTTAGCGGCAATTAACGGCTTAGCAAAAACACTTTCAGCGCAGCAACATTTAATTCTTATCGCCGGTGGTGATGGTAAAGGCGCAGACTTTAGTCCTTTAACAAAGCCGCTTGCCCAACATGTGAGCCAAGTGATCACCTTAGGTAAAGACGGTGACAAAATTGCTCAGTTGAGCGGTGAAATGGCTAAATCACAACAAGTAAGCGATTTAAATACCGCGGTAGCAGTAGCACAAACGTATGCAAAGGTAGGTGATATCGTTTTATTATCTCCCGCGTGTGCCAGTTTAGACATGTTTAAAAACTTCGCTGAGCGCGGTGAGCAGTTTATTGCAGCAGTAGAGCGTTTAACAGAGGTGCAAGCATGACTACCTCTACCGAGCAAATAAAATTACCGTTAGCAGCGGTTAAAAACTTAACGAGCAGTATTACTAATAACCTAGCTCAAATTTTTAATGCTGAGCAAAAACAAGCGAACCCGAGCTGCGCGGTATTTGATCGCAGTTTTATTATTTTAGCGCTAAGCATGTATATGATAGGGCTTATCATGGTGGCTAGCTCATCCATGCCTGTAGCAGAGCGCTTATTTAATAACCCTTTTCACTTTGTTATTCGCCATAGCATTTATATTGTTTTGAGCTTAGGTGTTGCTGGTGTTGCTTTGCAAATTCCTATGTCGTGGTGGCAAAAAAATAGCGGCTATTTACTGATGTTTGGCATTTTCTTATTGGTGACAGTATTACTGATTGGCCGTTCAGTAAATGGTTCAACGCGCTGGATTGTTTTAGGGCCTATTACCGTGCAAGCGGCAGAGCCTGCTAAGTTATTTTTCTTTTGCTATTTGGCGGCCTATTTAGTGCGCCGACGCGATCAAGTAATGGAAGACTGGAAAGGTTTTGCTAAACCCTTAGTGGTGTTTGCGGTGCTGGCCGCTTTACTGTTAAGGCAACCTGATTTGGGCACCATTATTGTCATGTTTGTCACCACCTTTGGTTTATTATTTTTAGCAGGCGCAAAACTCTGGCAATTTATCAGCTTGGCCTCAGTTGGGGTGGTTTTACTGTCGTTATTAGCCGTATTTGAACCCTATCGCTGGCGTCGAATTACTAGCTTTTTAGATCCCTGGCAAGACCCCTTTGGCAGTGGCTACCAATTAACACAATCACTCATGGCTTATGGCCGTGGTGAAATTTTTGGTCAGGGCTTAGGAAATAGCATCCAAAAATTAGAATATTTACCCGAAGCACATACTGACTTTGTTATGGCGGTATTAGCGGAAGAATTCGGCTTTGTTGGTGTGGCGGTTATTTTGTTGTTGAGCATGATAATGGTCTACAAAGCACTTATTTTAGGGCGAAAAGCGCTAGCGAAAGAGAAGTTTTTTGAAGGTTTTTTTGCTTACGCCATTGGTATTTGGATGTGTTTTCAGGCGGCGGTTAATGTTGGTGCTAGCGCGGGTATTGTACCCACTAAAGGGTTAACCATGCCGTTAATCAGTTATGGCGGTAGCTCGATGATAATTATGACTATTGCGGTGGTGATTTTAATTCGTATTGATCATGAGCTGCGTATGCAAAGTATTCAAGCTACGTCATCTAAAAGTCGGGGCAAAAAATGACTAGCATAGCTAATCCTCCAACGAATCCTCCAAAATTATTAGTGATGGCTGGCGGCTTTACTTGCACGGTTGGGCATATTTTTCCTAGGGGAAAGTATGACCACTAACAACCGTGCTCCAAAGTTATTAATAATGGCTGGTGGCACCGGTGGCCATATCTTTCCCGGTCTTGCGGTGGCAGATATGTTGAATCAGCAAGGCTGGCAGATACATTGGTTAGGCACGGCCGATAAAATGGAAGCCAATTTAGTACCTGAGCATGGTTATGATATTTCATTTATTAATATCAGCGGCTTACGAAATAAAGGCTTGCTGTCATGGTTGAAATTGCCGTTTAAATTAATGGCCTCGTTATGGCAGGGAATTAGGGTAATAAAAGCCATTAAACCTGATGTGGTTTTGGGGATGGGCGGTTATGCCAGTGCCCCAGGTGGTTTAGCGGCATGGTTAATGAAAAAACCGTTAGTAGTTCATGAGCAAAATGCCGCGGCGGGTTTAACTAATCGGTTGTTAAGCCGCATTGCCAGTAAAGTTTGTTGTGCTTTTCCCGGTGCTTTTGATAAAAAAGTAGCGGCACAAGTGGTGGGAAATCCTTTAAGGGCAAGTATTGGCGAACAGGCATTGCAGAAAAGCGATGATAAAGCCGAACATGGCAATGCTGAGCATGGTAATGCACGCCATGATGCTAAAAGTAGCCATA
>MAAC01008141.1_pt1 | contig 16685 bp, 13 predicted proteins | sample 1115981 | NCBI WGS metagenome assembly MAAC01 (sample SAMN04961126, study PRJNA320927) | seawater metagenome | isolation source: sample BD02T64 sea water enriched with oil for 64 days | place: USA:Gulf of Mexico | collected 2013-07-27 | reverse complement strand
TTTGGAAGTGGCGCAAGCGCGACAGCGTGCATGACCGCAGCCATACGGCGCATCGACTGCAAACGACGCTGACGTCTGCTCAGGAGGCCGTCGCAGTTGCGCTGCGCAAGACGCTGCTTGTGTCGTTGGATGACCTTCTGGCCGTGGTACGCGAGTTTCTGAACCCGGATGTCTCACGCTCGGGGCTGGATCGCTGCCTGCGCCGTCACGGGGTGGGAAATCTGCGTGACCTGAAGGTCCAGACCGCCCGCCCCAAGCACAGCGGCTTCAAGGCCTATGAGCCCGGATACATCCACATCGACCTGAAATACCTGCCACAAATGGCAAATGAAACGTCCCGCCGCTATCTGTTCGTCGCGATTGACCGGGCCACCCGCTGGGTCTTCATCCGCATCTACAACAACAAGACGGCAGCCAACGCGCGCCGCTTCCTGCGTGACCTGGAGCGCGCTTGTCCAATGCGTATCCGCACCATATTGACGGACAATGGCAAGGAGTTCACTGACCGTCTCTTTGGCTTACGCAAGCGAGCCGCGACGGGCGGACACGAGTTCGACAAACTCTGCTCCGAATTGGACATTGAGCATCGTCTCACCCCGCCAAGATCGCCGCAAACCAATGGCATGGTCGAAAGGTTCAACGGACGTATCGAGGACGTGCTGCAAAGCCACCACTTCCGATCAGGCGAAGAACTGGAAACCACGCTGCACCTCTATGCTTGGCTCTACAACCAGCAGCTCCCACAATCAGCGTTAGACAGTAAGACGCCCTTGCAAGCGATGAAGGACTGGCACAAAATCAAACCGAAGTTGTTCAAGATTCAGCCGTACTACCGTCCGGGATGTGACAACTAAGCAGCAACGCAGGGGTCACCAGCACGCCCCAGCATAACGCAGAGCCTTTCTCTAGAATAACATTTAGCACCATCAACTCAACGCTGTTTCAGCAATCTCTATTGGATCAAACCCGCTACTGACCAACGAATGAAATATCTTGTCACAAGTGAATGTGGTCCAATGTGGGATCTCGTATGATCCGGTACCTTTTTGGAAATTCACGAGCGCGCGGCTGCTGAGGTTTCCAAAATCTCCATCGTCCTTTGATGGTCCCAGATCATATCCAAGTGCAATTAATGCACGCTGGCGCGGCTTGGGCATCCAGAATGGCGACCAGATATCTGGGATGCTTGAATCGTCATAAATGTCGCGCAACAATCGGGCGAAGGGAAATCCAGCGACATCCTGTTTGTATCCTGGACAAATATCATGGTGGCCATGGTGATCTCGCCACCCGATATCAGGCCAGCGCTCATTGATCTCTTTGCCTACCTGAACCATCATTTCGTATTGCTCATCTGGCCATGGCTCAATCTTCATGATCCATTTGCTGTCAGTATTGACAGCCTCAATCCAGCCCGAACCGGCGGGATGGTTAGGCCGCTCATAGCCGACATTGCAAGTCTCTATCCCTATACACGCCCGTGCACCCTTTGTTTTGTTGGTTGAAGCTTTTCCGTCCCATCGAATCTTCTGGCCAATTCCTGCATGCCAGGAACGGTTATCAAGACTGACATAGCGGTCCGTGCCATCGACAAAAGTCTGCCCCACACAATAGTGAGATGATACCTTTGAGTTTTTTGTGGCATGACCACCCAGAATACCTCTACATTGCACCAGAGATCTTAAGGCCGTCCAATGCCAAGTGACACCGCGTGGCTTATGTTGAGTGGCGGTCGTCCATCCTGGACCTACCGCATGGCCCTGATTGAGCGGGATCAGATGATCATTAAAATGAAAGTCCATTGTACCTCCTACTGAAAATGCTTTATTTTGTCGCAGTCGTGAAAATAACGGTAGAATTAGATTACCTCAAGTTGCGGAGATCACTGTCTGAAGTCAGCACTTATGGGTCCAAATAGGGCAATTTGATAAGAGAGTGTTTTTGGCTCATCGTAACCACCAAGTAGTGGGAAATGAGACAGACAATTACTGGCAAGTCCGCTTGCCTACAACTCCAGAGTTTACGTGTCGACACCATCTCGCTTGCTAAACAGGCTCCCGGATACGATGGAGAAACGCAGTAATATCCCGAACAAGACAGCGCATAAGGCAATCAGCACCCACTGGACAAACCCGAGACCCATAAATAAACTTGGAAAGTACTTACTTCGCTCAACCTCAGCAATTTTTAGAAATGCCTTATCAACTTCCATCAATTTTGCCTGAACAAACCTGAAATCAGAGTCCATACCGTCCTTCAATTCGTCTTCGCTTTTCCCAGGGGCATCCGCGAAGCGGCTGAGCAATTCGCCCAACAAGCCCTTGAGGATCGTGCCTTGTTTTTTAACTTCATCATTTTCACTGCTCCCGTATGCAACCTGGATTGCGATAGAGGCTTTGGAAATTGCGTGGAGGGAACCTCGAATCGATTCTAGGTACGTACCTATAGAGGTCTCTTCTGTTGTCCATGTCTCTGCTGCCAATAAGAACCCCAAGGCGGATTCATAGATAACCTCTTGATGAATTATCGCTCTGTTGGCTATCAGCTTCTGTTTTTGCGTGGCATCAGCATAGTTGCTTAAAATGCCGTTGATGAAGAATTTGGCGACAAGCAGAACGATAGCGATAACAATAGCAAGAACGATTTTTTCAAATACTAAATCAGCAAGTTTTTCATGACTATCCATTTCAACCTCCGGTGAATTGCAGTGAGTAGATCAGCGGATCCAGGCCAGACCTATGAAGGAATATTTTATAAGTGACCCCCTGCTCCGGCGCCACGCATTCAAGCTTGCCGTGCCAGAATCTGCGACCAACGCCGCTGTTTTTTAAATAAGGATTCATCTTGCAATGACGCGGAACCGACTCAACATTCGACCCGCAATCAATGTTCTCGCCAATGCTCCCTTCCCTTCGCACTTCCCATTTTTCGTAAACAATGTCGCCGAAATCAAATGCTAGCACCACACTTCTTGTATATTTGTTTTTTGGTCCCCTACCGCAAACAATTCTCTTACTGTAACTCTTGGCAACAGATGCCTGATCTCCCGACAGGCTCAAGTGATTGAATGAGTTTCCTGGCCTAATTTTAAAGGGAGTACGAGGCTGTTCTGTATTCTTGATGTATTTGTTGCTTGTGATTTTTTCAGTACAGCTAGAGTTAGGCAAATAGATTTGACCGCAAACTTTTACCGTGGTCGCAAACGACACTTCGACCGTGATATCTTGGGCCAGAGCGACCGAGGCAGACACAACAAACGCCGCCAGCCCACAAAGCACACGTCCACAAGTGCGATCGAATTCAAGGAACCCGTTGACAAATTTCTTGGTCCGCATCTTTCTGTTCATTTAGGCCCCTCATCAATAAACTTCCTGATTAATTTGTCGTTACCATTCAAAGGCAACACATCCAAACTTCGCGTTTTCAAAGCTCATTTCCGAACAAATTGCCCGGAATTGGGAGAAGTGTCTGCTCTGCTCATCTGGATAGCCTTGGATCCACCGTACGTGCCGCCGCTGATGCCCAGAAGCCAAAGCGTATTCTCATTAATTTCGGGAAAAGATGAACTATCACTGGCAAATCCGAATGAAATATAAAGTCCGATAATGGCAAACGTAAACAGCAACAACTGAAAACGGGAAAGGCTCGCGTCTCCATTTTTCTCACTGACTAAAAGCTTCAAATTGATCTCTTTTGTAAACACGGCCCAGACGAACCAAGCCTCAATAGCAAGAATGAAACCTACGGTGCCATATTGTAATATTAGCGCGGGCAGATCCACGGTATTTTCCACAGTCATGATTTTTCCTTCATTAATAAATTATCGGTTATCTCAAAAACTTTAGCGATCGAAAGGCACCAAAAATGGAGTTACCCTTTCCGGTCAGATAGACCGCTTGACTGCCGGCGAGCAGATACAGCAACGTTTCATTCACTTCGGGGAATTTTGCAGGGGCTTTCTGCGAAAAATCAGCAGAATAAAGAAACTGGGCGATCGCTGCGATTGTCAATATCAGCAACTGCAGGCGTACGGGACTGAAACCTCCCGGCGAGGCCTTGTCTTTGAGCAACCCATTCGTGTTGATTGCACCGGTTAAGAGTCCAAACAGCACGATCAGACCAAGCACTGTCACAAACGCCGTGGTTCCAAAAGATAGTAGTTCAAAAGGTGACAGCATTATCAATTGGCCCCGGAACAATCTCGGGGGCCCACTTCGGCCCGGGCAGTGCGATATATCTCAGCAAAGCGCAATCGTCCAGTAAGTGAACCGAGATCAAGTTTTTCCGTTGCAAGCCCTGACGTTTCGTCCTCAGTCAAAAAGGATTGCATCTGGCAAACGGAATGGAACAGATCATTTTTTGCCGCGGAGAATGACTTGGCTTTACATTCTTCGGGTGTTTTCCTGTAACACACGGACTGGCGAGTTTTAGCGACCTGGTTCTGTCGAAATCGAAGAGCCGTTGCCATAAGATATAGAGCGCCTTGATCGACCTCAATCGGTGCCAACTTACTACCGTCTTTATAGATGTTCAGTTGCTTCTCTATTTCATCTGCTGAGGAGGCCAGCTTGGTGGCGAGGTCTCTACTCGTAACTTGGGAGCCGGATGATTCACAGGTGGCTTTCCAGCCGGACACGAGGCTGCCGTAGGATGCGGCAAACAAGGCATCTCGTGTCTTGTTCCCGGTGCCGGAAGTCAATTTTCGGCCTGCGGCGGCGACCTCGTCTTGATAGGCTCCTGCAAGCCCAAATTGATTCATCTGCAGGTAGATCATTCCTTCCAGCACGGTCAGGTGCGCAGCTACTGCACCGTCCTTGCCGTACTTGGATCGAAAGGCGTCAATTTCAGCGCGTGTTTTTGTAAATCCATCGTCGCGCTTTTCATCTTCGTTGCAACTCTCGCGGACTAAAACCTTCTGAAAGTTGGTTGCGAACTCTTCCCGGTAAGCGCGATGAACATCCTCCAACGCGGCCGTCTTCGGGAAAGCTATTGTGCATCCGCTCAGAACAGCGATAGCAAGTCCACTAAGGATCAAACTTTGAACCGACATTTCTCAAACCACCTTGTTCAGTTGTTCTCGCAGAGCTTTTTTAAGCACCGCCTCAATCAGTTCCTGCTGATCTAGAATCTCCGGATTTTCTAACACCGACATCAGGAAATTCGCGATATAGCCCGCGGCATCGTCAAGGCCACACACAAGGGCGCCGTCCTCTTTGATCGCGATCACAGCAGCCTTCAAGGCGGTCGACAAAACCCCTTCAGACAACTGGTTTGCTTGCTCAACGTTCCGCGTCAACACAGCCAAGACTTTATCGATCACTTGTTCCAGCACAGGTCCGGACAATACCGCATCCGTGTCAGGCTCAATCAGAGCACTCACGATATCCGTGATCAGTTGTTGAGTTTCCCCATCCGCGTCCAATTTTTTCCAAAGAACCGGATTTTGCACCATGCTCATCGCGCCTGTTCGCAGTATTTGCAAACGTGTAGTGGGCGTTGCCAGCGCCTTGATGCCGGGTGCAGATAGCACATTTGCCCAAATAGCGACTACTGAAGTGAAATGTTCCCCTGCATTGATAAGAGCTACGTTTTCGGTTGAGGCCGCCACGACATCGTCGATAAAGTGGAACAGGTCTTGTTCTTGCAATCCGTCTTTAATCAAATCGGCGGTGGCACTCAGCATTGCCGAAACCATAACAGGGCCAAATTCCGACGCTCGTTTTCCGAGACCAGGATGGTCGGCAAGACTGCTAAGTGTGACCGACAGAATTCGCGTTGCGAACGCTTGCCCCGCAATGCGGTCCTCGAAAATGTTGACATCGACATTCTGCAGAACTTCCGCATATCCGGAAATCAGATTCGCTACATACAAATCGACATTGATTTGCCCCTGGATGACCTCCGGATTGGCGGCAACCGCCGAAAGCGTTGATTTGTAGAAATCTCCCAGTAATTTTCCGTTTGCTACACTTTCAAAAAAGGAATTATTTGCAGCGGCTTCTTGAACGTTGCCGAGCATGGCACCAAGAATCTTTTCAGCCAACGTAACACTTCCGGAACTCTGACTGAGAACAGTCGTGGCGTTCTTGGCTGCCTCAGACACAAGTGCCTCGACCAAAGAAAGTACTGCCTCCTGCTTGCCGCCTAGAAAATAGGGTAGATCTGTTGATACTTTGACCAGAACCGCCGATATGGACGCCTGAAGATTCTTGTCACTTGTGACAAAGGATGGGTCGGCGGCCACGGTGGTCATAAGCGCAGCAACAGTAGACTGCAGTCCGGCTGCGCCGATAAGATTTGCCACATCGTTTGCTCCGAGCTCCTCTTCTGCGCTGCGTACAGCTCCAAAAAGCGCCCGGACCGCCGTGTTGTCGGAAATGGAGTCGCCCTCGCGCGCAGCCGCGACAGCAACGGCCCCAAGCAAACGGCGAAAAATTATTTCAACGTCCCCGTCAAAAGATTCACTTTCCCCGATATTCTGGGAAAATTCTTCGATCGCCGTTTCGACAATCTTCGCAGTCACTTCGTCCTTTAGAAATAAACTGGCATTTCCTGCCAGCGTATCCAACAGCGTGTCAGCAGTGGCCAGTGCAATACGTGTCGTCGGGTTATTGCGGGATAAACGATCCGATTCCACCACGTAATAGGCGATCCTGAATTCTTCGCTAGGTCCTGTACTCGCTGCGTTTAGCAGTTTCTTCGACGCGTCCTCAGTATCACTCGTCGGCTCCACCAAAAGTCTTGGGTCGATTAGTGCCGCTTCGAAGTAAAGATCTACACACGATCTGATGCTGTTTGTGATAAAGGCCTTTGAAGAGAGGTCGTCCTTTGCCTGTGTGAATTCCGCTAAATGCCCCTGTAGTTCGAGAACAGCTTTTCCGTTTGGTGTACTAAAGTACGCGACCATCTGATCGACGTACAAATCTCTATCTTTTGTCCGCGGAGGCACAGCAAAGGGCAAGCCTTCGTCTGCTTTTGATTGTGATAGAATTTCATCGACGCGTCCGCGGTTCGTCAAAATGGCCCGGACAATAATCAGTACGACACTCGCGCTTATAGACATATAAATTAATCCATTTCTTATATATCCTTCCATCGTAAGGCGAGTTGTAAGGGAATGGCAAATGCTTTTAAGGGCATTGCCAAGTTGTTCGACGACAAAAGTGGGCGCTCATTTGGCCTCTGGTTACGGTCACATTTCGAGCACGTAGCTAGCCCAAAGACCAAAAGCATCGTTTCTTGCGTGGCGGGGCTTTGTTGCACAAATCGGCCCGATGTCGGGCTCCCCCTTACCCCTGACGGGCTTATCCAACAGTAACAGTTTCGGGTATGCCAAGAGGAGTGAAGCCATTGAGGATCGCGGTGCGAATTTGGATTTCCGCAACCTGCCGGTCGAAGTCCCGCGCAGAGAGGCCCTGACCGAGCAGTTTCACACAATGCATTTTTGTCTCAACGCGGCTTCGGCGGTGGTATCCGGTCAGTTGTCGCCACAATACGCGACCCAAATACCTTGAAGATTGGACGGCTTCGTTTCGCGCCCTGGCCCCGGGCGTGTCGGGCTTCCTTAACTTAGCGTTATTGCGCGGCGGGATCACATGGCTGGCATTCCGGGCCACAACCGCACCATAGCATTTGCGCGTGTCGTATGCGCCGTCCGCTGTGACGCTGCCGATGTCCTGATCCGGCGGAATTTGAGCGAGCAGGGCTGGCAACACGGGCGCGTCCCCGATACTGCTGTTCGTCACCTCAACTGCTCGTATTTCCAATGCTCAAAACACCCTTAGTCAACAGCTTTGGAGAATGCCGGGGAAGAGAGAACCAATTCAGAACCCGCCATCGAAGCGGCAGTCTGTCCGTCGTCAGTCACGCCCGCGCAATCACTTTCCAACTCGCTGAGGTTACTGTTAGTGGAATCTGTTTAGCCGCATCCTTGCGGCCATCCAGCGGCTACGTGCGCCTCCGGCTCCGACATGACGGCATCAATGGCAAAAGCTGAAGAAAATCGGCTCAACAAGTTTGTCTGGGCGAGTGACGATCAGCCCGGAAATCGCGAAAAACCTGCCATAGAGACCGAAAATTTCGTCAGTTCACCTGACAGGCACTAAAACAACCGCACAACTCGCAAAGATGGCTTGATCGAAGCAAAAAACAACTACAACATGCAGGCGCTGGCATTCCACTTGGGGAAAGTCGGTCTAAATAGGCTTTTCTGATAATCGATGCATTGAGATTGAAACGTGAAGTTTATAACAATAAATGCCCTGTTCTTATTCAGCTTGTTCGCCGCAGGTCCTGGCGGAGCGCAGGTTATTTCCGAACCTGAAGTGCCGATCGTTGTCGAACTCGATTTTATCCAAGACCATGCAACTGTGTTTGAGGCAGCGAAGCGCGTTCGTGACATCATCGACGAGATCCATAATGCTGCCGACATGAGCCTAGAGGTCGAGGGACGGGCGCTCCATCAGGAGCTTGTCAGATTGTCCGACGAAATCACTCCGGAATTGTTGGGAATGATATCAGCTGCACCCCAAATAAAAAATACACACGATATTTTTTGCGGACCCAAGAAGTAAAGGGCCTCGGCCAGAGACCCACCCGCTAATAATGGCCCCCTGCCCCGCTCAGAGAACGAAATTGGCGCCGAGGAATGGCTGCAGTAACCCCCTGCGCCAATCAAGGTCACGGGCCGCGGTCCACGATCTGTTCGGCCGCGATCCGTGGACCGTTGCCCATTATCGCTTCTGGGGCCGTCCTAGTGGTCACTCCACACCCTCTATGCGCAGCGCAGCATCTGACACCAATGGCGGTGAGAGGGTGCCCTGCGAGCGGGCTTTGAAACCGGCGGCCAGCAGATCTTTCTTGAGGGTCATATAGTCCTAACGCCTCATCACCGAATAACTCCCCTATTCGATTGACTCGCAACCCAATCTCTCTCGATAAAGTAGTAATGACGAACAAGGTTTCCAGGCAAATCGAGGAGCATGGCTCCAGCCCAGCGTCGCGTGGCGGTGCTGGAACATATATAGAAGGCGAGCTCGGCGCATTCTACCTTTTAGCCATGCTTGCACACATCCCGGCGCATGGGCTGCCCAACGCTCAGATTGTCCGGGTCCGATTCCAAGGTACGGACCTTGGCTACAAACTTGACGATCTAATTGTCCATGGAGCCAGCCCGTCGGGTGACGCTCTGCTTGAGATCCAGTCAAAGCGAGACATTACCTTTGCGCCAAAAGACCCAGTGTACCAAGAAGTCGCGGAGCAGATTGCGCTTAGCCATTCGACCGAGGTCGCGGAGGAACGGCATTTTGTTGGGATCGCAACCCAGCGTACCAGCCGCAATATCTCGGGTGCTTATCAGGACGTGCTCAAATGGGCGGCGGCAGCCGAAACCTGCGATCAATTCTACAAGCGGCTAAATGCCAAGGGCGTGGCCAGCAAGGTTATGCGCGATTTCGAGTTAACCACGCGCAATAACCTAGTTGCCGGAGGCGTTGCCGAGGGTGACGAAGCGATCTGGAGGATCCTGCGGCGGCTGCTGATCCTAGAATTTGATTTTGAATCGAGCGTGTCGCTCGCCCGAACACATGGTCAGATGTTGGCACGGCAGATGCTCGCCGATGAAGATGTTGGACAGGCCGATGCGCTGTGGCGCACCCTAATAGAATTATCGATCGCGACAGGCACAATTGGCGGATCGATCGATCGCCAAGAGCTTAAGCGCAAGCTGGTCGAAATCGAATTCCGGCTGGCCGGCGACCGCGACTATGGACCCGCGCGCATCAAGATCGCCGAAATGGCGCAGATGACATTGGCGAGCATCGGCAGTAAGGTCACCGGCGTGAACCTACCACGGCTTGAAGCGGTCGCCGCGCTGGACAAAGCTACGGACGCGCACTGTTTCATCGAAGTCCATGGCGGGCCCGGGGTCGGCAAGTCTTGGGTGTTGCGAAATATGGCTGAGCGCGTTGCTCGGCAATCCCCGATCATCGTGCTTGCATTCCGGGAACCGCCAGTGATTTCCTTTCCGACCTAGCCGCCAGCGGCGGAGCGATGATCTTCATCGACAGCCTCGACATGTTCACCGATCCCGGTCACCAGCGCACAGTCGTCGACCTGCTGCACGCGGCCAGTACAATTCCCGGCTTCACGGTGATCGTCACCACGCGCACAGCTTCCAACCCAGATTTCGAGCCTTGGCTCGACGACACCATCACCGCAGAGTTTGGAGGAGTGCATCCCGTCCTTGTCAGCGAATTGACCGACGTTGAGGTAGCGATTCTGGCTGGGCAAGTGCCAGAACTCAAGGCCCTGCTCGACAAGGGACATCCGGCGTCTAAGATCGCACGCAACCTTTATCGACTGTCCCGGCTGATCAAGGTGCCGAGCGCCACCGAGATCCGGACCGAGGCCGTTCTCGCCCACTACTGGTGGAAAAGCGCCGACGGCGCCGCGCCAGCAGACGTTCGCCCGGCCCAGCGGATCCTCGCCGATCTCGCCGCCCGTTCGCTCAGGAATGAAAGCGGCGTCGAGCTGCAAAGCGATTCCAGCGCACGGTCACATCTTCTCGACACGCTGACCCTCAAAGAATTGCGGCGTGATCAACTCGATTTTTATCATGATGTGCTGCGAGACTGGGCGATCGGTAACTACATCTTCGAGGACCCGTCGCGGCTCAATGCGCTCGACCTGTCAGTGCCGGCTTCTCCGCGCGTGGCGCGCGGTATCGAGTTCGCCGGTCGGCTGGCGCTTGAGCTGGAGGCAGACAGCAGTGCTTGGGGCGACTTGCTGAATCGTTTGTCGACTGAAAATGCGCATAGTTCGTGGCGGCGCCAGGCGACGCTCGCCATGACCCGCTCCGAGACAGGGTCTGAACTCCTGGAGAAATGCAGTTCCGCGCTCTTGGCGCAAGGCGGAGCACTATTCATTCAGCTCTCCACCACAATCGCTGCGGTGGAGACGGTCGCGACAGTCGATGTCATGAAGATGCCCGACGGCTCTAAGGTGGATCTGTCCCGCTCCCACCGTTTCGACACAACTGGCAGCGCCATTTGGGTGCTGCGTTGGGTTTTAAATCATTCGGACGAGATCCCACTTCAGGCAATCAGCGCGGTGGTCGAGCTGGTCGAAATCCAAGTATACCTGTTGAAAGTGACGGCGCCGCTCGCCAAGCCGGTCGTTACGATGCTGTTTGGATGGCTTCGACAGCTTGACGTCGGCGATGCCGCTATAACTATTCCGGTCGATAAGACCGCGGGCCCTTGGGACTGGGGGGCGAACAGCCGCATGGTCGAGAAGCTTCGTTCTATGGCACTTCTGCTGGGTGAGTTCGCACCCGAGCAGCTAAAGGCCTATCTCACTGAGATTGCGGCGGAGCACGACAGCTACAAGGTCAAGGGCATCCGACCTTTCAGCCAAGTTATCGCCCCGGTCGCTCCGGCTGAATTGTCCTCGTTGATCTTGAACAGCCTCATCGAAAAGCGTGACCAGCGTCGGCCGCACTCCTCCGCGGCGAACCGGGCCTTCACTTTTGCCGACAGCGACTTCATGCCGCCGTCACCGGCCCAACCGCCATTCCTCGACCTGCTCGAGGCTGCCCCTGATGTGGGACTGAATTTGATCCGGACGCTAGTCACCGAGGCTCTTGCGCTCCATGACGGAGGGCACGAGCCGGACGATGACGGCTTCACGCTGGTATTTGACGAAGGGCCGCGCCTTTTTCCTTGGACGGACACATATTTGTGGTCACGCGACCAAGCCCCTGAATATTCCGTAGCATCTGGCCTGAAAACATTGGAAGCTTGGAGCCATAAGCGGCTCGACGATGGCGAAGCGATAGAAGCAGTGCTCGCTGACATCCTTGGCCCAAAGGGATGCTGCGCCGCCTTTTTGCTGGTCGCGATCGATGTGCTGCTCTCACATTTTTCACAAGGTCGGGACGAACTGGGCCCGTTCATCGCCTGCCCGGAGTTGCTTGCAAGTGACCGGATGCGTGCAAACCATGATCAGATGGCTTACGACCGGGGGGTGTTTGGTCAAGATGAACCCTCAGGCAAGGTGATGCTCGCCGATCTCAGGTCTCGGCAATCACGTCAAGTTTCACTCAACGACGCATTGCAGAATTACCTGGGAGATGACCCGGTAGCGCGGACTGTGCGCGCACGGCTGAGCGCCGCGGTCGATAAGCTGGAGCCCTACGAAACCCATTCGGACTGGGTTGATCCGCGGTTCATCGGACGCTATGCGCTCAACGTGCTCAATCTCGCCAATTGGACGGAAATGGGCGACGGCAAGTCGGCCTACCAGTCGCCGCCCGACGAATCCGCGCATCTAGAACAGATGGGTCGGCGCTATGACGAGTCGGTCAGATCATCGGAAGCGGAAGCACGAATCCGTCTCGCAGTGAAAGGCGGAAACTATGCCATTGCCGAGACCGCGCGCATCGCGGTGGATTATGCGGGCGGCGGCTTGCCCGATGACAGCGACACCGATGTACTCAAGTCCCGGTCAACACGGCTAATCACCACTGCGATGTTGGTCACGCGTGACGGCGACGATGCATTACTTGACGAACATACGTCCTGGGTTCGTCAGGTTATCGATCTGGGGCTGGCGGAGAAGCTGAACCGTCATGCAGGGTCGGGCGATAATCTGCAGTTCAATCGGCCAGCGCTCGCTACGCTCGCATTGATCCATCTCTGGCGGCGCAAAGGCTCCAAGACGGACCAGGAGACCCTGATAGGTCTAGCGACACGCCGCGATCGCATTGCGGCCCCAGCCTTCGCAGCTGCGCTGCCAGAAATCCTCGAGACCGAGCCAAAATTACTCAAGGCAGCGATGCGGGTTGCCTTCTCGACTTGCTTGTGGCGCTGGCATTCTTATGACGAAGATGAAGCCGAAAAGACGCGCTTCGAGGCCGAACAGGAGGTCTCGGCCCAAGCGGCGGTCGCGGCGGAGATCGCCTGGCTTGAGGGTGGAAAGGAACCTGCGTGGCCCGAATGGCCCAAGGAGTGCCCTACTCTGCGACGGCCGACAAAAATTCGCGTACCGGGGCCGACTACGACCGAGGACTTTGATGCGGACGAACGCGAAACTGACGTGTGTTCCAAGGATCCCGTGAACGTGCACATCGACAGCAGCGCTGCAGCTCAGTGGCTGCGCATGGTCAATGATTCGCCTCATGCGACGGTCAATTGGGGGCAAGAGGTTATTGAGATCTATTCGGGATGGACCTCCAAGATGAACGGCCTCGATCTCCCGACTGATGCTGAAATCGACCAAGAGCCTGCCGATTGGAACCAGAAGTATTACCAATTGTTCGCCCGTCAATTGATGGAAGCCCCTGCCATTAACTTCGAAACCGACCTCCAGCTTATCACCCGATTACCAGACAAGTCGTTTGGCGCTGTTGCGCAGATAATAATCCAAGCCATCGACGCCATATACTTCAACGATCCGAACCGCCCGCCTGATCGACCTGTCGAGTTACGCACGCGGTTCACAGATCGTGTGATTGCTCTCCAGCGGTGGAAATACCCCCAAGATCCCGACAGCATGAGCGTCGATTGGGACTCTGCCGGAATTGTGGCGCAGATGCTGCTCAACACTCACAACCCCTTCAATGAGACAAATAGTTATCTGCCCGAGGCGCTTTCCGAACGGCTGGATCCACTGCTTAATACAATTCGACCGTTAATGCCCGGCGGACCAACTTCGTTCGTCGCGCTCTGTACCATGAACTTACTCTTGGTTACGCCCCGAGCACGCCATCTCAACTTCCTGCTCGACGCCGCTGAGGCATGGAATGAACGCACTCAAAGTGCCACCTTCTGGACGACGACAGGAATTGGGCGTCGGATCGTCGACTGGTTCAACATGGCGATGACCGAGCAGCCGACGCTACTCGGTCCTGCGCATCCCGCGCGCAGGCGGATCGATCACGTGATTGGGAGGCTAGTCAGCGTCGGCGTGGCCGAGGCACATGAGATTGAAAAGAAAGTCGAAGCTGCTGCTAGAGTCGTCTAAGGCTGGCAGCCGCCAGCAACGGTCCACGATCACCTAAACTTCTTCCGCCAATTCTTGTCCAGGTATCCCGCCGCAATCGACTCAGCCTCGATCTCTCGGATTTCAGCTCTGATCTCTCTGCCTGCCTGAGCCCACTGCCTGGCCTCTTCTCGTTTCTCTTTGGTCAGCCGTCCGTGAGTGGTATGGAGACCCGCTAACCGCTGGCGTCCAGCCGCGGTCCGTGGACCGGTGGACGCTCCTCCGTGGAGGCGGCACCGACCCGTTTTTGCGTTCCCGGGCCGCTGACACGGCGTCCCACGACGCGTCTTCGCACCGCAGCGATTGCCTGGCCAGTTCGGCCCAAAATGCCATGCTACACTGCCTGTCGATTGTTTCAGTTTCATTGTACTGGGCTCCTCCGACCATGAGTGTTACGATATCACATTTCATGCTGTAATCAAAGGCGGGGTTAGCAAGGTCCGCGGGCCGCGGTTGCATTACATAGGGAGGTTAGAGTTGATCCTGATCTGCGATGTTGGATGGATTCTGACCAATCTCAGATTTCGTCAGGTATCAGGCCTCTAGTTGAACCCACTTGGAGAGAGCGGCGGCGCGGTGGAGCTTGAAATTGACGCGTGAGTAAAGCTGGCGCTCCACTCCTCTCGGGTATGTAAACATACCCTGCCGGGCAGCGATTGAAATGGTTATGGACGGAAGCATGAACGGCGGTGAATCTCTGCAAACTTCGCATACGGCGAAAGCGCAGCATTGCCCGTTCTGGTTTTCGAAACTGAAGGTGGGAATTCTCAGCCCGGCTATTCAACCTACGGCCGGTTTCTTGTTTGTCAGCATTGCCGATGACCTTCATCGTGGCGCCGTAAGACCGCAGTAGATCGGTCACGATGACATGTGGTGGGCCAAAGCGCTTCATTGTTTTTCTGAGGAATTTCAATGCCGCTTTGCGGTCACGGCGCTTGGTGACGTAGCTTTCCAGCACCTCGCCCTCGTGATCCACAGCCCGCCAGAGATAGTGGGTTTCACCGTTTATTTTTACGAACACCTCGTCCAAATGCCATTTCCAATTCGAATGAGCACGAAGTTGCTGACCCCGTTTTCTTCGGATCTCCGCCGCGAATAACGGCCCAAAGCGATTCCACCAAAAACGGACCGTCTTGTGGCTGATATCAATCCCTCGCTCGTGCAACAGGTCTTCGACATTTCGGAGGGAAAACGGATGTACAACATCACCGCAAGGCGGATGATGGCGGGCGGCGCCTTAAAGGTTGTGTTTTGTCATGCCGGGAAGCGAAATCGCCGCCCTGCCCTGCCCAACCGAGTTTCCTCTTACTAGATCAGCTGAAGTTATCATATAATAACCGTCAACAGCGTATCCACGCTGGCCTTGGCGTCGCCGTAGAACATGCGGGTGTTGTCCTTGAAGAACAGCGGGTTCTCGATGCCTGAGTAGCCAGTGCCCTGGCCCCGTTTGGAGACAAACACCTGCTTGGCCTTCCAGCACTCCAGCACCGGCATACCGGCGATGGGCGAGTTGGGGTCGTCCTGGGCTGCCGGGTTGACGATGTCGTTGGAGCCGATGACGATGGCCACGTCCGTGTCCGGGAAATCGTCGTTGATCTCATCCATCTCCATGACGATATCGTATGGCACCTTGGCCTCGGCCAGCAGCACATTCATGTGACCGGGCAGACGACCTGCCACCGGGTGGATCGCAAAGCGCACGGTTTTACCCTTGGCGCGCAGGCGGCGGGTCAATTCGGCCACGTTCTGCTGTGCCTGCGCCACCGCCATGCCATAGCCTGGGATGATGACAATGCTGTCGGCCTCTTCCAGAGCTGTTGCAACGCCGTCAGCGTCAATGGCGATCTGTTCGCCCTCAACCGCCATCTGCGGGCCTGTGCTGCCGCCAAAGCCGCCCAGGATCACGCTGATGAACGAGCGGTTCATTGCTTTGCACATGATATAAGACAGGATCGCACCAGAGGAACCCACCAGCGCGCCGACCACGATCAGCAGGTCATTGCCGAGCGAGAAGCCAATCGCCGCAGCGGCCCAGCCGGAATAGCTGTTCAGCATCGACACAACCACCGGCATATCGGCGCCGCCGATGCCCATGATCAGGTGATAGCCGATGAACAGTGCCGCCAGTGTCATCAGTGCCAGCGGCAGGAAGCCACCTGTGTTGAAATACCAGATCAGGCAGAGCAGCGACAGACCAGCAGCGCCTGCGTTCAGCATATGGCCGCCGGGCAGTTTTGTCGCCACCGAGCCCAGCTTGCCCGCCAGTTTTCCATAGGCCACCACGGAGCCAGTAAAGGTCACGGCACCGATGAAGATACCAAGGAACACCTCAACTTTCAGGATGGACAGTTCAACCGATGACTTGTGTGCCAACAGGGCTGCAAACCCTTCGAGTCCCTCACGGGCCTCGTGGCTCATCGCCAGAACATTGCCCATTTCGATATGCGCGTTGAAGCCAACAAACACCGCCGCCAGCCCCACCAGCGAGTGCATCGCAGCAACCAGCTGCGGCATCTCGGTCATCTGGACGCGCTGTGCCACGACGTACCCGATGCTACCGCCACCGGCGATCAACAACAGCGACAGCAACCAAAGGCCCTGACCGGGGCCCACAAGTGTTGCAAACACCGCCAGCGCCATGCTGA
>MAAC01008002.1_pt1 | contig 16685 bp, 16 predicted proteins | sample 1115981 | NCBI WGS metagenome assembly MAAC01 (sample SAMN04961126, study PRJNA320927) | seawater metagenome | isolation source: sample BD02T64 sea water enriched with oil for 64 days | place: USA:Gulf of Mexico | collected 2013-07-27 | reverse complement strand
CATCATTGGAATAACTAATTACTTCAACTATATTCTCACCAATAGCTTGGATAAATAGAGCGAGACGACTGAGTGGCAAAGACTCCTCCAATACAAATTTACTATCCTTATTTGTGTTCCTGATGAAATACTCTTTATCTGACATTTTTGCAATATACTCATCGACCATTGGAGCATACTGACTTGCGAGGAACCAATTATCCTTAATGGTTGCCATAAATAAGATCGCTTTTGTAAAATAGTTAAGTCTCACAACAATAATATATTTCAATAAGAATGAAAATATTCTTTTCAGTGATAGTTTAATGACCGCGAAGTCGCAAAAGTTAGCTATTAAAAATTAACGCACTAATGTCAGGTATTAGCGAGATGAATACCTATAGATAACACGAGTGCTACGGTTTAGTTCAATGTGGCAGAAGTTAGCTTAATAGTTACAAAGATAAACTTCCGCTCCTGACACAAAACCGTCCTTTTAAGACTGCTTTTTAGTATCTAAAAAATATCAGCTAAGCGGTAGCTACTGCCCTTAGAGCAGTCCAGTGCATGCACTTTGAGTTTAACTTTAGAAACTCAATATTTAAAAAATACCCTAACGACTTTTCAGTGCGCAAAGCGGAATAAGACCCGTCAACATCTCAAACGTCAACTTTCCGATCATACAGCGGACATAAATCAATCATTCCATGGCGGCTTGGGTACAGAGAGCCATAGATTTCCACTCTAATTTAAACTGCTTCGTGCGTATTATAGGTTATTTAGTTATATTGATGTCCTTGTTGATAAATATGCAATATTTACCCGCTGTTCTGGTGTATATAACATAATAAAAACAAAGGTTTCATTAAAATTCGGAAGTTTATTTAACTAGTGTGCAGTAGTGGATTTGCTATACTAGTATTTTTGAAACTTCAGGTAGTATTAAATATTAAATACTTCATTAATAAGGCTGCTAGCGTAGCAATGGCGCCCTCAGTATTTACTGATTTTTTACAGCAGCATGGTTTGTCACAACAGAATATTTCTGAGTTATGCAAACAGACTGAATATATTCAAGCACCCGCTAAAGCCGTATTAGTCAGACAAGGTACTCAAGCAGATAAGTTTTACTTTTTACTTAACGGCTTATGTCATGCGACGTATTTAACAGCCGATGGTAAGCAATTTAGTAAGGAATTTTTCTGGAAAAAAAGCTTTATTGTCGGATTCGAAGCACTACTTACTCAACAAGCTTCCCCCTATACACTTGAAACAGTAAAACCTAGTCTATTGTGCGCTTTACCTGTACATCTTGTTGAAAAATGGCGTGCTGAAAAAGTATCTATTTATATCAATTTGTTAGAGATTCAACTGCACAATAAAGAGATAAAAGAGAGAGTTTTGTTATTAAATACCCCCGAAGAAAGGTATAAACTTTTTTGTGAGAACTTTTCTGAGCTAGAAGTTATTCTGGCTGACTTTCAAATAGCATCATACCTAGGCATTTCACCTATTAGCTTAAGCCGAATAAAAAAACGTATAAGAAATTAACCTTTGTTAAGGCATATTTTCTCTAGTCGTATTAAATTTCATTTACATTTTATTAAAGCCACTCCATATAAAAGTTAAATAGTTAAATAGTGAAATTAGGATGCTTTGATGATTATTAATAGAATAGATAGGAGTCGTTCAGTAATGAATTATACAATAGAAGATATCAGCCCAGAATATGATGATGTTATATGTCAAATCATTAAAAAGATTGGCGCTGAACATGGTGCCATAGGAAATGGATTCGGACCTTCTGATAACGAAGTGTTGAATATGAGTCAGCATTATTTGAAATTATCCAAAAGTTTGTATTTGATCGCAAAAATCAATGGAGAAGTTGTCGGGGGCTGTGGTGTCGCGTCTTTTAATAACAGTAATGAAATTTGCGAACTTCGTAAATTATTCTTACTGCCTCAAAGCAGAGGATTAGGTATAGGGAATACTTTGACACAACAATGTTTAGATTTTGCGATATCGCAAGGGTACACAAACTGTTATCTAGACACATTATCAAATATGAAACCAGCAATAGCATTATATGAAAAGCTAGGCTTTAAGCATTTGAATAAACCACTCGATGGTACTGTTCATAATGGTTGTGATGTTTGGATGCTTAAACAGTTATAAACTCAGCGACTTCAATTGTTTAGCTAATAAGTTTCAATCTCGCAAAGGGCGCGAGATAGAACAATTCTTCTAATGTCAGCTATCCTTGAATATAGTTGACATAAAAATGGAGTTTATTCCTCTAATAATTTAGACCGCTTTGTGGCAAAAGTGATCATGTCTCGGTAGTGCGCACAGTTGACCTAACAGCCTGAAACATTTAAGGTCTTCTATAGAGCGTTCAACAGACGTTCGCCATTAACAAGGTGAATAGGAGGTTTAGTTCCATAGCGATCATTACATCGGCTCTGCCCCCGCAGGTTTCAACTCACTATTTTATTGCAGCTGGATTTAATGTACGTAACGACAAGCTGATTGGGTAGTGATCAGAAGAGTGAATATGTGTATGTACGTGCGCATCGACTATCTCTAATCCGCGACAGTAAATATGGTCAAGATGCTGAAATAAATGGTTTAGCCTTGGCTGACGCATCATTTCAACTTCCTCTAGCGAAAACGACATTGCTAGCTCATGAAAATATTTCAATCTTTTCTCATTCCATGTATTAAAATCACCCGCCAATAATATGGGCCCATCATGATGTTCCAGCGTTTGGAAAACTTGATCCAGATGCGCTCTGAATTTTTCGAAAGAAACAAAGTTGATAATGTGGGAATTTACCACGAGCAATGACTGCTCAAGGGTATGTAATGGATACACGGTTGCCAGCAACATTTTTTTTGTTTTTGTAATTGGCTCGCTGTGGGTTGACGCTGAAAAATAATGTTTTTTTGCCGCAACAGTAGATCCGGTTTTAACGCCAGTTTCGATGTTGGTTTTTACGTGCCTGAAGCTGCGCGCCATAATCCACTGATGCTGTAACGATTTGTTAAAAAGGATGTCGAAGGGGGAGTTTAAAATGGCTTCCTGCAAGAGAATTAAATCCTTGCCACACATGAGTGTTATAAAATCTTCCTGCCATCCTTTTCTTCTGCATTTTAAAACATTCCACAGCAATATCTCGATGTTTGGCCCCATCACCTTTTTTGAAGCGCTGCCCATGATTTTCAGGGATTCAACTGTGCTATACCGACTTTTAATCATAAAAATAATCCCCTTGTTAACCGCGCTTTAATAAAATTTATAAAAGCAGTAAATATTCATTTATGGCTAGCATTACAGATATGACGAAAATATACGAAACAAGTTGTTGCGAATTTTTTTGTAGGTGGGCAAGCCATTAATATCATCCTCAATTACGGGTGTAGAATTTTGTTTTTTTAAGGTAAATAATTCTGTTAGTTTTGCATTGAGATTTGTATCGAAACATTCTAGGTTGATTTCGAAATTGAATTCCAGACTTCTGGCATCCCAGTTGCTGGATCCTATAAATGACCAGATATCATCAATAATGACAATTTTACTGTGGTCAAAAGGCCTTTTATTTTTGTATATATTTATACCGTGCTCTATTATTCTCGAGAAATTTGCTTCCATCACCCAGTCCAGAAAGAGAATGTCACTGTGTTCAGGCACAATAATTTCGATTGATACGCCACGCAATGCCGCTGTGTGAAGAGAAGTCATTAATGTTTGGTCTGGGATAAAATAGGGTGTCATGATTTTTACGCTTGTTTTTGCGCAAACTAACGCGTTAATTAATGTCCACCGTATTCTATTATGGTGTTCATCTGGACCATCTTGAATAACTCGGGCAATGACGGATTTATCGCTTGTTTGCTCCTGTGTATTAAGATTATAGCGGGGGAATTGAATTAACTCATGTGTAGCAAAAAACCAATCCTCTATAAATACCTGACTGATCTGGTCAATCACTGGGCCTGTCACTTTAAATTGAACATCATCAATGGGGTGTACTGCTAATTTAACCACATTATTCTTGCTTACGTTCATTCCTCCAATATAAGCCACTTCACCATCCACACAGAGTGTTTTTCTATGGTTTCTTAGATTGATAAAGCGAAAACTGGTAAACGAAATTGCGGGTAAAAAGCGGGCAGTTTTTATCCCTATTTTTTTAAAAGCTCTGTCTGATTTATGCCAACTATATCCAATGCCGATCCCGTCCAGTAAAACGTTCACAATGACACCTCGTTGATGTGCTTGGGCTAAAGCATTAATAAATTGGCGTCCAAGTGAATCGTAATCAAATATATAACTCGATAAAACGATATAACGCTTAGCGCAATGAATGGATTGAATCATAGCCGGGTAGGCCACATCGCCATTAATGAGCAGTTCAACTCTGTTATCTGCAACGTAATTAACTGGGTGAATTGTATGTCCCGCGATGATTGCTGAATGCCAGCTTTTGGGTAGATGGTGAAATTTAATGGGTTTTTTTGGGTAGCGAAAGTCTTGTTTAAGCGTTTGAGGATGCTCTTTTTGCGCTGAGCGCTTGATACGATTTATCCCAAACAACCAATAAAACAGGCTTCCCACAACGGGCGAAAATATAACAAGGCCAATCCACGCCAGTGATGTACGTTCATTTTCTTTGAACAGAAGTACATGTACCGATGTCAGAAGAGATAAGCTAATATGGAAAATAACTATGATGGTTACCCAATGGATGTTGATCCATTCAACCAATGCTTCAAATATTTGCATAAAACCCAACTCAAATAATGCAATGCTAAATCAATACGGAAAACAAAAGTGCTTACAGAATCATACAACAAAATTACAACAGTTCTAATGGGGACTTTTGGCCCCAATTTTATATTCGTAACCATTTTGTTAACGACAGCTGCTGCTATCGCTTATTTTATAGTGATAAGTTACATCATTACACAAATGGATAAACGATACTTTATCCGTAAAAAAAAACCTGATGATGACGCTAGTGAAAACCCTCACTTAACGTCGATGAATAGCAGCGTAACCTACGTGGTTAAGATTGCAAAAATTATTGTTGGGGTATTCTTGTTGGTGTGTGGGGTTGTGATGTTGGTTTTACCTGGTCAAGGTTTAATCACGATGTTAATTGGTCTCAGCTTGATCCCGTTTCCAGGTAAAAACAAAATTGAACAGAATCTTCTTTCGCGAAGGTCAGTAAGGTCTTCCCTGAACTGGATTCGAATTAAAGCGCATAAGGATCCCTTTATTTTTGATTAAATCTAAAAATCAATGGGGTCAAAATCAATGGGGTCAGAGCGATTGATTTCAGCTAGTGGGATTTAATTGCTGATAAGATTTCAGCTAGTGGGATTTAATTGCTGATAAGTTTGTAGTACTTTGAAAACACGTCGATACAGATACCTGAAAGACCGCTTTAGTGGCTTTAATCAAATTGTTCTGACCCCTTAGATTTGCTGACCCCTTAGATTTGCGTGACCCCTTAGATTTGCGTGACCCCTTAGATTTGCGGATTTCTGCTATGCGTGCAGATAAAGGAATAGAAGAGGCAGTAAAAGAAGGCTTTAGTGTCAACCACTTTAGAACTGCCATTGCACGAATTATAGGGGAAGACCATCCTCAGCTTGATTTACTAACAGAGCTGACCCCAGCAATGACTTTATTCCGAGCTTCATTTACACCAGAGATCATTGAAGTAGAAAAAATGACGGATGAAATTATGGATATGATATTGTCTTTTTCATAGCAGTCTTGTCAAAGTTTTTTCCTTGATTTTTAAGTGAGCTAATCTACTAATAGCTGTCAGTGTGGGATGATTTTAGTTTTCCTCTATAGGCGAATGGTATAGCCACTATTAGCTTCTTATGACAATATATAAGCCTATATTCACTTAATAGACGTACCGCTGTGATTAAACCAACTGTTTGGATAAACCCTGGTGCTGTTACTATCTATGGCTCTAGTTTAGATGCCACCTTCCACAGCCACCATGCTATACAAGTAGTATGGCCTCAGAGTAATTCGCTTTGTAAGTTAAATGGTATAGAAATATCAGGCGTAACTATAATTGATTCAAAAGTTGAACATCAACTCGAAATGATTGAAGGTTGGGTGCTACTTATTGAGCCAAAAAGTAATTTGGGACAGGAGTTGTTTACTAAATTAACAGGGCAACCACTTAAGTCATTTAGAACACTTTTTTTCGAATCTGCTAAGAAACCAACGCAAGCTGAAGGTTTCACTGAATTTTTAACACCTTTATTTGAAGAGTTGACACTTACAAAACAGTTCTTAGTTTTTAATAAAAGTACGGTGAAAGATAAACGTATTCAGCAATTGTTAACTGAATTAGATCAGTGTCTACATGGTGATTGTATTAAACCTACAAGTTGGCGAGCTTCTGAAGTTGCTAATCAATTAGCTTTATCTGAAAGTCGTTTTCTTCATTTATTTAGTAAAGAATTAGGTATTGCTTGGCGACCATATTTATTATGGCGACGAATTATCTGTGCAGTTCAAGCGATAATAAATAATAGCTCTGCAACTGATGCGGCTCATCTGGCTGGCTTTTCAGACAGCGCGCATTTAAGTAGAACATTTCGAAATAACTTTGGTATGACAATAAGGCAAGCTCTTACTCTTTTCAAAAAAAGTTAGCTAGTTTATTCAAGTTATCTGTTAAGTGGTTGGTTATTCTATGTGCATATTCATTGAACAGAAATTCCCCATGAAACAGAAACTAAACAAATTTATTTTAATCATCATTGCGTTAATAACCATATTGGCGAGCTTAATACACGGCAGTATTGCTGATATATCGATATTCCATGGCCTGATTTTACATCCCGTTTTTTTAATCGCAGGACTTTCTTTAGTTGCATTCAGTATAGAGGAACGTAGCTATGACTAAACTATCAAAAGACTTTCTATTAGAAACCACCATGTTGGACTTCAATCATCCACAAATTCAAGACTTAATTGAACAAAGAAAGTGGCGTGATTTATCACAGTATGATGCCATTGGTGCAATTTACAATTATGTACGTGATGAGATTCGTTTTGGCTATAATGCCGATGACCGCATACCAGCAAGCCAAGTACTTAATGATGGTTACGGACAGTGCAATACTAAAGGTACCTTGTTAATTGCTGTATTACGAGCCGTTGGAATATCCACACGATTTCATGGGTTTACCATATACAATGAATTGCAACGTGGCGCTATTCCTGATTATTTATTCTTCTTTGCACCTAAGCGTATTATCCATAGCTGGGTTGAAGTTTATTACAATGAACGTTGGGTCAACTTGGAAGGTTACATCCTCGATAAGTCATATTTAAAACAAGTACAGCGTAGATTTTCTAGTCAAAGTGAAGAGTTTTCAGGGTATGCAATTTCCACTAAATGCCTCAGCGCACCAGATGTTGACTGGAAAGGAGAAGACACTTACATACAAAGTGAGGGGATAGCTGATGATTTTGGCGAATATAGCCAACCCGATGACTTTTACTCAAGTCACGGTAGTAATCTTTCTGGGGTTAAAAAGGTGCTTTTTCGTTACATACTTCGCCATTTGATGAATATAAATGTGAATGAAATTCGTTCAAATGGCGTTAGTTAGAATAAACAAATTATAAATATGCTGAGGTACACTATTCGCTAATCACTATTTAAATTTTTATAATATGATTAATTAGTCTTCGTTTATGAACAAAGTACCTTTTTATCTCAATTATTTATGCCCGCTTTGTCGCTGAGGACCTGTCGTTAGTGAAACATAAGCTGACGTCAGTTAAGGCACTTTAAAGTCATGCCAATGCGACCTAGTGACTGGCGGCTATGGTGGCTTAGTTCTCACTCAGACTTAACGGGGGATTGGCAAAAATTATCATCAAGGTACAGATGTTCTTATCTGTATCGAACGTCTGCTATCAGGAAACGGCTAACGTAATATGGTTATTAAGCCATGTCCGCTGTAGATCAAAACATATAAATTTTTCAGTATAAACTCTAAAATACTAAGGTCTTCAAGTTCCCTTGATGCGCATTGGAGACTCTAGAGCTTGCTTCACTGACGGCAGCTCCAAGACTTAAAGCGGTCTTAATGACAGCTTCTTCTGAGTGACAATTTTGTGAACTATGCTAAAGAAGACTTTGGTTTGTTTATCTATCGTTTTTGTGTCGGAAAGTGCTCGGTGTATTACCAAAAAACTTTTTAAATGCTTTCTTGAAAGCACTGTCAGAAGCATAACCTACTTCTTCAGAGATGATGTCTAACGGTGCCTCTGTTTCTTCAATTTTTTGTTTTGCAACTTCCATTCGACAAGAGTGCAAATAACGCATGGGCGTTTCTCCAATAAAATCATGGAAATGTTCGGAAAAGCGAGACCGAGACATACCGATTGCTTTAGCTAAGCTATCAACAGTCCAGTTTTTGTCTGATTCTGTATGCATGAGTTGTAATGCTTCTGAAAGAGTTCTGTCATTTAAAGCTGAGAAAATATTCTCTTCATTTCTATTGAGGTTTACATAAACACGTATTATTTGAACGAAAAGTAACTCTGTAATTCTATCAATCAGTATTTCTCTGCCGAGATTTTGCATTTTTGTTTCTTGGGTAATAAAAGAAAGTGCAGTATCTAAAAACGAAAAATGAGTTCTATGTTCTTGTGTTAGGTGTATTACATTGGGCAATGCATTTAAAAAATAACTCGGTGTCGAATTATTAAAATCAAAATAGCCGCATAGGATATCAATATCTTGACTATGGCCGTCTCCCTCAAATGGGTTAATGCCATCAATCAAGCCAGGAACAACTTCCATAGCGTTAACACAATCTGAAGATGGATCATCGAAAATTTGGTGGGCTGTTCCATGAGGCATAATGACAATATCTCCTCCTTGTAGCTGCTCTTTTTTATCAGCTATGTGCAAATAGCATGTTCCACGTACAACTAAGTGGAAATAAGCTCGTTGATTCTGAGCCAAATCAAGCCCCCATGGAGAAGCAAAGCAGGCATTGAAATAGACACTACCTTGTAGTCGAACACTTTTTAGAATTGAGCTAAGAGAGTCCATATAACCTCCGTATTAATACGAAATAGCATATTTTTGATACACATAAGCACGGAGTATAACAGATATTTAAGTAATACTTTTATTGTAAGTTCAACTACCCAAGGAGATTAAGATGAAACTTTCAACAAAAAAAGTATTCAGTACTTTAACTTTTTCAGCAATGGCTATGATCAGTGTTAGTGCCAATGCAGGCTTACCTGACCCAGGTGTTGTATTAACTAAAGGCAACACGGCAATCGTTATTACAGACCCTCAAAACGATTTTTTGAGTCCTAATGGTGTTACTTGGGGCTTAGTAGGTAAGAGTGTTACCAAAAATAATACTGTGGAGAATATTCATACCTTATTCAAGATTGCTGAGAAAAAAGATATTCCAGTTTTCGTATCGCCACATTATTACTATCCTCAGGAGCATAAATGGCAGCATGGCGGTGCACTAGAAAAAGCAATGCATGGGATGGGAATGTTTGATCGTGTTGGTCAGTTAACAACAAAGGATTTTAAAGATTCTGGTGCTGATTGGCTTAAAGTATACAAACCCTATATTAACAATGGCAAAACGGTCGTATCTAGTCCGCATAAAGTTTACGGACCTGAGACTAATGACATGGTATTGCAACTGAGAAAGCGTGGCATAGACAAGATTGTTCTGGCCGGAATGTCTGCTAATCTTTGTACTGAAGCGCACATGCGTGAATTTATGGAGCAAGGATTTGAGGTACAAGTTGTTTCTGATGCAACAGCTGCTGCACAGATGCCTGGTCTAGATGGGTACGCTGCGGCAATGACAAATGTTCGTATGATTGCTAATGCAGTTCGCACAACAGCCCAAACCACAGAGCAATTTGAAAAAGAATATAAATAGTGGTGTACTTGCTGCGTAGATCAGTGAGTAAAGCATTATTTATATCTGAAATAGCTAAATTAATGGCGGGGAAAGCAAAGTACCAGACATAGATGGTGATAATATAGATGATGATGCATTCTGTTTTGACGTGGCTTTAGTCAATATGAAAAACCAACAGATAATTGGCACTGCCACAGATTGCTTATCATCAATTACGCAATCGCCCCCTAGTGTTGCTCTAGTAGGTACTACATATTTTAACTTACCAAGTGGCACCTTAATTACTCGTGGCAATACTACGGTTGCAGAGATTTTGCACGATTATAACAACACCGAAAGGGTAAATGATGACGCACATTACCGGTGCTGTTGGAGACCCAATCACTTTCGACTGTATATTCGTTATTGACTTGGATTAGCTCCTGCTGTTTTAATTAATTCCATAGACGATCAAATACAATAGATGAACTTCGTTACTGCATGTTATGTGGTAACGAGATGTTGTTTTTGATGATAGGCGAAAGGAAACATAGAGCTTTGAAGCATACATTGACTTTATCAATCTAAAAATAATGTGCGCATTGGAGACATTAGCCTAAAATTTTTTGCCATATATTTTCTAATGAAGAATCAATGGGGTCAGAGCGATTGATTTCAGCTAGTGGGATTTAATTGCTGATAAGTTTGTAGTACTTTGAAAACACGTCGATACAGATACCTGAAACACGGCTTTAGTGGCTTTAATCAAATTGTTCTGACCCCTTAGATTTTCGAAAACACGTCGATACAGATACCTGAAAGACGGCTTTAGTGGCTTTAATCAAATTGTTCTGACCCCTTAGATTTTACTGACCCCTTAGATTTTAAAAAGCCAGAAGGGTTACTCTTAATCAATAGAGCAGGCGGTATTCTGATCTCTTGTGATAGCCTACAAAATTGGCTAGAGCCGGATGAGTATTTTAGTGAAGTTGCAGCAAATGTTATGGGAAAGGCTGGTTTTTTCCGTGCCGCAAACATAGGTCCTGAATGGCTTCGTACCTGTGAACCTAAAGCATCGGACTTTACACGGGTTTTAGCATTAGAGTTTAGCCATCTTTTGCCTTCCCACGGCAGACCTATTATTGCTACGGCTAAGCAAGAATTCACTGCTACTCTTAGTGAGTTCTTTAAGTTGTAGACTACGGATTAACAATTTCAATAAAGCTCAATCGTCGAATGCGATAAAGCTATTAATTATGTTCAAAACAACTAGGAGTAAAAATGCAATTATATGGAATGGGATTATCACGATCTTTTCGCACCTTATGGGCAGCGGAAGAAACAGGAGCGGATTACGATTATATCGAACTAGAGTTCGGTAATAGCGGTGACAAAGGCCCCCAATCTAAACATTATAAAAAGCTAAATCCACAGGGTAAAGTGCCGACACTAGTAGATGGTGATCTAGTGATTTGCGAAAGTGCCGCCATTTTAAACTATTTAGCGGCCAAGGCACCACAGCACAACCTTATGCCAGTAGATGGTACAGCGGACCGTGCAAGATATGATGAAATGTGTTTCTTTATTTTATCTGAACTAGAGCAGCCGCTATGGACTACCGGAAAACACAAGTTTGCCATTCCTGAGCAGTACAGGGTGCCAGAGATATTGACCAAAACTACCGCGTTTGAATTTGCCAAAGCCCAGTCCGCTTTGATGGCTATTAAAGGCGATCGTGAATATGCCATTGGTGAGTATTTTACCATGGCCGACATTTTACTGGCTCAGACACTGGGTTGGGCCCAAAGGTTTGAATTTTCAATTGATGACAGCTTGCTTAAATATAAAGAGCGAATGACCAATCGAGATGCGTTTTCCCGTGCCATGAAAAAAGCCGGAAAATAAAATTTATACTCGGTAGGAATTACTAAAATTAACAAAATTGTGCACTAAACCGAAGTAAACTCCCTAACGTCTACTTCATAGAGTCTTAGGGAGTGACCGCTTTGGTGGCTTTGTTCTCATTCAACCTGAACGACTCATTGACAAAAACTTCATCACAAAAAGATATATTTTAATCTATGGGGAACGTCTGCTATCGTATCAACAGTGACCAAAAAACGCCTTCAAAATTTACCATTGCTAAATACTCCTCTGTGGCAAAAGTGATCATGTCTCGGTAGTGCGCAAAGCGGAATAAAACCAGTTAAAATATCAAACGTCAACTTTCCGATCAAACAGCGGACATAAATTTAATTATTCCATGGCGGTTTGGGACACAAACCGAGACAGTATTAATATTTATTCTATGAAGTTTTTTGGTGGTTGTTCATATTTGACTAACGGTAACTCTTCCGACCTAATAGACATTAGGGTAGTTAGTTTTAGATACAGAAACTTACCACAAATTAGTCTTTATTTTGTCTTGAATTCATGACAATAAATAGGCCGCTCTGTTGTCTTACCAGTCGTTCATCATCTAATTATTAATGATAACTTAGTGCTGTTCATGATAGGCATTAGACATTAGAGATTAAATTTTTCCCTATATTTTCTAATGTTTGATTACACTTAAAGCATACCGAAGACTAATGAAAAAACATGCCATTAAAATACTTGTACTGAGTTGAGGATACGGTGCTAGAAGTTATTCCGTCCACTCGGCATATACCAGCCATTTTCGCTGGCAAGTTTTGATAGTCGTTGTTGATCTTGGCTGAATTCTTCATGTAACCAGGAAATAAACACATTAATATCATCAATGGCATTGGCTTCAGGTGCAACATAGTAGTAATACTGCCACGGGCTTTGGGTAATCTGTACCAGTTCTGGGAGCAAAAGTTCAGCCTTTTCCAGTTCATCCAATATCAGCATCAAATCCATCATGGCCACGCCTTCAGCAGCCGTGGCTGAAATAATACTCAAATCTAAACTGTTAAAGGTTATGCCTTTATCTAGACTTTGATCGCTATTTTTAGTTAATGATAACCATTGATTCCAATCAGATCTGTCTTGAGTGGGGTGAATGCGTACTTTTTCAATAGCTTGATCAACAGTGAGTAACTGCTTGTTTTCACATAAAGTAGGATGATAAATCGGAGCCATATATTCGCAACGTAGTTTATTGTTGGCATAACGAGCGTCAGGATATTTTTCACCGAACAAGGCAATATCATAACCGCTGCTTTCAAGATTGATATTTACACCAGCTTGAGACCAGGCCAACGTTAAATTAACTTGTAAATTTGGATAGAGTTTTCTGAATTTATGTAGCCGAGGGGCTAACCAACGCGACGCCAAACTGGGTTCTACCCTGATTTTAAGCTCACCTTGCAGTGAGGGTGACAATTGATAAATAGCCCTGTTTAGTTCACCAAATTGTCTCGATAATAGCATCGACAATTCATGGCCTTCACTGGTCAACTCGAGAGCTCGATATAAGCGGTTGAATAAGGTAAAACCTAGATTATCTTCAAGTTGCTTTATTTGTCGGCTAACCGCACTTTGGGTGACATTGAGTTCGGTTGCTGCATGAGTAAAGCTTAAATATCGGGCGGCAGCTTCAAATACTCGTAATGTATTCAAGGAATGAGGCAAATTGTAGTGACGCTTAAGTGCATGGCGTTGCATGGTTTTCTCGGGATAATTAATTCGCATGAGTTTAATGCATCCCAGATTGACATATTACTCGTTTGAAAACTAGTGAGCAATCAATTAACTTGATGGAATTGATATAACCTAAGGAAAGTCTATGAAAATCACTAGCAGTAGAATAAAACTCCAACCACTAGAACAATCCGACTGGGAGTTGTTTAAAGAATTAAATCTATGTCCCAAGATCATGGAACATCTTTATGACCGCTTACCATTGGATAAAATCAAAACTGTTTTTGAAAGTCGCACTCGCCCAATAACTGAAAAAAGTGATGGCTGGTGCTTCAGCATTAGTGATGCCTCTACAGGTGAAAAATTAGGTAATATCGGCTTAAAACTTACAGATATCGAAGAAAGAATAGCTGAGGTTGGATTTATGCTGAAAGAAGAGGCACAAGGGAAAGGATATGCTACCGAGGCTTTAAACCTTGTTGCCGAGTACGTTTTTCAAACCTTAAAATTAAGTAAACTTGCAGCTATATGCTCAACTGAAAACACTGGTTCATATAAACTGCTTGAAAAAGTAGGCTTTTCTCGCGAAAGTTATTTACCTCAAAATACATCGATAAATGGTAAGTTAGTTGATGATTACGTTTATGGTTTGAGCAAGCCAGTTATATAAGCCTCTAGAACAGGACAAATAACAGTTAGTTTTTGCTCCTGCGTCGCTTATTTTAACCAACAATTATTTGCCCCTTAGTTGGGCTATATTTTACTGGAGCATTATGTCTCAATACGAAATATCTGATGACAGGAAGCAATCCCTGATGTTTTGCGCTTATTGATGAAATTAATGATTAGGGTGTTCATTAGCTTTTTCATGCAAATAAGCAGCATGGCTTTGCGGGTTGTTAATGTCGTCTTTATAAAAATGTAAAAGGATTGATAAATGAAAAAATATATCATAATAATTTTTATCGTATTTGGCGTTTATAAGCTTTTTATTTCATCTGAAGGTTTTGCAAAATCACCATATGAAATAACTTCAGCTGAATATAAGTTCCAAGCGTTTTTTTCGAGTAAACCTCATAAAAAGACGAAAGTGTTGAATTTGCCAGAAATTGGTAAATTAAAAGTAACGACTTATGGTTTTCGAGATAATAAATTATCATGTGCAGTATCAATTTCGGGCTATTTGGAAAGTAACAAGCCATTGGGCCAGGTAGAAGATCAGATTGAACCCGTCAAAAGAGGCATGCTAAAAGGATTTGGCGGCGAGATAACAAATACCGATTATTTCTTTAGTTATGGTGTGAAGGGTTACGAATTAAATTTATTAGCAAAAGACAAAAAATTGGTCAAAACCCGAATGTTTTTATATGAAGATACTAGCTACGGCCTTACTTGTCATTATCAAAATAGTGCCCCATATAATGCTCTCGTTGATGAATTCATGCAGACATTTAATTTAACTTAAACACACATTTAATATCTATGAAATATTTCGTCAGCAGGCTCTCTGTTATGGTCGACTTATATCGATGAAAGAAAAAAAGGAACAATGAAAATGAATTCGGTAACAACTTCAGCCCATAAGGGGTCTACATCTCACATACAACTAGTTTTGGTCATTATTACCTTACTTATTACACTCATTTCGTGTGGAGGGGGTGATGCCCCCAATGCTAATCAAGCGCCTAAATTTATCTCCGGCACTTCTTATAGCACCCTCGATAACGTGCTTGAAACAGGTTATCGATCGATAGCAATTGATAACGATGGTGATGCGATCACTTATAGCATTACCGGTGGGGTAGATGAGCTTGATTTTCTTATCGATCCAATAACTGGTGCTGTTTCGTTTGTACTCGCGCCTGATTTTGAAAATCCAGATGATGAAAATGTCGATAATATTTATGAACTGGAGATATCGGCGACAGATAATAATGATGCATCGACTCAACTGAGGTTAAAAATTACCGTGTCAGGTAATAGTGTTATGCTCCGCATCCCTGTTGTTGTACATGTGCTTTATCAAGATAACCCTGAGCATGAATCTAATATTAGTGAAGATAAAATATTGTCGCAAATTGCGGTGCTCAATAAAGACTATAGGAAAATTAATACTGATTTAGCTAATGTGCCTGAAGAGTTCAAGTCGGTGATTGCAGATATTGAAATTGAATTTGAAATGGCGCAGCTTGATCCTGATGGTGAAGCGACTAACGGAATAACTAGAACACTAGATCAGCTAAATGGCATGTACTATTCGAATGACATTCATTTCAGCGCTAGCGGTGGTCACGATGCTTGGCCGACCAATCAATATTTAAATATCTGGGTATTTGATGGGGCTGATAGGCATGGTAATATCGCAGTCGGAGGGAAAGGTCAATTCCCAGGAGGAGACCCGTTAACCGATGGTGTTATTATAGCTTACCAAGCTTTTGGTACCATTGAACCAATAGCCAGCAATCAAGGCATACATTTAGGGCGAACGGCTACTCATGAGATCGGTCATTGGCTAAATCTCAGACACCTTGATGGTAATTACTCTTGTGATACCGATGATGGTGTAGACGATACTCCTGTTACCAGCACCTTGTTTCCAGATCATCCAACTTATCCAACGTATTCATGTGGTAGTAGTGACATGTTTATGAACTTTATGACTTCTATTGTCGATGATGATGAGTTAATCATGTTCACCGAGGGACAAAAGGCTCGCATACATGCTGTTTTTGCCGTTGGCGGTGAGCGTACTGAGCTATACGAAAGCCTAACTCAATAGCCCATAATTAGAAAATTGTAATGGTCTAATGAAACTGAAGTTCCCCCGATAAAATAGACACTCTCCATTTTATCGGGGGAACTTCAGTTTGCTGTCATGTCTTAATCGTGCTGTGTCAATAACAGTATTTCCGCTTCACAACCAATATAATCAATTGGATTAATGTGAATTGGATTGCAGGTATTGATAAATCGAGTTTGCATATTCTGGGTAACTTGAAATATCGTTATGTCCGGCTCCTTTTACGATCACCGACTGTTGTTGTTTTCCAAAAGCGGATATTAAATTCTCACTATTCTTTCTGGGGATCACCTGATCATACTCGGCCATTAAAATGAGAGGTTGAGTTTTAATTCGTGCTACATGAGCGAGTGAATTA
>MAAC01018597.1_pt1 | contig 16686 bp, 12 predicted proteins | sample 1115981 | NCBI WGS metagenome assembly MAAC01 (sample SAMN04961126, study PRJNA320927) | seawater metagenome | isolation source: sample BD02T64 sea water enriched with oil for 64 days | place: USA:Gulf of Mexico | collected 2013-07-27 | reverse complement strand
CCAATCATCAAAATATTTTTTCAAATAAACATATTCCTTTTTATTCTCGCCTTTATTCAACTCTTCTTTTTTTTAAAGGAATTCAATTTCGGTATTCATTACCGATTTATTTTCACGAGCCTTATGGCGGTTCATCCTGCCCTTACCCCTGCTGTATCATGGATACCCGGAAGGATTGATACCCTACTTTTTATTATTGTGATCGGTGCATTCTGGGCATTTATTCGGTATATCAAAACCCGGAAACCTTTTTGGGCGATTCTTTACCTCCTCCTTTTTGCCATAGGTATGTTCACTAAAGAAACAGCGATAACCCTACCCGCACTAAGCATGCTCTTATTATGGTTTTTCCAAACCTTAAAGGAAGAAGAAATGTGCACGGAAAATTGGAGTTGGAAAAAAGCAATCGACCTTTCGTTTTGTTTCGAGTTAATAAAATCTTCCGTGATCTGGATTAAGAACAACCTATTAATTTTGGCGGGATGGGTGGTCATTTTGTTCATTTGGTACCTTATGCGTAGCCAAGCATTGAGCGAAAACCCCTTAGGGTTAATGGGCATCCTATACCATTTAAACACGAGCTGGCAAGAATTCATTATTCTAGGTAATGTGACGTATTTCCCATATGACCTGCAAGTTTTCTTAGATATCACCTGGTATTTTGTAGTGATAGCCATTCCGGGATTTCTACTTTTTATGGCCATGCCGAGCTTACTAAAATCCAAATTTAATTATTCTTTTTTGGGATTGGTCTGGATATTTGTTTTCATTTTACCGACCACTTTATCAGACTCACTCAATTACCATCGCTTGTTTATTCCCTTTGTAGGTATGGCGTTTATTCTACAACCCCTGGATAGAAAAGGTATTAACCGGGTGTATTTGGGCGTGGGAATTTCTTTCTTTTTGGTTCTTTTCGTTACTCAAAATATGCAATTTCAAAAAGCCTATTTAAATAAGAATACCTTTTGGAATAATGCGGTTACTTACTCTCCTACTTCCCCCTTTGCTAATAATGGATTGGCTTGGAGTTACCATTTAGACCACCAAAATGATTCGGCTTTAAAGTATTACGGTCGAGTAGTTGAACTTGGGCCTGAAGGAGACAATGTACGTATTGGCATGGCTCTCATACATGAAGAAATGGGACAAACCCAAAAAGCAGATAGTTTGTTCCAAGAAGAATTTAAAGCCACGAACGACAGCTCCTTGGTCTATTTTTTTATGGGGCAAGTGCAATTGGATAGAGGCGATACCCAACAGGCTATTTCTAACCTTTCCTTAGGGTACCGATCTACCGAAACCTCCAGAAACTCGAGATTGTATTACGATACTTTAAATTTGGATATCAAGAACCAATTGAGACTGGATTAAAAAACCATCGTATACAGACGATTCATTTCGTTGGACCATTCTCCGATGCCAATATATTTACTCTTTCGAATGTATTCTCTCCCTTCAAAGAACACCAAAATAGTGGGATTGGCAAAGACATTATACTCACTTGAAAGTAAAGGTTCTTGAACGGTATCCACCATTAAGAATTTCATTTTTGGAAATTGATCGTTTATTAAAGCCTCCACTTTTGGGCGTAATGCCTTACATGGAGCACAGGTATCATTCTTAAAGTAAACCACGATTCCTTTGGCTTGACTTATGGTTTTTCTTACTTCGGAAAGCGTCATTAATATACTGATTAAAACTTCAAATGTACATCCTACGATACACCTGGCATGTACTATTTATCCGTAAATATTTCGCATATTTACGAGAAACCTTTACCCCGAACATATCCAACACCTCTTTACAAAGCAGCGGGATTTAGGCATTACAATGGGTTCGATCACTCTTGATAAAGTCGATCAATTAGCACTCTAAATTTCAAAAAAATAGCGAGTGTTTCCACTCGCTATACTTATTATTCCTTCTCTTTTAACATTTTAATATTATCGCCATAAATTCGATCAATCAATAAATGCCGTGGGTCAATTCCCGCTTTTGCCGGTAAAGAATCCACCATAATGGTAAACTCCATTTGAGGTTGATCAAACTTCACTCTTTTTTGATACATCAAGTCTTTTTCATCACTATCGGCAAATAAGCCAATATCAATCCAATCATTCATTGGAACTTTTGTTTCATTAGATAAAGAATCCGCTTTTATTTTAGTCGTTTCCACTACCAATTTAACTTCAAACTTTCCATTATCCAACTCCGTGTAAGTCGCTTCAATTAATCGGTTATCATACAAGGTAATTTCGGTAAACCATTCCTTCACCAAATACTTCATAGAATCGGGAACAACAGGATCCAAATGGCGCAGAAAATCCAACGAAGTAGGATAGGGTGGTTTTCTATACTTAAACTCATCTAAGAAGGTTCTCATAGCCTTGTTTACATTATCCTCACCAATATAATCTTGCAATGCATATAGAATCACACTACCCTTGCCGTAATGAATATATTGTTGATTTTCCACTTTGTATAACGGTAATTCTTTAATTCGTTCCCCACCTCTACCTCTTAAATATCGGTCATGATCATATTTGATAAACTCACGCATTTTCATGGGATCATCGGTCATATTCTTCATGGTCATTAAAGAAGAGTATTCCGCAAAACTTTCACTCATCATGGTTCCACCTTGCATATCGGCTCCCACTACTTGATGGGCCCACCATTGATGTGCCATTTCATGAGCAATCACCGCATCAATAACGTTATTATCCGATTCATCTTCCAGATTGGCTACAAATCCAAAAGCTTCCGAGTAAGGCATGGTTCCAGGGAATGCCTGAGCAAACGTGGCATATCTAGGAAATTCAATCACCCTACACTGTTTATGGTAATAAGGCCCGAAGTTTTCGGAGTAATATTTTAAAGAACGTTCTACAGCATCCAACATCATATCAATATTCACATCATGCTTTTTGTCGTAATAGATTTCGATTTCTACCCCGTTCCATTTTCTCGTTTTCACTTCAAACCTTGCGGAAATAAACGAATAGAAATTTTGAGAAATATGATCCACTTTATAGTGGTAGAAGTTCCTATCATTTTCGGTCCATTGCTTAATTAAAGAACCGGGTGCCACTGCGATTTGATCGCTAGAAGTAGAAATAACCGTTTCTGCATGGATGTAATCCGAATGCCCATTCGTTAGGTAATTAACCCCACAATTTTTGCCGCAATTTACTTCCAAATCTGCGGTTCTTTTCTTTGGAGCAAGATCGTATTTCTTACGTGTATTTTTATCTCCAATTTCAACACCTGCATTATATCCTAGAGTAGGTAAAATGGCCATGTTATTAATAAACGTTCCATTTTCTAGGATACTGGTATTTCCAGTACCATTTTGAAAACCCTGGGTGATGTATTTCGATCTCAGTTCAATTTCGATCGTTTCCCCGGGTTGTAGCGCTTTAGCCAATTTAAAAATGCAATATCCAAAATAGGTATCATCCATTATCAATTCCGAATTTGGAATATCAAATTCAGGAACCCAATTATCACTGTAATTGTAATGTAAAGAATCAATTGGGTTACCGCTTTCATTGGTCAATTTGATAATGGCCTTTACATGTACATCTCGGTCCTTAGGAAAAATATCAATAAAATATTTAATGTCTGTGATTTTAGGTAAATCTACATTTTCATACTTCTTAAACTTCTTTTCGTAATCTGCTAACAAAAGTTCTTGCGCATCGGAATTTTTGTAATCATTTAATATCTGGGTATTATAAAACACAAAGCTAGCCACGCCCACCCATAAAGCAAACACACCCGAAATTGCCATTCGGAATGATTTGGGAACCTGTTTTTTCATGTATTTAATACGTTCACCTAAGGAACTTGAACTACCTCTATTCCAAAGTGCACCTGCTAACATTAGACATATAATGGCAAATAAACTCCAATAGGTATTAAACCAAAACGCACCTAAAACCCCGGGACCAAATCCACTAATATCTGAATAACGAATACTTGGGCCTGCTCCAATTTGTAACATGTTAGAAGAGATATCTAACATGGATAAAAGAATACTCCATAAAAACAAGATGAGTATAGATGTAAAATATCCTAGGTATTTGTTATTGATTAATACTTGAATCATAATCATAACTCCAGACCAAACAAAGTATAAGGGGAGATTGCTAAATAGGAAATCAAAAAAGTATACATCTAATTCAATACGTGTAAAACCATGAGCGAGCTGATAAACGATACCACATAAAATAAAGAACCAATTTAATAGACTCGCAATGGCTACTAACGAAAGAGATTTAGCCATTAATGAAATAATAGATCCATGTGGAGTGGCATCAATAACTTCATTGATTTTATTTTCTCGATCACGCCAAATAAGTTCTCCACTGAAAAACACCAAAATGATGATGATAAACATTAAGGTCGATCCATTAATTGCTCCGATTATTTCATAGGTTAATGGATAGGACTGCAAACCAAAATACTTGAACCCGCCCCACAAACTGGATATCAATAGAATACCACTAAAAACAAACAGAATTTTGAACGTAATACTTTTTCGAATACTCACAAAATTGGTAAAAAAGAAGCTCTTAAATTGTGCCCATGCTACCCCGCCATTAAAAGAGGGAGTAAAGGAGGGTATTACAGATGGGGCAACAAACTTCGCCTCATTTTTCTTGGATTCTTTTACCTTCTTATTTTTTTCTGAAAATGTAAACCTTAAATAAGAGCCAAAAAGAACTACTGCACCCACAGCCATCCATATTAATCTGTTAACAAATAATAACCCATCATAACCAGGGCTTAAAGTATTCTTTTCAATAGGGGTAAAATATTTCGTTTCCAATGCATACGCACGGATACCAAAAACATCCGATAGTGCACCTATTGTTTCATTATCAATATCGGACATAAGTGTTCCAGAAACCAAATAGGCTACAATAAGTCCCATAGCACCTACAAATGAGATGACCGTACTTTTCCAAGCCATGGCCATAGAAAAAATAATAGTTCCCGCAATAAACATATTGGGTAAAATGAACAGAAAGTAGTTATTGACAAAAGTCGCCAGATAAAAGTTTCCAAAACGATCGGCATCTTCCCATCCCATTAAGGGGGCTACAAAGGAACCTAGAATAATTCCGATAAACACACCAATTAGGGGTAACGTTGACAAAATCAAAGCCCCCGAAAACCGACCGAAATAGTACCCTGATTTACTTAAAGGGGTACTAAATAAAATTTCATTAAAATTATTATTGTAATCTCTTAAAGCTGCATTGTTAAAAAATGCCGCTGCAATTAGCAAGCTTAAAAGTGTTAGGATGGTCGTAAAAATGGTAATTACAAAGGGGGCATTTTTTAATACATTGCCAACAGAGCCACCAATTTGCACACTATCGCTACAGGTAGCGGAAAAGGTTAACAAGGCCATAATGAACATGAAAATGTAAACCATGGGCTGCTTTAATGCGTACTTTAATTCCGTGAAAAAGAAAGTCTTAAACATAACTATTTAGTTTTTAAAGATTAAACAATTACGTTTCCTGTGTTAATTTTTGAAAAGAACACATCCTCCAAATTGGGTGCAACATGCTCAAAACCGTTCCCCGGATTGTTCTCACTAAACACATGAATGAGAGGTTGCCCACCAACCATTTTATTTGAAATAATTGGGTAATTAGCTCCGTATTCTTCTAGTTCACCCCGTAATATTATTTTTTGATATACCTTCCCTTTTAACTCATCAATGGCTGTTTGTGGAGCTCCTTTGAAAACAATATTCCCTAAATTCATTATGGCCATATTGGTACATAATTCTCGAACATCATCTACAATATGAGTAGAAAGGATGACAATTACATCCTGCCCAACTTCGGCTAAAAGGTTATAAAACCGATTCCTTTCGCCTGGATCTAAACCTGCGGTGGGCTCATCTACAATAATCAATTTTGGGTTTCCAATCAAAGCTTGCGCAATACCTACACGTTGTTTCATTCCCCCCGAAAAACCCTGAACACTCTTATTTTTTTTCTCGAATAGATTCACTTTATTTAATAGGTAGTGGACCATTTCTTTACGCTCTTTCTTTTGAGTGAAACCTTTTAACACACACATATGATCCAAAAGCTGCTCAGCTGTAATTCGAGGATAGACGCCAAATTCTTGGGGTAAATAGCCTAAAACTCTTCTTAATTCTTCGGGGTTCTCTAAAATGTTGATATCATCTAAATATGCCGTACCCGAATCGGCTTCTTGTAAGGTTGCCAATGTTCGCATCAATGAAGATTTTCCAGCTCCATTAGGACCTAGTAAACCAAACATCCCATTAGATATTTCGATAGATACGTTATCAAGTGCTTTGACACCATTTGAATAAGTCTTATTCAGATTCTCGATTTTTAAGGTACTCATATGAAGTTTATTTTAGTATAGTATAGATGCCAAATTGATTCAAGTCAAAGCTAGTTAATTATAGGACAAAAAAATACCGCTTGTGTAATTCACAAGCGGTAACTCAATCTAGTTTTCATTTATTCAAAATGAATAAACATTATTTAAAGTGATTATTTCTGGCTACACGGAATAGTGTCTCCAGGGTGAACGGCATACCCCTGTTTCATGGCCTCGCATTCATTGCAATAGGTAACTCCGTTACATGCACATACCCCTTCACAAGAGAGTATGCATACCGAATCGACCATAGAAGCCTTTAAATCTGCGTCAAAACAAGCATCATTACGTGGGTCTTGTGAACATCGAATGGCCACTACCGTAACAAGGAGTAATACAAAAAATATGAGCTTCTTCATTAACTATTTCTTACCAGATACCTTTTGACGAGTAAAATCGTTAAATATTGCATCCGTTTTTTTAATAATGGCGTCAAATATAGGTTATGTGATGTGTTGCTACAACAACTGTTTATGCCAACTTGCCTTTAAGGGAATTTCCCACGAACTATTTAATTCACCTACCGTTTCCACTAAGTTATTAAACACGATAGTTTCGGAATGGATGCCTCCATTATCCATTTCTTTTTGAAATTCGAACATGGGTAAAACTTCAATAGTATTTTGGGAACCGTGAAATGCCAAATTTAACTTATCCAATAAAACGGCATTAAACTCTTTTTCAATAGTGGTCATCAACCGAACTGAACTATCAATGCTACATCCTGAAGCTCCGGCTACCACCTCATCTACTCCAAAAACCAAAAAACGATTGTAAACAACTTCAAAACCTGCATTTAAATCCTCTCCGTGAACTTTCCATGAATTGGCAAATTCCACTCCCAATTCGATGATTCGTTTCACTTCGGTTTCTGTAAACTCTCTATTGGAAGTATATACCCAAACGCGAGAATGTGCAGGTAAAGTGGCTAAAATTTTCATAAGCGATTTATAAGTCGGCTGCCGTTGCAATTAACTCAGCCACATCCATTACTTGAACGTCATCTTCTTTGTTGAAATGCTTCACCCCATCGGTAAGCATGGTGTTACAAAATGCACAACCAGTGGCTACTATATCGGCCTTAACACCTAGTACATCCTCCGTACGTTCAACATTAATTTCTTTATCTCCTTTTTCGGCCTCTTTAAACATTTGCGCGCCACCGGCTCCACAGCATAAGGAGTTTCTCCGAGAACGAGCCATCTCTACCAATGTGGTATCAATCTTTCTTAATACTTCTCTAGGGGCTTCATACACATCGTTTCCTCTACCCAAATAACACGGATCATGGAATGTAATTTTCTTTCCTCTAAACGCACCACCTTCGGCTGTTATTTTTCCGGAAGAGAGTAATTCATTAATAAATTGGGTATGGTGAACGACATCAAACTTCCCACCTAACTTTGAATATTCGTTTTTCAAGGTATTGAAACAATGCGGACAGGTAGTTACCACTTTGGTGATATTATACCCTTGCAAAACCTGAATATTCATCATGGCTTGCATTTGGAACAAGAACTCATTACCTGCACGTTTAGCTGGATCTCCAGTACATGCTTCTTCGGTACCTAAAACAGCAAATTTAATATCTGCCTTATTAAGTATTTTCACGAATGCTTTGGTAATTTTCTTGGCTCTATCATCAAAACTACCGGCACAGCCTACCCAAAACAAAACCTCTGGTGCTTCCCCTTTTGCCGTTAATTCGGCCATGGTTGGAACTACTAACTTATTTTCCATTTTCTGAATATTCAATTTTATTATTACTGGAATTACGGAATGACTATTCGTCTTTCCAGTTTAATCGATCCGCTTGTGCAAATTGCCAAGGTGCTCCGTTATTTTCAATATTGGTATACACTGCATTTAGTTCCGCTGGACCTTGCGATTCTTCCATGACTAAATACCGTCTTAAATCCACAATAATAGATGCCGGATCAATAAGAATTGGACATGCCTCAGTACAGGCATTACAGGTAGTACAAGCCCAAATTTCTTCGGGTTTGATGTAATCGTTTAGCAACGAAATACCATCCTCATATTCCGGACCATGCGCATCAATTCCTCTACCCACTTCTTCTAAACGATCACGCGTATCCATCATGATTTTACGAGGAGACAATGCTTTCCCTGTTAGGCTTGCCGGACATACAGAGGTACAACGACCACATTCAGTACAGGTATACGAATCCATCAATTGTTTCCAACTTAAATCCTTTACATCCTTGGCCCCAAATCTGGATGGAACTACTTCTTCGGCTCCTTCAGGTGGTGCAGCATAAGGATCAATACTTGGATCAAACATCATTTCCACTTCTTTTGTTACCGCCTCGAGGTTATCCAACTCTGTTTTTGGGGTGAGTTTACTAAAGAAAGTATTTGGGAATGCCATAATAATATGGAAGTGCTTCGAATACGGTAGGTAGTTTAAAAATGCTAAGATTCCGACAATATGAAACCACCATGCCCCACGCTCAATGTAATGGAGCATATTTAAATCTTGGGGCATTAAACCAACCAAAAACTGACTTATCGCAAAATGGCCATCTAAGTTCAATGCATATTTACTTAAACCCGCTGCTTCTAATATTTCCGGAGATTGCGCCATTAAAACTTGATCGGCCGCATTCATAATAAGCAAAGCAGACATTAAAATAAATTCGATATACAAAATGAACAAGGCATCATTTTTAGGCCAACCTTTCATTTCCTTACTCCAAAAACGAGGAATACGAATAATCATTCTACGAATCCAGAAAACCGATACCCCCACAATAACCATTAAGGCAAGAACTTCAAAGAAATTGATGACCATAAAGTAGAAATTCCCAAATAGCGAATGGAACATTCTATGTGTTCCAAAGATCCCATCCAAAATGATTTCAAGTACTTCAATATTGATGATTACAAAACCGACATATACAAAAAGGTGTAACAATCCAGCTACAGGACGGGCGTTCATTTTTGACTGGCCCATGGCTACCTTAGCCATGGTCAACCATCTTTCCGTCTTTCTATCCGAGCGGTCTTCCTCTCTTCCTAAAAGGATGTTTCTACGAATAAAACTTGCTTTTTTAGCGAATATGTACCCACCCGCAATCAGTACTGCAACAAAAATTATTGAACTAATCATCTGTATTAATTATCTATTTAGATTCTGGCGCTTTATTTTCCTTGGTCTTTTTGTCCTTTCCTCCCCAAACGGAGAAATGGATATAACGTTTCGGATGCTCTTTCAAGTCTTTAAGTAACACATCCAAATCTGCGGCCGATTGGTTCAAGTTCACATATAACGAACTATCATTAATCATCTTGCCTAAAGTACCGTAGCCATTATTCACTTTTTCCATGGCTTCTTTCATACTAATAACTGCTGTATTTGCATTGTTTAAGATTTGCTTAATATCTGCGTTACTTAACGAATCTGTTAAGTTATGCATATTTTCTAAACTACCTGTAATGTGATCGTTGTTGGCTTTCAAATTTGCGGTTACCGATGCCAAGTTGGACGTAATGCTATTGATATTCGACTTTTCATTGGACATTATAGCGTTCATCGCATTTAATGAAACTTGTACCGTTTGCAATAACGTATCTACCCGAACCATAAGAACCTGTGCTCTTTCTTCGAAAGGGGCAATACGTCTATTGATTTCTGCCATCATTCCATCGGCATCTTTACTCCCTAAAGTATCTCCACTAATAGCCAAATTTTTAGCATTCCCAATAATCAGATTAATGGCCTTAGAGCCAAACAAATCGGTACTTAATATTTGAGCTACGGTATTTTCAGAAACAGAAATAGATTCGTCTGTAACCACATATTCAGCCACCAAGCGACCGGCTCCACCATCTAAGAAAGTAATGGTCTTCACTTTTCCAATAGGAAACCCATTCAGAACCACCTTGCTTCCTACGTGTAAGCCTTCTACATCGTTATAAACGGAATAAAAGGTTAAGCCTTTATTTAACACACTATTACCTTTTAGATAATTAAACCCAAAATAGAATACAAAAAACCCTACTAAAGTTAAAACACCTACTTTAATTTCTTTAATTCTCATGTAGAAATAATAATTTCCAAAATTGCTATTTTCCTATTAGATAAACGAAACATTCCACAACTTTATTTTATTTAGAAAGGCTTTCAGCCTCTTTTAAAGATATTTCCTTTCCCTTATAAAAGGCCACTAAAAAACAATCTTTAAAAGCCTCTTCCCATAATTTTCTTTGAAATTCTAAGCCCTTATAAAAATCAGAATAGCGGCCCAAATAATACACGTAGTGTTTTCCATTTTTATTCATAGAAATATTTCCATGTCCTTTGAAGTTGTAACTTTTTAATTCCAATTTCTTGGTGGAAGTTCCAACCTGCACCCGGTACTCTAAATCGGCTACCACAGATCTGGTTTCCTTGGATATATCTAATCCAGCCACGGGGGTAGTTTTTGGCGCATTGGGAACGGGAGGAGTCTTTGTCTCCGTCTTCTCTGATTTTGGAGCTTGCTTTCCTTTAGCCTCCTTAGAATTATCCACACCTTCTAATTTAATTTTGTATTCTTTAAATGCCCGGTAAATAGCAGAAGCCATATACACCTGCCCTTTTTCTGAATTCAAAAAATCTTCTTCTGCCCGATTACTAATAAACCCGAGTTCGATCAATACACTTGGCATCATGGTATACGAAATCACCCAATAACCAGCCTGCTTGACTCCCCTACTTTTTCTCCCTACTCGTTCAGAAAACTGTTTTTGAACCAAATCGGCTAACAAAATACTATTGCCCAAATAGGTTTGATGCATCATACTTAAACCCACCATCGTTTCAGGAGCAGAAGGATCAAAACCTTCGTAATGCTCTTCGTAGTTATCCTCCAAAGTGATTACTTGATTCTCTCTTTTGGCTACTTCTAGATTAGATTTTTCTTTAGACACCCCAATAACGTACGTTTCGGTACCACTTGCCGAAGAATTACCGTTGGTGTTGCAATGAATTGAAATAAACAAATCAGCTTTAGCATCATTGGCCACCTTTGTACGTTGACGTAACTCAATAAACTCATCCGTATCCCGAGTCATGATCACTTCTACATTATCGTAAAACTTCAATATATAATTCCGTAATTTTAGACTTACCGCCAATGCCACATCTGCCTCCGTATCTGTATGCCTTCCTGTACCAATAGCTCCCGGATCCTTACCTCCATGACCGGCATCAATAATTACGCTCCGTAATTGGTAACCCGTTGCGGATTGAGCGAATAACATAGTTGGGACTAAAGCAACTATAAGGATGGACACTAAATATTTATAATTCATTAAAAATATGTTTCTTTCAAATTGTTAAGATATGCGTCTAGCACAAACGAATGCTTAAGTTTGCACCATCAAAATCGATACCAACAAAAATAATTCTGATAAATTGTATTCTTTGTTATCCGGTCACAAAATAATCCACGCTTTGGTGTTAATTGCCATTTTCGCCACAATTTTGGCTATTCCCCTGTTTGCCAGCAACTCTAGTGAAGCCTATGAGTTATTATTCCACCCTTCTTTTGATATTCACGATTCTGAAAACGTAATTTTGGAATCTCTACCTGATTCCATACCGTCAGATTCACTAAACAAGCGGATAGAGAAGGTAGAAAAAAAGGAATCTTCATTTCGTTCAAAAGTTAAATACCATGCGGATGATAGTATCATGATAGATAACAAAGAAAATAAAGCCATTTTATGGGGTAATGCATGGGTAGAATACGAGGATATTAACTTAAAAGCAGATTACCTTGAAATTGACTTTGCTAAAAATGAAGTTTTAGCTCTAGGCTTACCCGATAGCAATGGAAAAATGACCGATACTCCTATTTTCACCGAAAAAGGAAAGGAATATAAATCCGGGGAAATGCTATATAACTTCCATACAAAAAAAGGGTTAATTAAAAAAATAACCACTCAAGAAGCGAGTGGGTATATTCATGGTGAAACCATTAAAATGGCTTCTCAAGATGTTTTTTACATTAAAAACGGGAAATATACTACCTGTAATTTAGATCATCCGCATTACCACATACAGGCCAAAAAATTAAAGATTATTAATGATGATAAAATTGTTACTGGCCCTGCCTTTCTAGTGATTGAAGATGTTCCCACTTTTTTGGCCGTACCCTTTGGTTTTTTCCCAAATCAAGATGAGCGTACTTCTGGTATTCTACCACCGGCCATTGGGAGTTCCGCCACAAAAGGCTTCAATCTAACCAATGGAGGTTATTATTTTGGCGTCAGTGACATGTTTGATTTGAAACTTTTAGGAGATGTTTATACAAATGGAAGTTGGTCTGGACGAGCAGTGGGACAGTACAATACTCGGTACAAACGAAACGGATCCTTTAGTTTAAACTATACCTCTAATAATGATGGCGAACGAGATACTCCCGAGTTTATTCAAAATAAATCCATGTTTATTAACTGGAGCCACTCACAAGCACCTAAAGCCAAACCAAATAGCGACTTCAGAGCCCAGGTAAGTGTAGGGAGTAGTGATTACTTTCAAAATGATTTAAATACTTCTACGTCTAATTATATTCGAAATGAATTCTCTTCTAATATTACCTACACTCAAAAATTTGGACGAAGCCCGTTCTCTGCAAGTTTGAATGCCAGTCATAACCAAAACAGTAAAGATTCCATCATTTCTTTTACCTTGCCCGAAGCCTCTTTAAATATGGCTCGAATTTATCCTTTTAAGCGTAAGGTGAAAATTGGCAAGGATCGTTGGTATGAAAAAGTAGGGATAAATTATACCGGTAATTTTAAAAACCGAATGAAAACCAAAACCAACCAAATATTCAATACCAATCCGATAGACCCAGAAGATATAGATTCAAACACCACAGTACCGGCCTATTTTGACCCACAATATAATTTTGGAGCGAAGCACGCCTTTAATTTAAACACCAATCTAAAACTGGGTAACTTTACCGTTGCTCCAGGCGTGCGTTACGATGAAACTTGGTACACTCGAAAAGTGACTCAAACATGGGACCCCACAGCAATCAATGACAAGGACGAATTAGGAGATATTGTTAGGGACTCCACGGAAGGAATGTACCGATACGGAACGGCAAACATCAATGCTTCTATCAACACCAAAATGTATGGTATTTATGCTTTTAGAGGCGAACGTTTAAAGGCTATTCGTCATACTATGACCCCTTCTATTTCTGTTTCTTATATCCCCGATTTAAGTGTTCATCATCCAGATTACTTTGGCACCGTTCAAACCGACACTCTTGGAAACATCAAAGAATATCATGTTTTTGAAGGTGAAAGTTCCGCCTTAGGTTATGGATCTCCTAGCGGTCGCGAACAAGGAGTAATTGGAATGGGGCTCCAAAACATTATAGAAATGAAACGCAAAAAAAGAAATGATACGACCGACACTTACACGAACGTGAATATTATTGATCGTTGGAATTTCGCAACTAATTACGACATGTTGGCCGATTCTTTTAACTGGAAACCCATGACCATGTCGGTAAATGGGAGCGTTGGTCGATTCGTTTTATTAAACTTAAATACCACCTCCGATTTTTACGGAATAAAAGAAGACTCGGAAACTGGAAAAGCCTATCGAAGCAAACAATTTAATTACAACCTTACCAAAAGCCCATTGCGTCTTACCCGACTCTCCACTTCAGTAGGATTAAACTTTTCAGGAAACTCTAATGGGTCAGAAAAAGAGAAAGCAGAAATAAACAAAGTAAACGATGTACAGGACCCAAACTCTATTTATCAAGAAGAACAATTTGTAGACTTCAATATTCCATGGAATATGAAAGTCAATTATATTTTCACCTATTCCAAACCATTAGATGAGGAAAAAATAGTTAATTCCCTTTCTTTTTCGGGTAGTGTTAATCTTACTCCTGGTTGGAAAGTTAGAATGAGTTCGTCTTTTGATTTTGACCAACAAAAACTAGGGTTCACCACTATTGATGTATATAGAGATCTGCACTGCTGGCAAATTGACCTCAATGTAACTCCGTTTGGAGATCGAAAAAGTTTCCGTATAAATTTAAAAGTGAAACAAGGATTCTTACAAGACTTGAAACTAAGTAAGAATAGTCGCTGGTTTGATGGTTAGACACTAACATTAATGACATGAACAAAATTATCCTTTTCTTCGTATTATTCCCATTATTTTCAATCGCTCAGAAACAGAACGATTCTATTTGGGCCGAGAGCTTGCTATTTCAAAAACACATCAATACGGAGTATTCTAATAAAGAGGAAAGTCCCTTAACCGAAAGTGATTTTGGAACCTTTGAAGGACTTCCATTTTATGAAATCGACAGTACTTTCTATGTGTTGGCCCGATTTGAAAAAGCGAAAAAAAGTAAGTCCGTAAAATTTAAAACCTCTACCGATAGAAGACCTGTATATGAGATTTATGGTAAGGTATTTTTCACTATTCACGACACCCAGTTTTCATTAAACATCTATCAAAGTCATCGTTTGCGAAATCAGGAGGAATTCAAAAATCATTTATTTTTACCATTTATGGACTTAACCAATGGAAAAACCTCTTATGCCGGTGGTCGGTACATTGATCTATCTATCCCTACAGGAAAGGAAATCGTCATCAACTTCAATACGGCATATAACCCCTATTGTGCATATAGCTCTCGGTATTCTTGTCCGGTAGTCCCAGACGTCAATTTTATTAAAGTCGAAATTAATGCTGGAGTACAGGCTCCTAAAAAACACTAAAGCACAGAATAGTTTCTACTTCAATTTATCCTTAAATACTTTTCTGAATTTTTCCATTTTAGGTTGAATGACATAGGTACAATACCCTTGTTCCGAATTGTTTTTATAATAGTTCTGATGGTAGTTTTCGGCTACATAGAATACACCCAAAGGAGTTACCTCCGTTACAATTGGATGGGGATAAGCCTTTTCTTTATTCAGTGCAAAAATTATTCTAACAGCGGTTTCCTTTTGAAAGTCATTTACATAAAATATAGCCGACCGGTATTGCGTCCCTCTATCGGCACCTTGGTAATTCAAAGTGGTTGGATCATGGGTTTGAAAAAATATTGCCAATAAGGTTTCATAACTCACGACACTCGCATCGTAAGAAATTCGTGCGACTTCCGCATGTCCTGTTTTACCCGTAGTCACCTCTTGGTAAGTTGGGTTGACATATGTACCACCAGCGTAACCACTTTCCACGGAGTAGACTCCCTTTACTTCTTGAAATACGGCTTCCACACACCAAAAACATCCCGCACCGAAAACAGCCGTTTGCAGCTCCTTTTTACCTTCCGATTTCGCTATTGAAACCATCCCTAAACACAGGATTAAAAAAACTACTCTTTTCATACTTTCATATTTATAAATCAAATGTAATCAGAACCTTCACATTTAATTGTCAAAACCTTTACAAGTAGGCGAAAATTAAAACAATTTTGAATTACTGAAAACGAAATACCCAGACAACTTCTCGTAAAATGAATCGTCTTTATCCAATAAAAACTGATGAATAATTATTTTCAAATCTGCCGTTTCTAAATTACCTTGCTCCCTATATGAAACAACTCCTCTTTTTGTCATTTTTTTTCCTGGTTTCCATTTCAGGCTTCAGTAAGAAGAAAGAGCTAACGAATACCCGGTATCAGTTTATTGCCAATAAAGGTCAGTTTCATGAAAACACCTCGCATAGAGTAGATATTCCAAACGGTTTTCTTTTTTTAGAAAACAATACCTTCACGTATCACTTTTATGATGGCGAATTATTAGAGGCATTACATCACGGACATTATCAAGGAGATGTCACTAACATAGCCATGGGATACCATGCCTATAAGGTTAAGTTTGAAAATGCCAACCCATTTCCGGTGATAAGTGCTCAAAAAAAAGCCGCCAATTTTTACAATTTTTATTTAGGTAATGATCCATCCAAATGGGCTAAAAAGGTTCCTGCGTTTGGCCAAGTTACTTATACAGATTTATACCCTGGAATAGATCTAAAAATATACAAACACGATTATGATGGACTGAAATATGATTTAATTGTGGCCCCTCATACCTCTACTGAGCAAATCGCCATTTCCTATACTGGTGTGGACTCTATTTATCTTAGAAATGGAAAGTTATATGTAATTACTTCCTTAAACGAAAACTGGGAAGAAAAACCAGAGGCATGGCAAATTAAAAATGGTAAAAAACAAAAAGTTTTTA
>MAAC01000732.1_pt1 | contig 16689 bp, 10 predicted proteins | sample 1115981 | NCBI WGS metagenome assembly MAAC01 (sample SAMN04961126, study PRJNA320927) | seawater metagenome | isolation source: sample BD02T64 sea water enriched with oil for 64 days | place: USA:Gulf of Mexico | collected 2013-07-27 | reverse complement strand
AATGCTTGTAAGGACGAGCAGGGCCGTTTACGCGTTGGCGCTTCGGTCGGTACCGGTGCTGATACCGACCAACGGGTCGAAGCCCTGGTGAAGGCCGGCGTCGATGTGCTGGTGGTTGATACCGCCCATGGCCACTCCAAAAATGTTCTCGATCGCGTACGCGCTATCAAAAACCAGTACCCCGATATGCAGGTGATCGGCGGTAATATTGCCTCGGGTGCAGCGGCTATTGCCCTGGCGGATGCCGGTGCCGATGGCGTCAAAGTAGGTATTGGCCCGGGTTCCATTTGTACCACCCGCATTGTCACCGGTGTCGGTGTACCCCAGGTGTCGGCGATTGCCAATGTGGTCGAAGCGTTGAAAGATCGCGATATTCCGGTGATTGCCGATGGCGGCATTCGCTACTCCGGCGATATTTGCAAGGCGGTAGTGGCCGGCGCCCATGTCATCATGGTCGGCTCGATGTTTGCGGGTACCGAAGAGGCACCGGGCGAGATTGAGCTCTATCAAGGTCGAACCTATAAAGCCTATCGGGGTATGGGTTCACTGGGGGCCATGGCCCAAGTGCAGGGCTCCAGCGATCGCTATTTTCAGGATGCCTCCGCCGGCACCGAAAAATTGGTACCCGAAGGTATCGAAGGGCGCGTGCCTTATAAGGGCCCGGTGTCGGTGATCATTCACCAGATGATGGGCGGCCTGCGTTCCTCAATGGGCTATACCGGCAGCCCCGATATCGAAGTCATGCGTAGCCGCCCCGAGTTTGTTCGCGTTACCAGCGCCGGCATGGGTGAGAGTCATGTGCACGATGTCAGCATCACCAAAGAGGCACCGAACTACCCGGTTAGTGGTGGCTGAAGCTACCGTAAGCCTCGCATCAATATTTAAAAAACACGGGGCCAATGGGCTCCGTTTTTTATTGACCACCAGTGGGTGTTGCGCGTAAGTACTCTGCAACAAGCCCTGTTTTAGTCTTAAAGGAAAACTCATGAGCGCCAACCTCCACACCGCCAAACTATTGATCCTCGACTTTGGCTCACAGTACACCCAGTTAATCGCTCGCCAGGTGAGAGAAGCCGGGGTTTATTGTGAGGTACGTGCCTACGATATGAGCGCCGACGAGCTGCGCGAATTTAAGCCGGCAGGCATTATCTTGTCGGGTGGCCCGGAGTCGGTGACCGAGGGCGAGGCGCCCCGCGCCGATGACTTGGTGTTTGAATTCGGCGTGCCGGTGCTGGGTATTTGCTACGGCATGCAAACCATGGCGAGCCAGTTGGGTGGCGAAGTGTTGTCTTCCGAGGTGCACGAATTTGGTTATGCCAAGGTCGATGTTAGCGGTGACAGCACCTTGCTGCGCGATATTAGCGACCATATCCACCCCCACGATGGCCGCGCCCAGCTGGATGTGTGGATGAGCCACGGTGATAAAGTCACCACCATGCCCGAGGGCTTCCAGCTATTGGCCTCGACGGACTCCTGCCCCATTGCCGGCATGTACCACCCCGAGCGGCGTTGGTACGGCCTGCAGTTTCACCCTGAAGTGACCCACACCCTACAGGGGCAGCGTATTTTCGCCCACTTCATTATCGACATCTGCGGCTGCGAAACCCTGTGGACACCGGCCAATATTATTGACGATGCCATTGCTCGGGTGCGTGAAACCGTGGGTAGTGAAAAAGTCTTGCTGGGTTTATCGGGTGGCGTCGATTCCTCCGTCGTAGCGGCGATGTTGCATCGCGCCATTGGTGACCAGCTGACCTGTGTGTTTGTCGATAACGGCCTGCTGCGCAAGAATGAGGGCGACCAGGTGATGGATATGTTCGCCCGCAATATGGGCGTGCAGGTGATTCGCGTCGACGCCGAGGACGAGTTTCTCGATGCCCTGGCCGGTGAAAGTGACCCGGAGAAAAAGCGCAAAATTATCGGCAATACCTTTATCGATATTTTTGACCGAGAGGCGACACGCTTAAAAGACGTTAACTGGTTGGCCCAGGGCACGATTTATCCCGATGTAATCGAATCGGCAGCCTCGAAAACCGGTAAGTCTCACGTCATTAAATCCCACCACAATGTCGGTGGTCTACCCGACGACATGAACCTGAAACTGGTCGAACCCCTGCGTGAATTATTTAAAGATGAGGTCAGAAAAATCGGCCTCGAACTGGGTCTGCCCTACGACATGGTCTATCGCCATCCCTTCCCCGGCCCCGGTTTGGGGGTGCGCATTCTCGGTGAAGTGAAAAAAGAATTCGCCGATTTACTGCGCGAAGCCGACGCGATTTTTATTGAAGAACTCTACCGCGCCGACCTCTACCATAAAACCAGCCAGGCCTTTGTGGTCTTCCTGCCGGTTAAATCCGTCGGCGTGGTCGGCGATGCCCGGCGCTATGAATACGTGGTATCGCTGCGTGCCGTTGAGACCATCGATTTTATGACCGCTCGCTGGGCGCACTTACCCTATGATTTTCTTGAGCTGGTCTCCGGTCGAATTATTAATGAAATATCGGGTATTTCCCGTGTCGCCTATGATATTTCTAGCAAGCCGCCGGCGACGATTGAGTGGGAATGATTCACTGGCTGGTATATGAAGGCACTAAGGGTTTGTAAGGCTAGGTAATAAAAGAAAAATTTATATACGGTCTGACAACTCCTGGTGTGCCCCCGCACCATTAAGCAGTCATGTTCTTATCAGGGTATGTAGGGCGTGAAAAAGAAATGTCCATGCTCGCTGATGCCAAACTTCGTAAGCTAATGCCTAAAAACAAACGCTACAAGGATCGTGAGCGTGATGGCCTCTATGCGGCGGTGATGCCAGCAGCAACTATTGCTTTGCCAGGCTAACCTCTTTTGGCAAGAGGTTAGCCTGGCAATTGTAAATGATGGTTTTCAGTAGGGTATAGCGACTTAGTTTTAAACGCTGGCGTCGGAATAAGATGCTAGTGTTGTCGAATTCCCGTAAATAATACCCTCTGTCAATGAAAGGGGAATAGATAATTCATCCAGGACGCCATGCGCAGCAATACCTTGCGAATAATGGCGACATGGTGGAAGTGTTCACTGTAAATAGCCGTTTGGGCGAAAGCACCGCCCGGAACCCTGGTTCGATAAACCTCGAAATCGGGATCATTAATTTCGATTAACACCGGTATTCGGCCCGGCCTGGTAGTCTGCCTGGGATCGATCAGCGTTGGCGTAGGTTGCAACTGACCCTCGGCAATCGCTGGAAATACCATCGCGACTTTACCTGAAAATACTTTGCCTGGGAGACTGTCGAATGAGACTTCCGCATCGTTGCCGGTTTCAAGGCGCAGTAAGCTATTCTGGCGAAACCAGCCAATAAAGTATTGCCCTTCATTATGGACAAAAATCATTACGGGCCTAAGTGGTAGATTAACGGCCATCATTCCCGGTCGTAAAGTAACTTGTGTAGCGTAGCCATCCGTCGGTGCTCGCACCACGGTCTGTTCCAGTTCAAATTCTGCCGTAGCCAATTGCGCCCTTAAATTATCCAGTTGCGCGGTGGCGATATCCAAATTTCGTTTGCTGGCAAAATTGCGATCTGCCAGTGATTTGGCGCGTTGTTGGTCGACTCGCGCCGATAAAGCCTGAGCGCTTAATGAATCAACCTTGTTTTGATAGGGTGTTGGGTCAATGCGGAATAGAATATCACCCTCGTTCAATTTACTGTTGCCCTGGACGGGTACCTCAATGACCTTGCCACTGACCGTTGGTACGATGGGTGTGGTGACAAAGTACTCGCGGCTAATTTCCGAATAGGGGTGGTTGTAGTTCATCACGAAGATCAGACCACCAATCAAAAATACCCCGCCCAGTACAGCCGTGGGAACTGTCCACTTGGTGAGCGGGACTTTAAAAACTTTAAAAATCGTTACGCAGATGGCGGTGTAAGTTAGGACCAGTAGTAAATCCATTATTCTGCTACTCCCTGCTCGACGACTTCATTCATAGGTGTAACATTGGGTGTGCTGCCCAGAGCGTCAAGCCGCCTGGTCAACTCCAAAACCTGTACTTCCAGCCGTGTTATGTGATCTTCAGCGGGCTTGCCATCGGCGAAACCCCAGCCGCGATCTTCACGGTACAGAGTGGCCCAAATCCACAGAAAGGGCCACAGTGCATGCAGGGTGAACAGGCTTATCCAGCCTGTTACATGGATGGCATCTTGATGTGGGTGGTTGCGGTGTTTGGCGATCTCGTAGGGGATGTCGTGGATTGCAATGATTCCGTAAAACAGCACAATGACAGAAAAAAACAGGATGCCCAAAGCAAAATAATCCAGCATGACATATCTCTAATAAATTATAATATCTAGCATAGCATGCGCAGTGAAATTTAGAGAAGTAATACGCTCTGACCATAGTGGTATTTATTACCGGCGCAGCTATAGTCTAACTGAACATAATTCCTGACATATATTCCGGTGTATTTGGCATTCTTTACGGTAAGTTGTAGACAATACTGTTGCTTACAAAGCTCAGGGAAGACAGGGTTTCGATAGTCAAAATGGTGCTAACAGTGGGTAGTGTAAATGAATAGAACAGCTCTTTTGCGAATAGTATTACTGGCATCGTTAACCGCGATGCCAGGTATGTCGCTGGCGTCTGAAGACGCTTGGCACTTTGGTATAGGTACAGGAATATTTGCTTTAAATGTAGAAGGCGATAGCGGCTTTAATACCCTCGCTGGGCCAGTCGAGTCTGAATTTGATGCTGACTTTGACGATATCCTGGACCTAGCTGACACCGCCGTGGGAATTACAGGGTTTGCACAGAAAGGCAAGTGGACCATCGACTATGCTTTTTCAATACTGGAAGTTTCGGGAGATAACAGCGGTGTAATCTCTGCTACGGGCGTTCCCTTTCGCTCCAGCGTGTCTTTCGATGCGACTGCAGCACTTGTCGGCCTAGGTTATCAATTAATCAAGAACGATCGTCATAACTTGCAAGCAAGGGCCGGTCTCCGCTATACCAATCATGACATAGAATTTAAAATTACCGCCGGCCCGGCGAATGTTGCCAAAAATATTGATGAAGACTGGGTGGATGGCTATGTAGGCCTTACCTATCAAATGAGGCTTGCTCCTAACTGGTATTGGACCACTAAGGCTGATGTGGGTGCAGGTGGCTCTGATTTAAGTACAACCATTAATACCGGTGTGGCCTGGCACTTTACAGACGCCTGGGTAACTTCTTTGTATGGCAATTACTATTCGGTTGACTTTGAAAATGGTAGTAAAGGCGATTCGGATTGGTATGAATACGATGCCGACGAGTTTGGTGTAGGGCTGGGGATTACCTACCTATGGTAGGGTGTATAAGGGCAATATGCCCTCTACCGGCCAGCGGGCATAGTACTTAGTGGCAACAACTCAGCTCAGTTGTTGCGGTAGTAATAGTCGGCGATTATCACGGTGGTTTTCATAAGGGCTGGAACAATAAATACAATTATTTTTACGCAAGTTGATGGCTTTCTGTCATTTGCTGTCTAGATGGTGATGATGCTAAGAAACACCTTGTTATTCAACTACTCGGCTGATTTTGAGTTACGAGGCCGTAGCGGAAGGTATTAGTACAGATCAGGTGGTTGATGAAATTGTTAAGCAGGTAGCCGTGGTATAGAGCGTATCGACATCAATTAATGATAAGAATTAGGAGTAGCTCGAGCAGTAGCTTGGCGGCAGGCACGAGTTGTTGTGTTACATGGTGAGCCGTGACGTGAATATCTAATTAATGATATTGATGATAGGTGAAAATATGAAGAGATCACTCTATGTAATGCTAATGTTGGTGCCACTATTAGCATTCGCATCTGAACCCTCGCCTCATAAAACAGGGCCATCCTCGGTTAGCGGCAAAGAGTATTCGCCGCATCTTGGTGATGACTACCCCCAGAACGTTTACTTTGGTGATACCCACCTGCACTCCTCGTGGTCAACTGACGCGGGTATGGTTGGTGCGAGTCTGGATCCCGACGATGCCTACCGGGTTGCCCGCGGAGAAGAAGTGACCAGCCACGATGGCTGGAAGGTCAAGTTAGTAAGACCGTTAGATTTTATTGTGTTGTCGGACCACGCTGAGAATTTGGGCCTGGCCGACTTTATCCGCCGCTCTGACCCAATTATTTTGGCTAATCCGGTCGGTAAGAGATGGCACGACTTAAATAAGGCAGGTAAAGGTTACGACGCATTTCTTGAGTGGCTGCGCTCTGATCAAAAGGACCTCATCAACGACCCGCGTATGACCGAAGCGGTATGGTCCAAGGTGGTTGCCAACGCCGAGAAATATTATCAACCGGGGGTTTTTACCACTTTTACGAGCTTTGAATGGACCTCCATGCCAGATGGCAATAACTTGCATCGGGTGGTTATCTTTCGTGACAAAGAAGATAAGACCAACCAGACATTGCCTTACAGCATGTACGACTCAGTGGACCCGGAAGGGCTTTGGACTTACCTGGAAAACTACGAGAAAAAGACCGGTGGGCAGGTATTAGCAATCGCCCACAATGGCAATTTATCCAATGGTTTAATGTTTGATACCAAAACCTACACCGGCAAACCCCTGACCAAACAGTATGCAAAAACAAGAGTGCAATACGAGCCGCTTTATGAAGTAACCCAGATGAAAGGGGATGGTGAAAGTCACCCGGTCATGTCACCCGACGATGAATTTGCCGATTTCGAAAATTTGGATGCGGGCAATATCAGTGGCAAAGTCGCTAAAACCAACGCCATGCTGCCAAAGGAGTATGGACGCAGTGCCTTAAAAGAAGGTCTGCGGCTTGAACAGCAACTTGGGGTAAACCCATTCAAGTTTGGCCTGATCGGCAGTACCGATGCCCACACGGGTCTACCAACGGCCAGAGAAGATAACAATTTCAATAAAGGCCATATTGCTGAGCCGAGTGCAGATCGGGCCAAACATGTATTGATACAGGGTGCCAAACCTGAGTTGTCAGTGATGGTGAAAGATATCTCAGCCTCGGGCCTGGCAGCGGTCTGGGCCACTGAAAACACGCGGGAAGCTATTTGGGATGCTATGGCACGTAAAGAAGTTTATGCCACCACGGGGAATCGACTAGAAGTTCGCGTGTTCGGCGGTTGGGATTTTCAAAAAGCAGATCTACATCATTCCAGTTTTGTAAGGAATGGTTACTCCAAAGGCGTACCCATGGGCGGTGATTTAACCAATGGCCCCAAGGGTAAAGCGCCTAGCTTTCTAATTCACTCCTTGCGTGATGTGGATGGCCCCAATCTCGATCGTGTACAAATTATTAAAGGTTGGCTAGATAGCGACGGCAACACCCACGAGCGCATCTATGATGTGGCGGTTTCTGATGGTCGTCACATTGATAAAGATGGCCGTGCTCGAAAGTCTGTCGGTACTACCGTCAATATTGTCGAGGCCAGTTACACCAATACCATCGGCTCACCTACCTTAGTGGCACATTGGGTAGACCCTGACTTCGATGCAAAACAGAAGGCGTTTTACTATGTCCGGGTGATAGAAATCCCCACACCTCGTTGGACGGCATACGACGCGAGATTTTTTGATGTAGCCATGTCTGCAGACGTGAAAATGACCGTGCAAGATCGTGCTTATACATCGCCGATCTGGTACACGCCTTAATTTTAGTTGGGAGTGAAAAAACAATGAAAAATTTACTTTTACCAGCCATCTACATTCTCGCGCTACAGGTGGGCGTAGCCAACGCGGCAGAAACCAATCTGTACTGGGGTGACACCCATTTACACACCAATTTATCACCCGATGCGTTCTTTAAAGGCAATACCACCGCAACACCGGATGACGCGTTTAACTTTGCTAAGGGTGCGCCGGTAATTGATGCCAACTCACGGGCAAAAATTAAAATAGAAACGCCGTTAGATTTCCTTGTGGTCACTGACCATGCGGAATACGTGGGTATTCCTAAGATGCTTTGGGGTAGCGATGAACGCTTGATGAAAACAGCAGCAGGTCAACGCTATGCCAAAATGATAAAGGACGGCAAGGGCACCCAAGCATTTGTTGAGCTTCTAGGGACTGTTAATGCGAATAAACCGCTCAAAGACTTCAATTCTGATGCCGTACGTAAAAGTATCTGGTCGGATAGTGTGGCAGCGGCAGAGCGCCACAACGCCCCCGGCAAATTCACCGCCTTCATTGGCTGGGAGTGGTCATCGATACCCAATGGACAAAACTTGCATCGTATTGTGTTTACCCCACAGGGCGCAGATGTAGCCACTCAATTTGTACCCTTTAGTGCCTTTGATAGTGACGTCGAAACGGTTTTTTGGAATTGGCTGGATAAAACATCTCAGGAAACCGGCGCTGATTTTGTCGCCATTCCCCATAATGGCAATATATCCAACGGTTTAATGTTCCCCTTAACTGATCGAGCCGGAAACCCTATAACAAAGGAATATGCCAACCAACGGATGCGTTGGGAACAAGTGATTGAAATGACGCAAATAAAGGGGGATTCAGAAACACATCCCTTGCTTTCTCCAGACGATGAATTTGCAGATTTTGAAACCTTTGGGCATTTGCTCAAAACGGATGACAGCTTTATAGAAGACCGAGGTAAAGCGCCTGTCGGTTCCTACACCCGATCAGGACTAAAACGCGGTTTAGAGCTTGAAAATACAATGGGTGTGAACCCCTTTAAATACGGCATGATCGGCGCTACCGATAGTCATGCCGGTTATTCATCGGCAGAGGAAAACAACTTTTGGGGCAAGTTTTCTCAAGACTCCATTCCTGATAATAAGAAAGACATTGACTTGCTCCCCGGCATTTACGGCTGGGATATGTCAGCTTCTGGCTTATCCGCAGTCTGGGCGAAAGAAAACACCCGTCAATCAATAACCAATGCCTTTAAGCGCCGTGAAGTCTATGGCACTTCAGGGCCGCGCATTGGTTTGCGATTCTTCGGGGGCTTTACATTTAAAAAATCAGACGCTAAGGCTAAAGACATTGCCGCTATTGGGTATAAACGCGGTGTGCCAATGGGCGGGGACCTGGCCGGTGCACCTAAAGGCAAGGCGCCTTCATTCTTGGTTCATGCGGTTAAGGATCCAAAAGATGCCAATCTTGATCGAGTACAAGTAGTTAAAGGCTGGCTAGATTCACAAGGCACTTCTCAAGAGAAAGTTTTTGAAGTGGTCTGGTCTGATAATCGCAAAGTCGATGCAAATGGACAATTACCCGTGGTTGGCAATACGGTCGACTTAACAACGGGTTTATATACGAACTCGATTGGCGCTAGCCAGTTATCAGCGGTGTGGAAAGACCCTGGATTCGATGCATCGCAAAAGGCGTTTTATTACGCACGTGTTTTGCAGATACCGACTCCCCGTAACTCAACCTATGATGCCATTGCATTAGGTGTTGAACCCAAAGAAACAGGCCATGCGGTGGTTATTCAAGAGCGTGCTTACAGTTCACCGATTTGGTATACGCCTAGCAAATAAGATTAGGACTAAATGTTATGAAAAATTCACTGTTACCTGCGATTTTCTTTGCGATAAGTGCTAGTGCTGTATATGCAGAAGAAACCAATCTCTATTGGGGTGATACTCATATACATACATCAAATTCAATGGACGCCTATTTCTTTAATAACAGAGACGGCACTCCAGAAGCGGCCTATCGTTGGGCGAAGGGTCTTCCTGTTATTAATACGTCTAATCGTACCCGTATCCAAATTGGCACACCGTTAGATTTTTTGGTTGTTTCAGATCATGCTGAGTACATGACAGTACCGAAGAGATTGTTCACTGATAAAGACAAGTCACTCAGGGAGACTGAGTTTGGAAAAAGACTCGTTAAGTTGTGGGAAGGCGATGATCCCACAATGGCTGGTTTTGAGCTTGTTGGTACCGTTAATGATCTCAAGCCTTATGCACCCTTTGTGACAGAAGAAGTTAGGCGCTACGGGTGGGACAAGGTAATCAAAGCGGCAGAAGAGGCGAATGAGCCGGGTAAATTTACAGCGTTTATTGGTTGGGAATGGACGTCGTTCCCGAACGCTTCTAATTTACATCGAGTGCTATTTACACCACAAGGTGGCGATATGGCCTCCAAGTACCTGCCTTATACTGCACTGGATAGCAGTGACCCAGAACAGTTATGGAATTGGTTGGAAAAAACAAGCAGCGAAACAGGCGCTGAATTAATCTCGATTCCCCATAATGGCAACGTCTCTAACGGCCTGATGTTTTCACGCAATGATTATAAGGGCGAGCCTATCACTGCACCTTATGCCAAATTACGTGCTCGCTGGGAACCGATTTACGAAGTGACGCAAATCAAAGGGGACTCAGAAACTCATCCAATACAGTCTCCTGATGATGAATTTGCGGACTATGAAACCTATGCACATCTATTAGATGCAGCTGGTGTTGCCAGTGGTGCTGAAATGAAAGAAGTCGTATCAGAGGGTGATTATGCTCGCCGTGCCTTAAGAAACGGTCTGGAATTTGAGGAAAAACTAGGCGTTAATCCCTTTAAGTTTGGTCTCATCGGTGCAACAGATTCCCATAGTACTTACGCTACTGGAGAGGAAGATAATTTTCAGGGCAAGTTCAGCATTGACTCTACACCAGAGGCTCGTCGGTTAGCGTTGTTACCAGGAACAGAAAATATGTGGGCCGTTTCTGCTGCGGGCTTTGCCGGTGTCTGGGCGAAGGAGAATACCCGTCAATCTCTTTACGAAGCATTTCAGCGTAAAGAAGTTTATGCGACAACAGGCCCGCGTATTGCCGTTCGATTTTTTGGTGGATATGGATTTATCTCAGAGGATGCCATGGCTAAAGATCTAGCGAATGTAGGTTATAGCAAAGGTGTGCCTATGGGTGGAGACCTGACTGATGCCCCTGATAATACTGCACCGACCTTCCTCATTCACGCAGTTAAAGACCCTGTGGAAGGCAACCTTGACCGTATCCAAATAGTGAAAGGCTGGCTCAATGCTGACGGCACCACAGCGGAGAAAGTCTTCGATGTTGTCTGGTCAGACCAACGTAGAAAAGATGCTAACAGTAAAGTACCCGCCGTGGGCAATACGGTTGATTTGGAAACCGGTGCTTATACCAATACGATTGGCACTGCTCAGTTAGCAACAGCATGGACTGACCCTGAATTTGATCCTTCGCAGCGGGCTTTTTATTACGCGCGGGTTTTACAAATACCGACCCCTCGCTATTCCTTGTTGGATGCGATTGCGCTGCAAATAGATGTTAAGGAAACCGGGCACCCCGCAACGATTCAGGAGCGAGCCTATAGCTCGCCCATTTGGTATACACCAAAATAAGTCACTGGTGAACAACATTACGCTTAGCAGGAGCCTACTGGGAATAGTTGGTTATCTATTTTCGTTGCCAGAACATATACATTGAGAGCTCAAATGAAACGATACCTGCAAGAACCGCTCATTTATTTTTTATTGATTAGCGGCTTATTCTTTATAGCCTTTGATTATTTTGGTCAATCTTACGTTGATGATGAGCAAACTATCGCAGTGGATAGACGCTCATTGCTTACATTTATGCAGCGGAAAACCAAAATTCTTGATCAGGTAATGCTTGAGAAGGCGTTTGAAAGTCAGTCAGCCGTGAGGAAGCAAAAACTAATAGACGATTATGTCCGTGAGCAGGCCCTATATCGAGAGTCTAAGGCGCTTGGGTTGGATAAAGGCGATCCAATTATAAAGGCTCGGGCGATTCAAAATCTGGAATTTATTACTCAGGAATATAGTGAGGCGGTGCTGAAGGTTACCGACGAACATCTTGAAAAGTATTTTCTGGATAATAGAGCGAATTATTATATTGAGCCATTCATAACCTTTACCCATGTGTTTTTCGATCAAGAGATGCATGGAGATGAGCTGACAAAGAAACTGGCATTAGAAAAACTGCGAGAATTGAATAAAAACAAAGTGTCTTTTTCAGAAGGCATTACTCACGGAAATCGTTTTCCGTTTCATGTGAATTATGTAGAACGCACACCAGACTTTATCGCATCCCACTTTGGTGAAACGATGGCGAAAGAGGTGTTTGCCATTCCTGTTTTCGATGGGCCGCTCGATGCTCAGCAATGGTTTGGGCCTCTGGTATCCAGTTATGGGTATCACCTCGTTATGCTGAGTCGCCGTGAGGTAGGGCGCTATCCAGAATTGACCGATGTTATCGCTCAGGTACATCAAGATGCACAGCGCGAACAAATCCGTGATAATTTAGATAAGACCTATCAAGCGATTATTGATACTTATCACGTTGAATTAAGCGAAGATATTAAGACGAGTAGGACGGGTCTATCGGATGCGCGCGAGAACATAGATCTGTCTATGAATCAGGCTTCGCAATGAAACAGTGGCTTTTTGTCATCCTATGCTCAGGCCTGATGTCTGCAGCAGCTAACGCCGATGAGTATCGGCCAGCATACCTGGAATTTAAGCAAACCAGCGAAACAGTGTTTGAAATGCTGTGGAAAGTACCTGTAAAAGGTAAGGGTCAGCGCTTGAGTCTTTCGGTGACTTTACCTGCCGACGCAACGCCGGTTTCACAAACACGTAGTGCACTCATCAACGGTGCGCTTATAGAGCGCTCTTCCTTTAGTCGGCTGGGTGGTCTCGCTGATGCAGAGATTTCGATCAGTGGATTAGAGCGTGTCTCTACCGATGTGTTGGTGCGTATTCAGCGACTCGATGACACATCAGAAACCGCACGCTTAAATGCGGCATCTACGTCATTTGTTGTTAAAGGTACACCGCAGTTTTGGGATGTCATAGCCACATATACGGTGTTTGGTATAGAGCATATTCTCAAGGGCTTTGATCACCTGCTGTTTGTCGCTTGCCTTATCTTTATCGCCGGCACCTGGCGGCGCATTTTAATCACCATCACCGGTTTTACCCTCGCGCATTCGGTCACCTTGACCCTCGCTGGTCTAGAGTTGGTACGCTTACCCATCCCGCCGATTGAAGCAAGCATTGCCTTGTCGATTGTGTTCCTTGCCCGAGAAATCGCATTAGATAGGCGAGACACACTGACTTGGCGATATCCAATAGCGGTTTCCGCTAGCTTTGGTTTACTGCATGGTTTTGGCTTTGCCTCAGCACTCAGTGAGATAGGATTACCACAAACCGAAATACCGGCGGCCTTATTAGCCTTTAATGTCGGCGTGGAAATAGGGCAAGTGCTATTCGTTGCCGCTATGCTTACAAGTTTCTGGTTGTTCACTCAAAGCTTAAGTAAGTTAAAACTCTATTCCGATAATTGGCGAGAAAAAATCGAAAAGCCTATTGCTTATACAGTGGGAGGTATCACGGTACTCTGGACCGTAGAACGCGTTTCAGGTTTTTTGCTTTGAGTGAAATAGAATAAACTAATGACAAGTGAAGCCAATATTTATGCCAGCTTGAAAGACTTAGTTGCCTTGCAACACCAGGCATCCGGCTTTAGTTTTCTGCCCAAACAACCTGTGCACAGCATCTTATCCGGTCGCCATTCATCGCGCCTGCGGGGCAGGGGACTCAATTTTGAAGAGTTACGCCATTACCGCGCCGGTGATGATATTCGCACCATGGACTGGAAGGTCACTAACCGCACGGGTAAGCCCCATGTACGGGTTTACACGGAAGAAAAAGAGTGGCCGGTTTTATTGCTGGTTGACCAGCGTATCAGCATGTTCTTTGGCAGCCAGGTGAAAATGAAGTCGCTTGTTGCCGCAGAGTTGACAGCATTAGCCGCCTGGCGTGTCACAGCATTAGCCGCCTGGCGTGTCTTGTCGGCGGGGGACCGAGTGGGGGCGCTGGTGTTTAATGACACTGAGGTTTTTCAAATCCGACCCCACCGTAGCCGTAAGACAGTTATGCAAATACTGCATAAGGTGTTAACTCTCAATCACGCTCTAAATGCGCAGTACTCCGATGCACAAAATGATGCTCAACTGAATGCTGCGCTTAGGGAAGCTGAACGACTCAGCGGCCATGATTATTTGATTGTTATTATTAGTGACATGAGTGGCTGGAATCAAGAAACCGTTAAACGCATAAAAAGGCTGGGCCGCAATAATGATGTCATGGCCTCGTTGGTTTATGACCCCCTGGAAAAAACCTTGCCTGAACAAAGTCAGCTAGTGGTGAGTGATGGCAGTCTGCAAATTTAGGTCGATGCCGGCAAGGCAGGCCTGAGTGCTCAATACACCGACCACTTTGTGAGTAGTGTTGAGCACTTACAGGCTGAGTTAAATAAACACGGTATTCCCGTGATACCTCTGAATACCGGCGAAAGCGTATTAATGCAGCTGCGTACAGCCATCGGCGAACGCATGGCAGTTAAAACCTGATGAGTATCAAAACAATTAACTCAGAGGCTATCGAAAATAGCGCTACCTTCGGCAATTACCTTATTTACGGCATTGATGAAATTATTCTGCCTCAAGTCATCGCCTATTATCCCTCAGCGCCGGGATGGCAAGTGCTGGGTCTGCTTGTTGGTTTATTGATCGTATTGCAATTAGGAAGCTTTTGCTTTTTGGCGGTTTCGAAGAGATGTATATTGATTTGAGACGCCGCCAGGTGTGTTTTCGATCCTTGCTAAACGTGGATTGACTCGACATAAGCATGATCCATGCCCCGGCGACAAACCAATGGAAGACTCAATCGAAATCAATCCGCTCGCATAGCTGGCGCTCGTGCCCGGAGTAATGATATTTTAGTAAAGAGGGCGTATCGAGATCTCAGGGTATCGAGGGATGTTCGTCCGTGGCCTATAAGCCATCGAGCCAGGGTTCTACTTATTTAACGCAAGATCGATAATCTTGCACACTTTACGGATAGGGTGGTTTCAGGGAATCCTGTTTTCTCGATCACAATAACCGCACATAGAAGCCTGAGGGTCAATCTCTCCGTATTGCCTACACTCATCTTGAGTTTACCTTGTTGTCATTCCTGTGGGGTTTTTAGCTGGATGCTAGCTTAAGGCCTTTGTGATAGCGGTTTTTCGAGGCCTGTTGACAATCGAGTGGAGTGAGTCGATGGGCGGTCATGGTTTACCCTGTTGCAAATGCTAGAATGCGGCCCGGATTGGGGGCGACTCAACGCATCCTATGCTTATAGCTCGCGCGTTGTTTAAAAATTATTCAAGTAAAGATACGAGGGTACTAGCAAAGCTGAGACTACCAGATTTGGGTAGAGCAGTTTTCGGGCTCTTTGCTGTAGGTAGTCGTCGTTAGTGGAAAGGGTGCGAATTGCGCACACAGGGCTGTAAAGCGCTATTTTTCTGCAAGTAGTTTAAAGAATAAAATCAATTTAAAAGGAGCAAATCTGCATGGCACGTTCGATAACATTTACGGTAGAAGGTCTAGTTGATACAGAAATTAAAGTATCAGAGCTTGATGACGGCACTTTGCAGTTTGATATTGAGGTGCTGGGCTCAGGCTTTATTGGTGACTTGCGTGGCTTGTTTTTCGATTTAAATGAATATGATGTCGATACAAAAGGCTTGTCCGTTACGGGCATTGACGGTAGCGAAGACCTAATTGGCAAAACCAAGTTTGGCGAAAACTCTGTCGATCGGGTTCGGGGCGACGTCAATGTCAAGGGACACGTTATTAAGCAGCAGGGGCGCTTCGATGGCGGTATAGAGTTCGGTACTCAGGGCCTGGGCAAAGATGATGTTTCTTCGGTCAGTTTTATCCTGGCTGCGGCCTCGGGTGACTTGTCGTTAGATAGCTTTGATCTTGCCGATCTGGCACTGCGTTATACCTCTGTGGGTATGATGGACTATCGTGAGGGAAGTGCGAAAATCGCCGGAATGACCAGTGGTGTTGCGTACAACGATGCCTTTGAGGTGGATGAAAATACCCAGGGCACCATAGATCTTTTGGACAACGATACCAACGGCATCCAGGCCGACGGCTTGCGGAAAACAGTTATTTCTGTACGGGATGATGACGGCTTGTTGCCAACGGCGGCGAGCGCCGACGGATTTGAGCGAACCGTTGTGATTGATGGTCTGGAACTCGGAACCTTGACGATCAGTAACGACGGCTTCGCGACTTTTGTCGCTGATGGCGCGGATGTCGACAAGCTCGGCCACGATGCAGAGCCAACCTGGGGTTTTACCTATGAAACTCAGTCCAGTACGGGCAATCTAGCCACCGCCGACGTTGTTTTAACGATTGACGGACAAAATGATCAACCTGTCGCGTTCGATGTGTCGGCATCTGTGGATGAAGATGATGCTACCGACCCACGAGATACCAGTCTTGTTGGCGACGGGGTGACAGTCGCTTTTTCGGCCACGGATATCGATATCGGTGACCTCTTAAGCTATCAGCTTACTTCAGCGCCGGTTGATGCCTTCGGCAATCAGTATGGCGCAGTTACCAATAACAATGACGGCACCTTTACCTTTAATCCTCTCGATAACTTTCAGTTTTTAGACGCTGGTGAATCACGGGATGTGAGCTTTCAATACGTGGCGATTGATGATTCTGGCGTAGGTACGAGCCCCACCTTCCCAGAAGAAACTGATACCTCTGACCCTAAGACCATCACCATTACCGTGAATGGCAGTGATGACGCCCCCTGGACACACAACGATCAGTTACTATTTACAACCGAAGATCAGTCGATGTTCGGCACCGGGAACGCCCTTATCTTTCAACC
>MAAC01018124.1_pt1 | contig 16691 bp, 17 predicted proteins | sample 1115981 | NCBI WGS metagenome assembly MAAC01 (sample SAMN04961126, study PRJNA320927) | seawater metagenome | isolation source: sample BD02T64 sea water enriched with oil for 64 days | place: USA:Gulf of Mexico | collected 2013-07-27 | reverse complement strand
CGATTCTGTCCTATTCTGGAAAGTAATATTTTTGCATATTTTTATAGCTGACGAATATATCGAACGCCCAGAGGAACTTGTATGAAGCTTCAACAGTTACGTTATATTTGGGAAGTCGCTAGACACGATTTAAATGTGTCCGTGACGGCCCAAAGCCTATATACCTCGCAGCCGGGTATCAGTAAACAAATTCGTCTCTTAGAAGATGAATTAGGCGTCGAAGTATTTTCACGTAGTGGTAAACATCTCACTCGAGTAACACCTGCAGGTGAGGCTATTCTTAAAATAGCGGGTGAAATACTACGCAAAGTTGAAAGTATTAAGCAGGTAGCTCAAGAATTCAGTGATGAGCATAAAGGTAGTTTGTCACTAGCGACAACACATACACAGGCGCGCTACGCATTGCCTAACGTCATTGAAGGATTTATTGATGAGTACCCTGAGGTGTCTTTGCACATGCATCAAGGTACTCCCATTCAAATATCTGAAATGGCGGCTGACGGAACGGTAGATTTCGCCATCGCTACGGAAGCGTTGGAATTGTTTGGTGATTTGGTCATGATGCCGTGTTACACCTGGAATAGGGCGGTGATTGTTCCTAAAAACCACCCGCTGGCGCAGGTTTCTGAACTCACGCTCGAAGATATTGCAAGGCAGCCGTTGGTTACCTACACATTTGGTTTTACCGGTCGCTCTAAATTGGATGATGCTTTTTTAAATAAAGGGTTGTCGCCAAAAGTCGTGTTTACTGCTGCAGATGCAGATGTCATTAAAACCTATGTTAAGTTAGGTTTAGGCGTTGGTATTGTTGCCAAAATGGCGTGCGCTGATGATGATCCAGATCTTGTTGTTTTGGATGCCAGTCATTTATTTGAGCCTAGCGTTACCAAGATCGGATTTAGAAAAGGTACATTCCTTCGGGGTTATATGTATGACTTTATCGAAAAGTTTGCACCGCACCTGAAAAGGGAGGTGGTTGATGAGGCTGTTGAAAGGCATACTCGCGCTGAGTTAGATGAGTTATTTACCCATTTGGATTTGCCGAACTATTAATACTTTGAGCTATTAATTTCTGAAATCGGCAATTGGTACACAAATAAAAACGAGAGCATAAGCTCTCGTTTTTATTTGCACGTTTATTATCTAATCGCTTTCATGTAACGATCAGGCGATAAGGGTTATAGAAAATCTAAATCAGGGTTTTGATCCAAGATTTCTTTCATCTCATCTTTTTCTTCGGTTTTCTGCTCTAAGACATCTTTAACGAATTTAAAATACACCGTGTAAATATCTACTTTTCCATCGTCATTTTCAACAACAAAAAACGGCGCTCTATCGACGCTATATTCAGCGGCTATAAGCATGCCTTGGCTGGTTGGATCGCGCTCATCTGCGATAACAACTTCATCGATACGGGCCATTTGACCAGAATCTTCAAGTCTACCCAATACGTCTCCGCATTTTTTACAAGGGGAGCCGTCTGCCAATATTTTCTTTACTAAGGTGATTTTCATAAAGTGTCCGCTATACGTGAGTACTGGTTTTACTTGATGTTAGAAGAGTGTAATCCGCACTCTTTTTGTGTAGCTTCTTCCCACCACCAGCGACCTTCACGTTCGTGTTGGTTTGGAAGTACTGGGCGAGTGCAAGGCTCACAACCGATGCTTGTGTAACCTTGTTCATGCAGCTTGTTGAAGGGAACATCATTGCTACGAATGTAATCCCAAACTTGAGCAGAGCTCCAAGAAGCAAGAGGGTTAAATTTGATCAACTGGTTAGTTTCCGTCGAGAAAGCTCCGTCAATTTGGATAACAGGAATATCTGCACGTGTACCTGGGCTTTGATCTTTGCGCTGACCGGTAACCCAGCCGCCTAATGTAGTTAGTTTTTTGCGGAGCGGGCCAATTTTTCGAACCGCGCAGCATTCTTTGTGGTCATCTTTATAGAAGCTGAATAGGCCCTTTTCGTCAACTAGCTTTCTAACAGCTTCAGCTTCAGGGAATGTGGTTTCAACACTTACGCCATACTTCTCACGTACTGCCTCAAGAAATTGGTAAGTTTCTTTGTGTAAACGGCCTGTATCTAATGTGAATACACGAAATGGCTTTCCTAACCTGGACGCCATGTCTACCAATACAACATCTTCTGCACCGCTAAAGGAGATTGCAACGTTATCAACCTTGTCTAGGGCTACAGCAAGGATCTCTTGTGGTGTTTTTGTGGATAGATCATCGTTTAGGGCTTGAATCTCTTCGGCGGTAAATGTCATTTGTGCTCCTCTCTTAACACGGGTGTAAAATTTGATACTGAAATTGGATAGTTAAAACAGGCGCTATTCTATCAGAGGTTGCATAACCAAAAAAATACCAGGATTGACTACTTTTATAAGATTTTGTTATATGCGATCAATAAATAGCTAAGAAAACGATCCAACCACCGTAATTGAACCCCTGAGTTTTGTTTTGATTGCAACCAATCGGGAGACCCGCTAGAGTTGCGCCACTGCGTATATTCGTAAATCCCCGCCATATTGGTTGTCATAAATTAGGAGTTTGATGTGGAATTAGCTTGTCTTGATCTTGAAGGTGTATTAATCCCCGAAATTTGGATTAGTTTTGCGGAAAAAACGGGCATTGATGCGTTAAAAGCGACTACTCGTGATATTCCTGACTATAACGTTTTAATGAAGCAACGTTTAGCTATCTTAAAAGAGCACAACCTTGGATTAACAGAGATTCAAGAGGTTATCTCCGAGTTAAGCCCGATTCCTGGTGCGATTGAGTTTGTTGATTGGTTGCGAGAGCGCTTTCAGGTGGTAATACTCTCAGATACCTTTTATGAGTTTTCCCAACCTTTGATGAGGCAGCTAGGGTTTCCAACATTATTGTGTCACAAGCTTGAAGTGGCGGAAGATGGTGCAATCACCGATTACAAATTACGACAAGTTGACCCCAAGCGACAGTCAGTGAAAGCATTTCATACGCTGAATTATCGAGTGATAGCAGCGGGTGACTCTTATAACGACACCACGATGTTAAGTGAGGCTGAAGCAGGTATTTTGTTTAAGGCACCTGACAACGTTATTGCCGAGTTCCCTCAGTTTCCCGCAGTGCATGAATATGAAGAATTAAAGAAAGAATTTTTGAAAGCATCAAATCGTAAGCTAAGTTTGTAGTTATAAAGTAGCTTTAAAAAGGTAAGTAACTTCTAGTTGCTTACCTTTTTTTTTCCAATGCAAGTAAGAAGCGTTCCACCTTATCAAAGGTTTCTTGGTACTCATCTTCGCAAACAGAGTCCGCAACAATCCCACCCCCGCCCCAGCAGTGAATGTTTTCGCCTTGCATTACAAACGTTCTGATATTGATATTACTGTCACATGCACCCATGGTATTGAAGTAAGCCATTGATCCGCAGTAAGCCGAGCGGTGATGATTTTCTAGTTCATCAATGATTTCCATTGCGCGCACCTTGGGTGTGCCGGTGATCGATCCTCCTGGAAACCCTTGTTTTATAGCATCTATGCCATCACAGTCATCATTGAGAGCCCCTGTTATTGTGCTGACCAAATGATGTACATTTGGAAAACTTTCAATATCAAATAACGACGGCACAGAGATGCTTCCTGGCTTGCATACTTTGCCAAAGTCATTTCTAAGCAGATCAACAATCATCAGGTTCTCTGCTTGGTCTTTTGGGCTGTTGCACAAATCCACTTTGTTTTTTAAATCCTGCTTGGCGTTTGATGCCCTTGGGCGGGTGCCTTTTATTGGAGATGTCGTTAACTGATTGTCTTCTACTTTGATAAAGCGCTCTGGTGAGAGGCTGAGTAGCTGGAATTCTTCGGTAGCAAAAAAAGCCCCCATTGGAGCAGGATTATTCGCCCTTAATGTACGGTAGGCATCCCAGCTAGAACCAGCACATTCTGCGGAAAAACGCTGTGCAAAGTTGATTTGGTAAGTGTCGCCAGAAAGTATGTAATTTTTAATTTGTTTGAACTTTGATTGGTAGGATTTTTTGGATTGATCAGATTGAAAATTTGATGTTAAGCGGAAGCTCTCTCGCGATGAATCCACTTTACTGGAAAGCGTGTAAGTGGAAGACAAGCGTTTACGTATAATGTCAACATCAGCGTTTTCAATATAGATAATACCGGTTGTTTTAGTTTTATGGTTTGTGGCAATAACCCATTCGTAAAAACCAAACGCAGCATCGGGAATGTTGGTGTCATTGTGGGTGGTTGAGGGTAAGTGTTCCAATTGCTTACTTAAATCATAAGATAGGCAACCCATCCAGCCTGGTGCTATGGGGTATAGGTCTGGGTTCGGGTGTTGTGTTGATTTTGGGAGGCCTGCTCGTAATGCAGTAAAAAAGGCGTCATCAACCTCGTTATAAGCGTCAGCTTGATTTTTTTCATAGGTTGTATTGTTGCGTGAAACTAGGAGTTTTGTTGGCGCCGCAGCGATAATATCAATATGGTGATTAGGGTAGTTGTTATCTTGCGAGTGTCCGCTATCAAGAAGAACTGGCCAAGGCAGGTCAACAAACAGCGCCATTAGTGACAAGCTGTCTGGGTAATAGGGGAGTGTGTCGCAGAGTAAAGTTGTCACGTTTGACGATTGTAGCCTGTTTTTGAGCGAATTATTTAGGGCAGCTTCTACTGAAGGCGCCTCTCAATCTTGGTTTTCGCGAGAATTCGAGTGGAAATTTCTTCAACCGACGCATGGGTTGAATTTAAATACGGAATCCTGAAGCGGTTATAGATGGCTTCGGCACCCCTAACTTCAGATTCGCATTGGCTTAGTGACGCATATTTACTGTTTGATTTTCGCTCCGTTCGAATGGCTGCTAAACGTTCTGCTTCTATACTCAAGCCAAATAACTTATCCCGGTGGGCCCTCAACGGTTTGGGTAGTTGGACGTCGTCAAGGTCATCTTCAGTAAGTGGATAATTGGCGGCTTTTATACCGAATTGCAGTGCGAGATACAAGCAGGTCGGTGTTTTTCCGGAGCGAGAAACACCGATAAGAATAACGTCGGCTTTATCATAATACCGTGTTCGTGCGCCATCATCGTTATCCAGGGCAAAGTGAACGGCATCAATGCGCACCTTGTAAGAATCATCATCTGGAACAGAGTGAGATTTGCCGACCGAATAGGATGAACTTGATTCAAGTACCGATTCTAATGGTTTGAGAAAGGATTCAAACACATCCATCATAAATCCATTGGCATTGTAGATCATTTCACGTATGGATTGATCAACAATAGTGTCAAAAATCACGGGCTGTTTACCATCATTGTCTGCCGCTTTGTTGATCTTTTGAACGGCTTCTTTAGCGCTTTCTGCATTGTCTACGTAAGGGATAGTGACACGTTCAAATTCGATATGTTCAAATTGAGCTAATAAGCTGTTTCCCAGGGTTTCGGCCGTAATGCCTGTGCCATCGGAGATAAAAAAGGCGGTACGCTTCATGGGTAAATGTTCTCCGAACTTGGCTCTGGGAATAAGAGCCCTAATTTACCGTGAAAACAGGCCTAGGACGAGTGATTTGTACATTTTTTGATGCTTTAAAGGCCGCAGCTATCGGGGTGTTTATTGTATTTGATCGGACTCTATTAATCTCACATCGACAACATTGTTGGGTTTGCTCGTATCAAACCGATTCCAGGCGTGATTGGATCGTTGTATTGCCAATACGGGTTTTAATATTTCTACAGATTCCATGTTTTTTATGTAGGTAGATATAGGGCCACAGAAATAGCTGTTACAGATATCTGCTCGAAGCGTTCTGGGCAGTGCGCAGCCGGTCTTTGTTTGATTGATGCACGCATTTTGTGCTGATTCAGGGGCGATGTTAGCGGTATAGGTTGCGAGTATGTCTTCTTTTTGCAGTTCTGGGTTGGCGTCCATTTGACGCCTGATAATGACGGGTGAAATGTAAGCATGCTCTTTCCCATCCGCGCAACATCCGCCCTTGCACATAGCGCACATAGAGTCACAGGTCGCTTGCAATAAAGGTGACTGTTTAAATGAACGCTCATTGAGGGCAAGTTTTTCGTAGGCGTCGTGATGTTGGTCAGGTGGTACTTCCGATGCGTGAGTGTAGGTAGATGCTTTTTCTATAACGTTTTTTAAATGGTCGATATATCGATTTCTACGCTCTTCTGGAAGTTTAGTTAGTGTTGAGATTCCTGAGGGGATGGGGATTAATTGGAGAGTGTTTTTTGAAAGGAGGGGTGCGCTTGCTAATGTCTTTGTAAAGATTTCCTGATTTTCATTACGCTCTTTTAGCTTTATGCCAGCAACGTGTTGTTTATGCGAATTCTCTTTCTCTTGCCGTTGTTGAATGAGCTTACATTGAAAAGCCAAGTGGTGTTTAAAGAGGGTAGGCTCCATGGTGGTTTTTTGATCCATCACTCTTTTGCAGTCAAATGAGCGGCAGATTGAATAAGTACTGCTGGAACGTGGTGTTGCATCAAATGGTGTTGAATCAAGTGGTGTAAGCGGGGTACGGCAGACTTCACAACGTAACGTAGCGGCTTGTGCGTTGAAGGTGGAGTGGTCTCTCATATCGCTAGTTACCGTATCGGTTATTCTCATGTTTAGGACATGTAAAGTATTACTGTAACCTAGTTCTAGTACTTCAAACTATTATTTATCACATTACGCTGTAACAATAATCACATTGAAAGAGTGTGCCAATACTGATAAGTTCCGCCCTGAAAATTAGGGAACTCTTTTGTCCGCACGTGGGCGTGTACGCCAAATGAGTCGCCAATAGTAAAAACGGAGTTTTACTCTCGTCAGGTATCTGAGGTTCTAGATAGCTGGCACTGCCAAGGTGATACTGTCAACTTAACCTGAAGCGTAATGATTCTGGGTGTATTTGACTTAGTTGTTTATTACTAAATTTAGGGCGCAGGTAACCTGAGACCATTGTTCAAATGCACGGTCTCTAATTTCACGATAGTGACGTGCTTTGGGTAAATGGCATTGTTGACGGAAGTGATTGTTGATCCATTCTTTAATGTAGGTATCATGCACTAAGTGATAATAATAAAAGGGTTGGCTATGACCTCCAAAATACAGAAAATTGCATTACTTCTCCTATCTTTAAACTTACAAGCCTGTACAACCTGCGATATCGCAAACCTGTTTGGTGATGATATTTGTAATATCGTAGCTGTAGAACAGGTCAGTGAATACCAAAGAGTTTGACCGAAGCAGTCAACTCTAAGCCACCCAAGGTATAAGGGCAGGCGTTTGGTCGGCGCGGGCGCGCTTAGTTACGGAAAGGTTGCAAATCAACCAATGACATGGATGTGCTTAAGGATTACCCTGCGGACTTGAAGTAACAGCCAGTTTACCGGAACAAATCAATACCATTTTTTCACAGAAAAGGAGTTCTGTATGCCAATCTTTATCATTTCAATCATCATTCAGCTGGCTTTAGTGGTTCATGTGCTCAAGACAGGAAGAAGTAATTCATGGATATTCATCTTGCTGATGTTCCCGTTAATAGGTGGTCTTGCATACTTCATCGTTGAACTCTTACCAGCACTTTCTAATTCCAGTACAGCAAAGAATGCGAATAGAAAGGCCAGTGCAGCAATGAACCCTCACCGAATCATAAGACAGGCTGCTGAGAACTTAGCTGTTGCTGATACTATCGAGAACACCGTTGCCCTTGCGAAGGAGTGCATAAATAAAGGCGATTACGGTGAAGCAGAGAAGCTCTTTGAGAGGGCTATGAAAGGGATGTATGCGGATGACCCAATGTTATCGGAAGAGTTAGCGGGCGTGTATTATCTGCAAGGTAAGCATGATAAATCCAAGTTGATGCTGGATCAGCTGATAGAGAAACACCCTGACCATAAATCTCAAGACGGTCATTTACTGTATGCGAAGGTGCTGATAAAGCTTGGTCACATTGAGGAAGCTAAAGAAGAGTTTAAGGTGCTGAAGACATATTATCCGGGCCCTGAGCCATCCTATCGGTTGGGAATGCTGCTCAAGGCTGAAGGTGATAGGGAAGGGGCTAATCGGATATTTAGTGAGTTAGCACTGAAGGCTAAGCGGTCGGGAAGTCATTACAATAAGCTGTATAAAACGTGGATTAAGAAGGCTTCGGAAGAGGTGTAGCTTGATATAATAATAAGGTCTGTGCAGGGCTTTCTTGGTGCTATAAAGGGCTTGCTGAGTGAATGTGTAGGAAGGTAGGCATCTCAGTAGAATGGCTCTCTATATGGATTATGGGCAGATACAGTAGAATAAGGTTGATGTCTGTTGCATGTTTTTTTGAACAAGTAGTTGATTGTCTAGTTGAATTAAATGGATATTAAGATTCTTAGTGGAGAAAATTGTGACGGTATTTATGAAAAATTATTCTTTGTGTTTTGTTGCTGTTTTGTCGCTTACAGGATGTAAAAACTCTCAGCCCAGCTTAAATGACACTGGTATCACTTGGGGTGGAAACTACCCAAACGGTTTAAATGCAGAATGCATAGAGGAAACTATAGAAGAACAAGACTGTTCCTACGGTCGTGATTTTACTCACAATAATGATTCGGATGGTCACGCTGGTTTCAGCTTCACCAAGCTTGATAGTAACGGAAATGCACTATCGGCTAGTTCAGAAGAGTGGTCTTGCGTTAAGGATAAGGTCGCTGGTCTGGTCTGGGAGGTAAAGAGTGATGATGGAGGTATTCACGATAGAGATAATAAATATCGCTGGGGCGGCCTGACTGCGCAGGGAGCTGGATATGGTGCTTATTATGACGATTGGAATTCTCTGGTTGAAGGAGCCAACGAGGAAAACCTTTGCGGCTATTCGAATTGGAGGGTGCCGACGCGATTGGAGTTGAGAGGGATTACTGATTTAAGTCGTCTAGATCCAGCAATTGACAGTGATTACTTCAGTTGAGGAGAGGTGCTATTCACCAACTATTAATTCTACTTATTTCCCCGCTACAACTACATCTTTTGTATGGTCATCTTCACCATATGCGAGAGGGACGGGAATGGCCTGGGGTGTTAGTTTTCTCGGTGGACATGCCCATGTTGATCCCATGATGAACAATCACGTTGTTCGCTTGGTAAGGACTGAAGACTGAAGCGTAATGATTCTGGGTGTATTTGACTTAGTTGTTTATTACTAAATTTAGGGCGCAGGTAACCTGAGACCATTGTTCAAATGCACGGTCTCTAATTTCACGATAGTGACGTGCTTTGAGTAAATGGCGTTGTTGGCGGAAGTGATATGCGAAGGTAAGACATAAGGAAGAGATGCAGTGTTAGGTAAACTATTTGGAAGAAAGAAGAAACCCTCAGTTAACCTTGATCCCGATCAGGATGAGTTTTTAGGCGCTGCTATCCAAGAATACAATGAGAAGCGAAAGGTAACCCATGAGAAGTATGGGTTCGATAAATACTCTTGGTTCTTTGATCAAGAAACGTCAATTTTTCAACTGAAAGATGAAGAAATGATTGTCTACGAAGCTGATGGCCAAGTTATAGGAACCTATCTGAAAAGAGATGGTTCTTGGGAATGGGGATGGAACAACCCAAACTGGCTTGAAGAAATGACTAAAGATTCAAAGTTAGTCAAAAAGTATGGAATGGAACAAGGGTTGTCTTACTTCACTGATGGCATGGTTACTATTGGTAATGACGAATACGCTGCTTACTTTACTGCTGTGGCAGTGAAGCTATCAAACTCTGATAGTGCCTACCACGGCGATACCGGAGATATGATTGTATATATCATGCTCAAGGGTTTTAGAGACAGTTTGTAACCAGCAAAAAAGAATAACAACATTAAACAGGGGTATTAAAGTGGCACTATTCTTACAGATTATTGGCGGTATCTTCGTAGTAATCATTGGATTGATTGCAGCGATATTTATCTTCTTTAAGCTTAAATTCGGCAAGTACATGAATGCCAATACTGACCAGCCACCGCTTCATATACATCTGAATGAAGATATATCACCTGATTGGTTGAATAAACCAGCTGCAAAGAAAGTATCCGAAGAACTTACTGATGCTGGATTTGTTGCAGGAAAACCTTATCTAATTCATGAGATGGAAGGGTATCTATTGCAGGCTTTCTTCAAGAAACCTGCTGTTGCCGTTATGTATTGGCATGATGTTGCTGGTTGTTGGGTTGATGTAAGCGTTGAAGAAGTGGATGGCAAAGAGTACACAGCATCTAATGCGCCAATGTTTGCTGAGACACCTCGGACTGAATGTGAGAAGAAGGTTGATAAGGATGCTTCGGTAGCAGACCTATGTAAAGACATGGATTCAATTATAAGCTCAAGTGAAAAGGACTTCGTTGAATGCAATGAAGAGAACTTCAGGGAGTACTTTGAGACTGCATTCAAAAAGGACATCACCTGGAAGAATAGGAATGGCGGTGTTAGTTACGCAGAATTCAAGTCAATTGAGAATGATGCCCCTTTTAATGTTAAAGAAAGTGTTTCTGATGAAGCCTTTGTTGAAGTAAAAGAGGCTGAATTGTATCAATGGCATGATGCAGCACTGGAAGAGTACAAGTCGATTGAAGGCATCAAAGATGATGACTTCTACGACATTGCGGAAAAGTTGATCATTGTACCGTTCACTACTAATGCGACTGCTTTCATTCGGTATCTATCCAATAATTACTTTGTTGATGAGAAGCAGGAAGAGTCGCTTATTAAGGTGTTTGCTGAAGAAAGTAATATAGATATCCTGTTCAATAAGATGAATGACCTGTTGTCACCTGATCTAAGGGCTAGCTTTGTGATGGATGTTGAGTATCCGTTACCTATCAGAATTTATAAGTTATGTGACAAGATGGTTGATTACTAATAGCCCATGAGTAAAGTTAAAAGCGTACTAAAAGTGATGTTTGAATTCATCGTGTTGGTACTGCTTCTGGGAGTCATTGTATCGAGTTACTTTGTTTATGATCTTTTTGCATCGTCACCTATGTGTGGTGTTGAAATAGTCGATGAGGTTTATTCGAATAATAAGGAAGTGAAGGCTGTACTGTTTCAATTCGATTGCGGTGCAATGGATGCGTTCAGCACACAAGTGTCGGTGTTATCAGCTGCGGATGAGCTACACATCGAAAGTGGTAATGTGTTCTCTGCTAAGCATGGTGAATACCGAGGGGAGTGGGGTGGCCCCTATGCTGAGATCAGGTGGGTTAGTGATAACGAGTTGTTGATTTCTTATGCAGAGGATACTGAGGTATTTCAGAGTCAGGCAGGAATAGGTGCTGTTACCGTTACATATAAGAGGATTCCAGTTAATGCGAATGACATTGTCAAGCATACAGAGCCAACCCATTAACTCAACTCAAATTGAGTTTACTAAAATTTATAATGATGGATCTGTCCCTAATGTAAGTAATGGCCCCGTATTTAGTACTTATCCGGTAAACGATAGAAAGATATCCTTCAGATTTCCTGATATTAATGATGTCGATCGGTTGTTGGGGGCAGCACAAAAGTTGGCGGGATCAAAGGTAAATACAGCCGGTGAACTTACTATTGAAAGAGGGCTTGAGTTCGCTGCTGTTGAATCCAATCTGAATGAAGAGCTTAGTTTTCTCATGAGTAAAGGCTGGGTCTCTAAAAAAAGTGTAGGTGATAAACGTTCTTTGACATTGAAAGGTGCATTACTAATGACGTGGCAATTATGTTGGCCTGTAAAGCTATTCTTAAATAGTAGAGACGTGAAGTCTTCAATGAAGGCTTTGGATAATGCCTGAATTATGATCATGTTCCGCTATTAGACACTGATACCCATATAATCACCAAAGTAACGGTAACCACCACAAAGTTCTATAACCAAGCAATAGGGATCATATGCGTGTTCTAAAGCATACAGCTGAGATGATTTGTGATATTTCCGAAGAGATGTCTCAAGGTGAACTGATTGCTTTCGATTGTTTGGACAATAGAAATGCAATCTTTGCTGTTGCTAAAAAGGAAGTTGATTACCGTACCTTTAGGTCTGGTGCGTCATTCTCAAAGATAAAACCCGATACCAGGCAGGATTACAGTGTATTCATTACCTCGGATGAGGGTGCTATACATTTAACTGATATCGTTGGTGAAGAATTCAATATCCATCATATACAACCTTTGTCGAAGAACAGGCTGTTACTTGTTTGTGCTAGGTCTAGGTGGCGCTCAGGTACTGATTTTGATTGTAATGGTCGTATCTATGGTGCTGATGGTGTTTTCCAAAAGGAGATCTTGCTAGGTGATGGCATTCAGGATGTGCAGGTAACTACTCATGGTAAGATTTGGACTAGTTACTTTGATGAAGGTGTTTTCGGCAACTATGGTTGGAATGATCCCGTTGGCAGCAGTGGCCTAATCGCATGGAAGGCTAATGGGGAGAAGGTGTATGAATACTCTCCAATGCATGGCCTTGATGTTATATGTGATTGCTACGCACTAAATGTTGAGTCAGATAACACCACGTGGTGTTATTACCTGGATGAGTTTCCACTGGTAAAGATTAAAGACGGAAAGGAAGTCGGCTACTGGACTATACCCATACGAGGCAGTGATGCCTTTGCAATCTATCGCAATTTTGCTTTGTTTCGGGGTGGCTACAATGATTCTGACCACCTCTATTTGATTCAGCTTCTTGAAAATAACGTTGCTAAAGTGGTGAAAAAGATCAGTCTTGAAAATGTCAGTAAGGTTGATTCAGTTAGTGCAAGAGGTGATTCCTTGCTTATTCTATCCGGTAAGTTCGTTTACAGGGTGAGTGTTCATGACTTCTTGTGATGGTGTTGGGATTCAATGGGTGTGCAACCGCAAAGCTGAGCGTCTTAAACGCTCCTCTTTGTTGTTTATACTGTCATAGGGAAAGGTGTAAATGGCATTTTCAATAGATTATAAAGACTTCAAGAGTAAGGATGAGACAAATAGAAATCTGACAGTTCTTGCTGACTATCTGAATTCACATCTCATAGGTAAGCATTATGGATGGACATTTACTAATGTTGTCGTTCAGTTTGTTAACTTTCCGAAACCGTCAAAGAAGCTAAAAGCGAAAACGCTGTATAAAATATTTGCTTCGGTAGAGGTTGCATCGGCTTTTGAATTCAATGATCAATTGTCGGTTGAGCAATTTAAAGAAGGCTATGAATTGGTCAAAGAGGCTGTATTGTTAGCGGATGGCATCCAAGTAGAAGATAAAGATTACGACTTTAAGGCTATGTATGAAGACCTGCTAGCTTTGCCGATTCCATCAACAGTCGATGAGTTGGATGTGTTGGAAAGTGAATCCAAACAAATTCGACGGGCGAATACGGCTAAAAGAGTTGATGGGCTTATTGGCGCTTGGAAGCAGTATGTTAGGCCATGTGACAGGCAAGTGGTTGGTGTCAGGATATATGACAGGTTAGACAGAGAAGCATTGTGGCCATTTGGCTATGTGTATTCAGAATTGTTGTCTAACCTGGTTTTGAAATTTGGTATTACTTCTCCAGGATACCAAGAAATATATTTTCAGATTGCAGAAACATTAGAGGAGGCAAAGCAAGAAATAGCAATGGAAAGCTGGCACAAATATACCTATTGTCAGCTTGATATTGAGAAGTTTAAAACATCGAGTGATGATGTTAAACAAAAGATGTTATTTGAAAGCCTGAAAGAAGGTTTGCTCTTGATTGCTGACTTCGACCATTTGGACATGTCAAAGATACAGCAAGCGCTGGACTATATTGAAGAGAATGGAATTGACTCTGAATTGACGTATAGCTGTGTAACTAAAGGGAACATGACGGCAAAAATCGTCTTTAAGATACCGCGAGGACATAGAAATGATACGGCATACTTTCTTGAGCTAACTGATACGGATACAAATGAAACGGGAAGGGTGAAAATAGACGAGATGCTATCACATGCTGCACCTTCTAGTTTTGGAAAGATAAAGATTAAAAAGAAAACTGTGGAGATAGTTGGTAGGAAGAGTGTTCGAGCAGAGATATCAAGAGAGCTGGAAGGCGTTCCTGATAAATACGAATTCAGTATCGAATCTATTATGTCCCCAGTTGTTGCTAACGGATCATAGCCTTTGTATGACGTTAGCAAGATTGTAATGCCTGATGAGGTTAACGCATTCTAGGGTGATGATCATCTCCGAGGTGATGAGTGGAACGGTGATGGCTGGCATATGACGGCAAAGTGGGTTCCAGTGTTTCAGGAGCATAAAGCTATCTTAGAACCTATTGCTGAATCAGGTGTTGCTTGGACTCAATATGCAATGGCGTCAATCTATATGTGTTGTTTGTTGCATCCAGATAGAGTGTAGCCATGAGGGTTGCTGAAAAGGATAACGAAGAATGTACCCGATGGTTGCTAATGGCTGCAAGGCAAGGGTTCCTTCCTGCATTAGATAACCTTGGAAGTGTTGGCGTAGGGTCTGACGCTGATAGAATCAGAAAGCTGACTAAATCAATAAAATTCACACCTGATCAGGATACGGATGACATTCAAATATTAGAAAAGGCTTGGGTAATTGGTATGGAGGAGTTATACCGTTTAGCTTTTTCTGGAAAGGATGAATAGAGGATGCATATCTGTGAGGATACTGTCAACTTAACCCGGTCTGAGCGTAAAAATCCTGGGAGTATTTGTTTTAGTTGTTCGTCACCAAATTTTGGGCGCAGGTAACCTGTACCCATTGCTCAAATGCACGGTCTCTAATTTCACGATAGTGACTTGCTTTGAGTAAATGACGTTGTTGGCGAAAGTGATTGTTGATCACTCAGTGGCTTGCTAAAAAACGTTGTGCCTGTGCAATTGACTTAAATTGTCGAATTTGCCTTTGTTGTTGACGTGTTTTTATATTGTTCGGTAATATGCAGAGTTTTTGACCCTAAGTCACATAATGCGGCTTTGTAGCTTGCGAGCTTGTCCGTGATGATTTTACGTGGTTGCTGATGTTGGTTTTTAAACAGCTTCTTGAAGAATTTAATGGCAGCTTTCTTATCACGTTGCTTGGTAATCAACACGTCAAGTTGATTGCCGTCCTGGTCTACAGCTCGCCATAGATAGCGGAGTATACCGTTAATCTAGATAAAGACTTCGTCTAAATACCATTCGTCACCAAGGGCACCTTGTTTCTTTTTCAATGATTTGATGTGGGTAGCGGAAGCGTTTGTATGTATTCATGGGGCGCGGAGTATACAGGAATGCGTTAAGTTGACAGTACTCTAATAGATCACATTGACCTTTTAAAACCCCAACAAACACTCAAAATTTACCTGCATTATTCACGGTAATTGACCTTCCCCAATGGGAGTTCGTCTGTAATAATTCCCTCACAGATTCGGTGAAGAGAACAACACGCCACACCAAATAAATTACCAAATCAGAAAATTCCAACCTAACCACACAGATATATATATAAACCATTGGAAACCAGCATCATGGCAATTTACTTAGAAATAGAAGGCATCGAAGGCAACATAACCGCAAAAGGCTTCGAAAAAATGATCGAAGTGTCGAGCTTTAATTGGGGAGTAGGTCGAGCGATCTCCCAGAACACAGGCCGTATGGCTAACCGTGAAGCTTCTCGCCCTAGTATCAGCGAGATTACCTTAACCAAGGTTGTGGACAAAGCGACTCCATTATTGGTTCAGGAATCTACCATTGGCACTAAAGGCAAAAAGGTACTTATCCATTTCGTTACCACCGGTGGCGACCAGCTTGAAGAGTTTCTGACTTACACGTTAGAAGATACGCTTATCAGCAGTTATGCCATTGGCGCATCGAGCGATGGCGAGCCAGGTGAAACTATTTCCCTAAGCTTCTCATTGTTTGAAGTTGCCTTCACTGAAGCTGGCGAAGCCAATGCTCGCAGCGGTAAGGGTCGATTCGGTTACGACATCTCTGCAGCCAAGAAAGCCTAGTAAATCCAAGTGTTGCATGGCGTCGAAGGCCAACTTAGCGTGATAAATTATGCTTTAGTCGCTAGAACTACAACTCCCCCAATTGTAGGTTCTCATGAGCGTCCAAAGTGTAACCTCAGGTTAAGTTGAAAATCAAAATATCTACTAAAATAAACCAAGCTATCGTTTCTGTATAGTCGAGCGGTAGAGTATGAGTACTTAATAAATATACGTTAATTTAATAACGTTATAATGGTGAAAATAAATGACATTACATTGTACATGTACTAAATGTAACGCTACTCCTGCGGGCGGCAACCGTAACTCTAATTCAAACGGTATAGCAGAAGTAATGACGCACCCCTATGCATTAAAAAACGGCGATGTGCTAATGCACTGGAGCGCCCACAGTTATGAGCAATTGTTTTCAACCGAAAAGGCTCAATATCCGGGTCATACGGTCGTCAGTGGTTTTTTTATGCTGTATCCAGCTGGTAGCCAACTACCCACAGAAACGCCAGGTCGAGTCCAGTTTGTCATAGGAGGTAAGGTAAAGCATGTTTATGAGATAGATGCGGCAACTATGATAAACCTTGGAATATACACAAATCAATTTCAAGTATTCACTCGAAATGCCGTGCCAAATACGATAACACCAAACCCGGATATCGAGGCTATCGTCGTACTTGGTTGTGGCAATGCCATAAATTTTCCCAGTAACAGAACATTTACCCGTAATAATGGATTGACCATACACCCTTGTGCAGGGTTTGATGCCTTTAC
>MAAC01013465.1_pt1 | contig 16692 bp, 13 predicted proteins | sample 1115981 | NCBI WGS metagenome assembly MAAC01 (sample SAMN04961126, study PRJNA320927) | seawater metagenome | isolation source: sample BD02T64 sea water enriched with oil for 64 days | place: USA:Gulf of Mexico | collected 2013-07-27 | reverse complement strand
ATCCAAGGGTTTCCCTGAGCGCCTCTGCCAATCATAATACCATCCGCAGCGGTGTGGTCTAGCACTTCTTGCGCTTTTTGTGGGGTAGTAATATCGCCATTTGCCATTACCGGAATTGTAATGATTTCTTTGATAGCTGCAATGGTGTCGTACTCTACCTCGCCTTTATAAGCGCATTCACGTGTTCGTCCATGTACTGCTAATGCAGCAATTCCTGACTCTTCTGCAATCTGCGCTATAGTGGTGCCATTTCGATGAGAAGGGCTCCAACCTGTGCGGATTTTTAAAGTGACAGGGACATCTACAGCGTTAACAACCGCAGATAATATTTGTTTGACCAGCTTTTCGTCTTTGAGCAGTGCAGAGCCTGCCGCCTTCTTGCATACTTTTTTTGCAGGACACCCCATGTTGATGTCAATGATTTGAGCGCCATTGCTCACATTGAACTGGGCTGCCGCTGCCATCATGTCAGGGTCTGATCCGGCTATTTGTACAGAGCACGGTTCGGGTTCTCCATCATGATTCAGTCTGAAGCTGGTTTTTTTGCTTTGCCATAGCCGCGGATCACTAGATACCATTTCCGATACTACAAGGCCGGCACCTAAGCGCCGACAAAGATTTCGGAAGGGTTGATCGGTGACTCCGGCCATTGGGGCTAATATCACTGGGTTGTTAAGTTTGTACTCTCCAATCTTCACGACGGCATATTTTCCTATGTGGGTCCTAAACCGAGCCAGAATGGCGAAACTATTGCCTAGGCATATTAGGTTTTGCTCAAAGAACGACCTATCATAACCTTATGTGAAGAAATGTTAAAGAGTAACATTGTGTAAACGGCCAATTTTTTAATTATTTGGATATAGCTGACAATAATGTTTATGTGTTGACCTAACCTGCTGTATAGAAATTCATTTGATAATTAACCGCCTTGAGGCCGGGATCAACGATTTCGAGAGTGAGGTGGACAGGGGTGTCACTGGGCATATTGTTGAGATCGATATTGTTGTCATGTATATATTCGGAGGGTTGAAACCGCCGGCTGGCTATGGCGCTGCCATTAATATCATCAAATCGAAGTTCGATAACAGGAAATGGCTGGGGAAATGTGGCTCGATTGTAAACGATGGCATCAATCACTAGGGCATCTCTCTCTAAGGCATGGCTTCTAACAACTAAATTGGTCCCCCTGATTTGTGAAACATCGGAGGTCAGTGGCAGCTCGCAACCGGTTTTTTCGCAAAATACCTTGAATGCTGGGCGGTAGGATTCATTTCTTGCCAAATTATCATACTGAAAATAGATGAATTGTCCGCACAGAGCTAATGCAGCGATTAGGTTTAAAAAAACTAACGCGGCGGTTTTGACCAAGGAGCCCCTGGGTGTGGCTTCTTCTTCAATACCAAAGTGTGCTGCACTTGCTGCGATTTGGTGTTCCATTATGTCTTGAGAGTCGGGAGTTAAGTTGTCTGCAAGAGGTTCGTCATCTTCTAGGAGTTCTGGCATTGCTCCAAGTTCAATATCATCAATGTCATGCTCTGGTGATATTTGGCTAAAGAAGTCTTCAGATTCAAATAAACGGTCATCTTTGGGGCCATTGTTGTCCGGGGTATCAGTATTGTCGTTATCTGTGGGTGTCGTTGCTTTTTTAGCTTTAGCATCGATTTTGGGTTTGTTTTGTGGTTTTTTTACTGCCGGGATGTCGTTTGACAAGTTTTTAGAAGCAAATGGGCCGTCTTCTTCTTCTGGCTCATCCGCTAGCATTTCCAGATTCTCGAGGTTGGGCTCAGGATTATGGTCCTGTTCTAGCTCATTAAGCATGGTTTGAGCCCAGCTCTCGTCAACTGTGCTGCTACCAGACGTAGGCACATCATTATCATCTTCGTTGATGGCAAACGGGTCGTCATGGCTCCAGTTATCAAGCTCATTAAAGGAGCTGCTGAGATCGTCGCTGTGAGTTTTCCCATCAGGTATGTCTAAATCATCGGTAAACGCACCGTCACTGCTGCTAATGCCACTAAATCCTGTGTTAGAACGATGTTCATTATCTTCCTCTGGGTCATCTTGTATAAGGCCTGGTGCCTCTTCTTGATCGTCTGCCGCATCTTCGCCTAGTTCCTCAAGCAATTTTTCTGCCCAAGCCTCATCGTCACTACTGTCCGTTTTTTTTGGTTTATCGTCACCATAACCAAGGTTCTCTAGCTCATTTTCCGGTTCTTCTGTTTTTTCGTGGTAGTTTTCGGAAAATAAATCAGCGTCAGGGTGGTCGCCTAAATTCCAGTCATCAGTAGCGTAGGGATCATTTTGACCTGAGTGATCAGGTTCTTGTGTGCTCTCGAATTCTTGAAAAGGGTCAGGGCTTTCTTGGGCTGGGGGGGCGGCTTCTTCAACAATAGCTGTTTTAACAATGTGCTCGCTGGCATGAAAAACTTGATAGCAAGCTCCGCACCTAACGGCTCCACCAGCAATTTCAAGTTGTTGCTGGCTGAGGCGAAATGTTGTGGCGCAGTGGGGGCATTTTGTCAGCAATTGCTCAGACATAGGTGAAAGCTTCCAGGCGGTAAGGCTTGTTTGTTAAGGCGTAATATCTATCGGCTGCTGTTGGGCATAATTGTTACGCACAGCGGTTATGCCTAAATGTAGCTCTTTATGAGATTGATAGCACTAAAGTTGCGATAATCCCGCACGATTCTCACTCAACTTATTGATAAAACAAGCAGGAGGTCACAAAAAAGCTATTTTTTACTGTTGTTGTAGGCCTTGCCCTGATTTTCAGGGAAAAGCCAAGAGGGATTTGGGTGAGGGCTTGAGGGGGCTGAAGGTAGCGGTTAAGTATTGTTTATGAGCACTTCTTTCCGTTAATTCTTACCCAGTCTTCATCTTGAGTTGCTGGTAGTAGTGTGAATTCGGATTGATAATGAGATGCTACATCGGCGGCTTGTTTCGCAAGAATGCCGGACAAAGCAAGTAATCCGTGTTTGGTAATAAGTGATGTTAAGCGTGGTGCAAGGTCCATTAGTGGCCCTGCGAGTATGTTGGCTACCAATACATCTGCTTGTATGTCAGGCATTTTTTCAGGAGAGAAAACATGAATTTTGTCGGTGACGTTGTTTCGTTCTGCGTTCAATTGTGTGGCTTGTAATGCTTGTGGGTCATTGTCGACACAGTAAACCTTGGATGCACCGAGTAGCGCAGCTGCAATTGCAAGAATACCTGAGCCACAACCGTAATCGATGACAATTTTATCTTTTAAGTCCTGTTCGTCTAACCAGCGTAAGCATAGAGAGGTTGTTTGGTGAGTGCCAGTGCCGAATGCTAAACCTGGGTCTAATAGCATATTGACGGCATCGGCGTGAGGGGCTTCTAGCCAGCTAGGGACAACCCAAAGTCGCTTGCCAAAGCACATGGGTTTAAAGTTGTCCATCCACTCTCGAACCCAGTCTTTGTCTTCGAGTGCTTCGGTTTTGATTTGGGGGAATGGCGTGACGGATACAGAAGATTTTAATGCAGCGATTACTAGGTCGATATCAACGGTATCTTCAAAAAGGCCGATAACTCGGGTGTCTTCCCAGATGGGTGTTGTGCCTGGTGGTGGCTCGAACAAAGGTTGGTCAGCGTTGTCTAGTAATGTGACTGCGAGGGCACCCAATTCGATTAATAAATCATCAAATTGAGCAGCATCGCCACCGTTTGTTTGGATAATGAGTTGTAACCAGGCCATAAGATCTCTTCAAGATTAGGGTGTATTAATCAATACCCAAGATCTTTTCCAGATAATGAATATCAACACAGCCTTTTGCAAAGCCGGAATCCTTCATGATGACATCTCTGTGTAAGGGAATATTGGTATTAATTCCATCCACAACCATTTCATCCAAAGCATTGCGCATTCTTTGCATCGCAGTTTCGCGATCGTCTCCCCAAGTGATGAGTTTACCAATTAGGGAGTCGTAATAAGGCGGCACAGTGTAGCCTCGGTAAATGTGGCTGTCCATTCGTACGCCTAACCCACCGGGGATATGCCAATATTTAATTTTCCCAGGGCTTGGAATGAAGGTTTCAGGGTGTTCTGCGTTAATGCGGCACTCAATCGAGTGACCCTTAATTACAATCTCTTCTTGCTTGTAACGTAACGGGGTACCTGAAGCAATAAGTAGCTGTTCTTTTATAATGTCGACACCGGTGACCATTTCGCTGACGGGGTGTTCAACTTGTACGCGAGTGTTCATTTCAATAAAGAAGAACTGTTCATCCTCATAAAGAAATTCAAATGTTCCCGCGCCACGGTAGTTAATGGCTTTACAGGCGTCGGTGCAGCGTTCGCCAACTTCTTTGCGTAAGGCGTCCGGAATGCCCGGGGCGGGAGCTTCTTCTACCACTTTTTGATGGCGGCGTTGTAAGGAGCAATCGCGATCGCCTAAATAGATTGCATTGCCTTGGCCGTCCGACAGTATCTGGATTTCTACGTGGCGTGGCGTGCCTAAAAACTTTTCCATATAAACAGTATCATCGCCAAAGGCAGCTTTAGCTTCAGCTTTAGTGATAGCTACCAGTTTGAGTAATTCAGATTCGCTCTGAACAACTCGCATCCCACGACCGCCACCACCAGAGGCCGCTTTTACCATGATAGGGAATCCTATCTCTCGGCCTACTTTTAAGGTGTGGTTGTTGTCTTCGGTTATTGGTCCATTACTACCAGGGACAACGGGGACGCCAGACTTTTTCATTGCCTGAATAGCAGATACTTTGTTGCCCATTAGGCGGATTGTATCTGCTTCAGGGCCAATAAAGATAAAACCACTATCGGTGACACGTTCAGCAAAATCGGCATTTTCTGCTAAAAATCCGTAACCAGGGTGGATTGCATCAGCATCGGTGATTTCTGCTGCGCTGATAATGGCGGGGATGTTCAAATAGCTCTCAGCCGCTGGGGCTGGGCCAATACAAACCGCTTCATCGGCGAGTTTTACGTGCATAAGGTGTTCGTCGGCTTTTGAGTAAACTGCTACGGTTTTTATTCCCAGTTCTCGACAGGCTCGCAATATGCGCAGGGCTATCTCACCGCGGTTAGCGATTAGTACTTTTTCCAGCATCTTTTTGACCTATAAGTTCGGTGAAGGTTAAGCAGTGACGGTTAAGCAATCACAAATAGTGGTTGGTCAAACTCAACGGGGTCTGCGTTATCAACCATGATGGCTTGAATGACACCTGATACATCTGCTTCAATCTGATTCATCATTTTCATCGCTTCGATGATGCAGATGGTGTCGCCAGCTTTAACGGTTTGGCCCACTTCAGCAAAAGGTTTAGATTCTGGAGATGAAGAACGGTAGAAAGTACCCACCATTGGGGATGTTACTTTGTGGCCATTCGGGCCTTCTTCTACTGGGGCGGCGGCAGGTGCTGCTGCTGGGGCGGCGGCAGGTGCTGGAGCGGCAGCCATGGGAACTTGCGCATAAGGGGCAGCCGCAAACATTTGTTTTGCAGCGTTACTCGTGCGACTGATGCGAACAGATTCTTCGCCTTCTTTTATTTCAATTTCATCAATACCTGATTCTTCTAGTAGCTCAATGAGCTTCTTAACTTTACGAATATCCATGCGTAGCGCCTACTTTTAATATGTTAGTTTTTTTGTAATTGCAGTTGTGTCATCGCGGATTCCAGGGCAAATTCATAGCCCTGCGCACCTAAACCGGTAATCGTGCCTTTTGCCACATCCGAGAAGAAGGACTGATGGCGAAAGGTTTCTCTTTGGTACACATTGGAAAGGTGTACCTCAATAAAAGGAATGCTAACTGCGAGCAGAGCATCCCTAATGGCTATACTGGTGTGAGTAAAGGCTGCAGGGTTGATAATAATATAATCGACCTGCTGTTCACCGTATTGGTGGATTTTGTTAATGAGCTCAAATTCGGCATTGCTTTGAAAGCATTCGCACTGATGACCTTCAGTTACAGCAATGGTAATTAACCGTGCATTAATATCCTGTAATGTATCGTTGCCGTAATGTCCAGGTTCACGCTTACCTAACATGTTGAGATTAGGGCCGTGAAGAACGTTTATTTGAGCCATTGGGTTTTAGCCTTTATGTGTTGGAAATTATTATAGCGAGAGAGTTGTAGGGGATCTTCAGGTTTTAGCATAATCTTACAAATGGTTACAACATTTGGCGCCAGTACCTGGACGATGGGCGAAAATGGCGCCAACTTGTAACAGAGTGTGAGGGACTTAGTTAAAGATGGAACGTAGGTGCTTCAAAAACGTCCCTTCATCCTTATAAGCGTATATGCGGGCGTGTGTTAATTCTTGTCCCTTATTATCAAAGAATAAAATGGAGGGGGGGCCTTGGAGGTTAAAACGGTCAAGCAAGGCTTCCGCTTCATCATTATCGGTCAGGTCAATTTGCAGTAACTGGTGACTGTTAAGAAGGGCTATAGCCCCCGGATTTTTAAAGGCACCGTGTTCAAGTTCAATACAAGAAATACACCAGTCAGCATAATAATCAATCATAACTGGGTTACCGTTATCTTTTGCTGTCGCCAATGCTTGATCAAGAGAGTCAAGGCTACGGATGCGGGTAAAGGCTAAGCCGGGCCGCTCGGTACCTGAGTCGGTTGCATTTTGATTGCTAAACCCTGAAGAAGCAGGGGCAAATATGTTTGCACCAGAAAGAATTATTGCTACTGCCAGTGCGGCAAAACTAAGGCCAATACCTTTAAATAACTGTGATTTGGGCGAAGTTGATGGTTGGAAGGCTCCAAGATATACCGCAGCAATCATTGCGCATACGCCCCAGAAAACAAGAACAAGGGGTTCAGGCATTAGGTGTTTTACTAACCACAATGCGACCGCAAGTAAGCCAACACCAAATAAACCTTTGATGCTGTCCATCCAGCCCCCGGCTTTAGGGAGCATGTTGCCGCCCGTTGTGCCAATGACCAATAAGGGAGCACCCATACCTAAGCCTAAAGCCATTAATGAAATACCACCCAGTACACCGTCACCAGTATTGCCGATATAAATTAATGCGCCAGCAAGAGGAGCAGAAACACAGGGAGACACCACTAGTGCGGATAAGGCCCCCATTACCGCGACGCCCGCTAGGGTGCCTCCTTTTTGTTTGTTGCTGATATCGTTGAGACGATTTTGAATCGCAGAAGGTAACTGCAACTCATAAAATCCAAACATGGATAGTGAAAGTACAATAAATACACCGGCAAAGGTAAATAATACTGTGGGGTCTTGCATGTACAGTTGCAGCTTGCTTCCGGTTTTTCCTGCAATAACACCTGCTATTGCATAGGTGCTAGCCATACCAAGGACATAAGCTAATGAAAGGAGGAAAGCTTTTTGACGGCTAATATTCTCACCTTGGCCAACAATAATGCCAGAAAGGATAGGAATCATTGGTAGTACACACGGAGTGAAGGTTAACCCCAAACCTAATACAAAGAAAATGCCGATAATTGCCAGCAGACTACTTTCATCTAAAATCGCTGCAAGTCCTTGTGCAGATGACGTGTCTTGCTGGGTGGAAGCCGGTGTTTTTGTTAATGGCTCTGGCGAAAGTATGGCAGGGGCGGTTTGTTTCGTGCTGTTAGACGTGCCTTCTGCACCATTGACCTTATTTAACGGAAAGTACATTGATGTTTTTTGTGGGATATAGCATAGCCCTTTATCCGCACAACCTTGGTATCCCACTTGTACCTCAATACTGCCAGAGGTTGGTGAAATAACAGGAATACTAATATCCACTTCATGATAATAAGCAGTCACTTTCCCAAATGTAGGGTCTTGTTTCTCTTTTCCTTTTTGCAGAATAACCGGCTTACCTAATACTGCGTCTTCGGGGGTAAGTGCTTTGAATTTGAAGCGGTGTTGATAAAGGTAGTAATCATCAGCAATAACCCAGTGGAATTTTAGTACATTGCCTTGGGAATCACTATCAACAGTACTGTCTACTTTAAATGCTTCACTTGCGGGCAAAAACTCTTGTTCGTTTGAGTCACTAAATGCATTGTTGCTTACATTGCTGTTTGGGTTAAATAAACTGCCGAATTCTGCGTGGGTGTTGAATGAAATTGTTTGTAAAAACAATAGGATAAGCGTTGTGTTTAAGGTTTTCAAAAAAAGCTCCGGCAGCCATGAGTGCTTATATTAGCCGTGTTTGCAGGCAATGTAGGCGAATAATGTAGGCGAATAATGTAGATGAATAGTGTAGATGAATTGAATGTGTATAGTGTGATCAGAGATCACAAATCCAGCAAAGGGGTATGGGCCTATGCGTTGGACAGCTGCTATAGTAAATAGATCCGCTATGTGGCTTCATACTTCATGATGCTGCCCCATAGTGCAATCCCGGAATATAGCCCACAATTCGCAGTTGGTTTAATTGAAACATGCACTCATGTTAATGAGATCATGCGGGCCATCCAGTGCCGCAGTATTACATATTTTACACCACAGTATGTTAGTGATTGTGCTGTGGTTGGTCGTGTGTGGAGCTAACGCGACTGCTCAGCAGGCTTTGGAACCCGAAGGTTGGACAATTGATACGGCAACATTGGATCATTTTCAACGCCAATACGGAGATGTCGCCGCACAACGAATTTTATCTTGGCAGTACCTTTTAGACCACCTGCAAGGTAAGCCTGAAGAGGTTGTGCTGGATGAGGTGAACCGTTTTTTTAATCAGGTACGTTTTTTGGGGGATGTTGATCACTGGAATAAAATGGATTATTGGGCGACTCCCCTAGAGTTACTCGCAACCAACGGGGGTGATTGTGAAGATTTTGCGATTGCTAAATATTTTTCGCTTAAATGGCTAGGAGTGCCGGTTGAGAAAATGCGGCTTACCTATGTCAAAGCAGTGGAATTAAATCAAGCACATATGGTGCTGACCTATTATGCTTCATTAGGCCAGGAACCAATGGTGTTGGATAACTTAGTGAATGATATTTTACCTGCGTCTCAGAGGTCTGACTTGGTGCCGGTATACAGCTTCAATGGTGATGGTCTGTGGAAAGCCAAGCTAACCGGAGATGATTCTCGGTTGGGTGATGCAGATGACATCATTCTCTGGAAAGAGCTCAGGGCGCGAATAGAGCATGAATAGAGCAAAGCATCCAATAAGAATATGCACCTGATAATAGTTTGAACTATAAAAACAAAAGTATAAAAAATCAAAAACCATAGAAAATATTAGAAACGCTTAATGAGGGGATAATACGTGACACTGCAACGACAACTACTCATATTGCTATCGCTATTGTTGACGGGGCTATTGGTAGGTATTTTGGCCTTAACTATCAGCAATTCGCGGCATTACTTTCAACAACAATTGCATACTCATGCCCAGGATACCGCAACATCGTTAAGTTTGTCGTTGCAGTCTGGGTTGGGTACAAAAGATATGGCCTTAGTTGATTCTATGGTGGATGCGATTTTTGATCGCGGTTATTACCGAGATTTAAGTATTCAGGATGCCGATGGCAGTCTTGTTTTATCTCGGCATATGGAGCCGCCTCCCCATCGAGTGCCATCCTGGTTCATTAACTGGTTGTCGTTAAAGCCATTGCCGGGTGTGGCAGAGGTTACCTATGATTGGAAGATTATAGGTAAGTTACGGATATTAAGTGACACCGATGGTGCATATCGAGAGCTATGGACAGGCGCAAAGCAAGCATTTTACTTATTTCTGAGCGCAGGTGTGGTGAGCTGGTTGGTTTTGTTGGTGACATTGCGTAAGTTATTCCGTCCATTAGTGGAGTTAGAGCAGCAAGCATTGGCGATTTGCCATAAGGACTTTTCATCTCAGCAGCCATTACCAAAAACCCGAGAATTACGCAGAGTTGTTCAAGCGATGAATCGGATGACAAAACAACTCAAGGTTTTATTTGATGAACAGGTTGCTCAAATAGAGCAGGTGAGAAATCAAGCGTATGTTGATTCTGTTTCTGGGTTAGGAAATGGCCGGTTCTTTAATGCACAATTACAAGCTCGTATACATTCCCCTGAAGAACCCTATGTGGGAGGGCTTGCACGTATGCAAGTGAAAGGGATGTTGTCCTATAACGAACGTGTTGGTCGTGATGATGGCAATAGGGTATTAATGCGAGTGGGTAAAATTTGGCAAAAAGCGATGGATGATGTCGAAGGTTCGTGTGTTGCCAGGGTTTCTGGAGCACGCTTTGCTGCATTGCTGCCTCATGTGGAGCGTGATGTGGCTGAATTGATCGTAGAGCAGGCCCTTAACGATATTCGGGCATTGGATGGCGTTTGCCAAGGGGGCAGTGGCCTAGAAATTTATGGAGGTATGAGTTTTTGCCACATAGGGGAAGATGCTAGATTAATGGAGGCTCAAGCAGATATAGCCTTACAAAAAGCACAAAATATTAAAGGGGGTAATTTTGAACTCTTTAATGAAGAGGTTCATGGTGACCCGCTGTCTCCCAAGTTAGCTCAAGTTGAGAATTGGGATGAGTTTCTAAGTGATGTTATTGATAGAAAATGTGTAGAGTTTCATTATCAACCTGTACTTTCCTGCGTGGATCAAAGCTTGATGCATTATGAGGCGTTGGCGAGGATACGAGTTGATGGTGAGTTATTAAATGCGGGCATTTTCATACCGCTTGTTGAGCGGTTTGATCTTGAGGAGGCATTTGATAAGTTAACGGTATCTACGTTGATTCAGCGGCTGACAGGTTTGGATGCGAATAAACGTGCTGCGATTGCGATCAATTTATCATCACACTCTGTTCGTAATGAAGCGTTTATTGATTGGTTGGTTGATAGGGTCTCTACCCATCACAGTATAGCACCGTATTTGATCTTCGAAGTCCCCGAATTAACGGTAAGAACGGCCCATGGTAAGTTAAAACGTTTAGCCGAGGGGTTAAAAAAGGTCGGTGCCAAACTATCCATTGATCACTTTGGTACTACGAATAGTAGCTTTGGCTATTTAAGCGGTTTGCCGTTGTATTCCATCAAGGTTGACCATAGTTATATTAGAGATATTCAAGACAATTTGGATCATCAGTTTTTCGTGCAGTCCTTGGTGCGTATTGCCCATAGCCGTAATATCTTGCTGACAGCAGAAATGGTAGAGCATCAGGCGCAATGGGATTTGCTAAGAAGCTTCCAATTAGATGGTGCACAGGGTTATTATCTGGGGGAACCAAGATCACCTGATCTTGCTGCGTAGCTAAAAATGTTGCGCGGAAATCGAATCCTATTATAGGGGAAGGATACATGGTTGACAGTAATTCGTCGGGTGTTGCGGCGAAAGGTATTGGCGCAGCAATTGTTATTTTGCTGGTATTAATATGTGGCGTTGGCATCTATTGGAGTGATGAACCCAATGTGTGGGATGTTAAAGCTGCGCTAGAGAAACAAACACCTGCAGGTAATGAGAAAGCGGTAACAGGGGCAGCAACAGCATTAACGATTATCCAGTTAACAGAGGTATTGTTAAATAAGCCAGGCGGCTATATCACTAATGACGTCATGCCTCCGGGACTGTTTATGGATAATATGCCAAATTGGGAGTTTGGCGTGTTGGTTCAGTTGCGAGATATGTCTCGTGCATTACGTAAAGATTTTGCGCGATCACAATCAACCTCAGCAGAAGATGGTGATCTGGCAAAAGCAGAACCGCAATTGCATTTCAATAATGATAAGTTTTGGTTACCTTCTACAGAAGGAGAGTACAAAACGGCATTAAAATACTTGAAACGTTATCAGGCTCGATTGGCTGACCCAACGAATGCTCAAGCACAGTTTTTTGCTCGAGCAGATAACTTGAGAAGTTGGCTGGCGGATGTTGAGACTCGACTGGGCAGTTTATCTCAGCGGTTGAGCGTGAGCGTCGGCAAGGAGCAACTTAATATCGATTTAGCGGGCGACTCAGCAGCGCAGCGGTCTACCGGAGTGCCTTCTGAGCAAACGGTTAAGACAGGTTTCTTTGAGTTGGATGATATTTTCTATGAAGCAAGAGGTAATGCCTTTGCACTGGTCCATTTACTGAAAGCGATAGAGATAGATTTTCACGATGTGCTGCAGAAAAAGAATGCGCTAGTGAGTGTTCGGCAGATTATTCGTGAGTTGGAAGCCACCCAGGAGTCCATTGGAAGTCCGATGATATTAAATGGTGATGGTTTTGGAATGTTGGCAAATCACTCATTGGTGATGGCAAATTATATTTCACGAGCGAATACAGCGATTATTGATTTACGAGAGCTGCTTTCAAAAGGGTAATATTGCTACTACTATTTTTTAACCTTTGGTTTGTGACCTTCAATGCGGGCTGCAATAAATTGCAGCCCATAAAAAAAGCGCCTTCTCGGCGCTTTTTTTATGGGCTTTCGCCCAAGACTGCAATTTACTTAGTATAAGCTTCTGCAGACTTAAGGATTTCAGCGCGTGCGGCATCAGCATCAGCCCATCCGTCAACTTTAACCCACTTGCCAGCTTCTAGATCTTTATAGTTCTCGAAAAAGTGTTCGATCTGCTTGATAAGCAATTCAGGAAGATCTGTGTAGTTTTCAACGTGATCGTAGATTTTGGTTAGTTTTGTGTGAGGAACTGCAAGGATTTTTGCATCTTGGCCAGCTTCATCACTCATGTTCAAGATACCCACTGGGCGAGCTCTGATCACAGAACCAGGAACTACTGGGTAAGGAGTCACAACCAATACGTCAAGAGCATCGCCATCGTCAGACAATGTGTTAGGTACATAACCATAGTTTGCAGGGTAAAACATAGGAGTTGCCATAAAACGGTCAACTAACAATGCATCAGTATCTTTATCAATTTCGTACTTGATTGGTGTGCTGTTTGCTGGGATTTCGATAGCAACATATAAATCATTCGGTAAATCTTTGCCTGCAGGGATCTTGTCAAAGCTCATGTGTAAACCTTCTTTCTTGGTCAGGGGTCAAAGTTCTTACCTTTAGAACCCTTAAGAGTAAGGGTTCTAAAGTAAACGTATTAACGTGTTTTGTGTTGTGATACAAAAACGGTGAGGTATTATACCTGAAACAGCGGTGTGCGGGCAATTTGTCCGTTATGCTGCACAATAAACGGCTAATTGATTGTTTTTTACGGGTTTTTACAAAACTTTACGTTGAACTTGCTGGTTTCTTGGGCTTAACTTGACGTATCATACCGTCAGACTTATTGATATAGAGATGTAATGGAATATGTCAGGGTAAGGTTGATACACCTCTATCGCGACACTACAAACAGTAAGAAATGGATAACAAGGATAGTTCAATGGATATGAAAACGCTCAATCAACAAGAGTATAAGCAGGGATGTAAACGTGAGTCCCTAAGTCCTCGTCAGGTGAGTGCAGGAAATACACCTTCTCTTCAGAGTATAGCTCCTATACAGGTTTCTGTTCAAACCTCAGTACCGCTGCCGGAAGAAGAGGCGTTGGCGGGTAAGTTGAGCCTTGAAATTGAACAATTGGAAGTGTGGCTGGAGAATCAACAAAATGCTCAGCAAGGCAGTGTTTCTGTTATTCCTACGATTAAATCGTTGATTCATACGCGAAAGGCATTGCTGCAGAATATTTTGGCGTCATTTTAGGTTGAGCCTTTTATATTAAAACCTGGAAATAAAAAGGGGCAGCAAAGCTGCCCCTGGATGGCTTAGGGCAGTGACTCCCAAGCCGGGGTGGTAGGCGTTTTGTCAGCTTGCCCGATCTTTACTGGGCGGCGACTTCAATCTTTCCTTCGTTACTGCGTACTGAGTAAACCTTCAGTGTAACACTATCATCTTCTAAGCATTTTCCTGTCGATAAATCAAAGTGCTGTTTGTAGATAGGGGATGCCACAACATCGTGCCCTTTTAAATCCCCAACTAAACCACGAGACAATACATTTGAACCGCTAAACGGGTCTTGGTTGTCGATACCGTATAAGCTAGTTGTACCATTTGCTTCTAGTTGAAATATGGCGATTTGTTTACCGTTTATTTGGGCGCAAACACCTATGTTGCTGATTAGGTCCGATGCGTCACAAATGGAAGTCCATTGATTATTATTGCTCATTGTTTTGCTCCTTAAACTGCAACGGTTTCGATGAGGTCGGATTTTTCTTTGGTTGTTGCTGGGCGAATTTGAGCTCGCTCTTTTACAAAAACCACGTTGCTGTCAGTTTCATCAGAGTTGATAAAATGGTTGAAACGTTTTACTTTTTCTGGACTTTCAATAGTTGACTTCCATTCACACTGGTAAGTATCTACCAAGTGGTCCATTTGCTTTTCAAGCTCTTCGCCAAGGTTCAGTGAATCATTAATGATGACGTCTTTCAGGTAATCTAGGCCACCTTCCATGTTGTTCATCCAGGTCGCAGTACGCTGTAAACGATCAGCGGTGCGTACGTAGAACATCATAAAGCGGTCGATGTATTTGATAAGCGTTTCATCATCTAAGTCTGAGGCAAATAAATCAGCGTGACGTGGCTTCATACCACCGTTCCCGGCTACGTACATGTTCCAGCCATGCTCGGTCGCAATAACGCCAACATCTTTGCACTGTGCTTCTGCACATTCACGAGTACAACCAGAGACTGCTAGCTTGATCTTATGCGGAGAGCGAACGCCTCGGTAGCGTTCTTCTAATTTAATCGCCATACCAACACTGTCTTGTACGCCGTAACGACACCAGGTACTACCAACACAGCTCTTAACGGTTCGCAGAGACTTGCCGTAGGCGTGACCACTTTCCATGCCTGCATCCACAAGTTCTTTCCAAATAAGAGGAAGCTCGTGAACTTTGGCACCAAACATATCAACACGCTGGCCACCTGTGATCTTGGTGTAAAGGTCGTATTTTTGAGCGATCTGACCGATAGCAATTAATTTTTCAGGGGTGATTTCACCGCCTGGGATACGAGGAACGACGGAGTATGTACCGTCCTTCTGCATATTTGCCATGTAGTAATCATTGGTATCCTGAAGGCCAGCAAGGCTAGGCTCCATGATGTGATCGTTCCAGCAAGATGCAAGGATAGACCCTGCTGTTGGCTTACAGATGTCACAACCTTTACCTGTGCCGTGTTTAGCCAGTAATTCTTCAAAGGTTTTGATCTCTTCAACACGAACAATATCGAATAATTCCTGACGACTGTGAGCAAAATGCTCACAAAGGTCATTGTTAACTTCAATGCCTTTTTTCTCTAACTCAGCGTTAAGTACCTGGCCGACTAAAGCAGCACAACCACCGCAGCTTGTTCCAGCTTTAGTGCAAGATTTCAGTTCGCCAAGCTCAGTGATGCCACCATCGATTGATGCGATGATGTCCCCTTTTGTTACGTTGTTACACGAACAAATGGTCGCCGTATCTGGCAATGCGTCAACACCTAAGCCTGCTGGTGCGCCACCTTCTCGTTGCGGAAGGATTAGGCTATCAGGGTGCTCAGGAAGATCCATGTCGTTGAGCATCAGCTGCAATAAACCGCCGTAGGCCTCTGCGTCACCAATTAATACACTACCGAGTAATTTTTTACCGTCTTCGCTCACAACGATTTTTTTGTACACTTCATTGTGTTCATCGTTGTAGGAATAGGATTTGCTGTTTGGTGTGTTACCGTGAGCATCACCGATGCTAGCAACATCAACGCCCATAAGCTTTAGTTTGGTGCTCATGTCTGCGCCAGCGAACTCGCTTTCTTTGTCACCAGCGATGGCATCAACAGCAGCTTTTGCCATTTGATAACCGGGCGCAACAAGGCCGAAAATACGTCCATCCCAAAGCGCACATTCACCAATAGAGTAAATATCAGGGTCAGATGTTTGGCAGTTATTATTAACAGTGATACCACCACGAGGCCCCATTTCCAAACCAGAGTCACGGGCAAGTTCATCACGCGGGCGGATACCAGCAGAGAATAAGATAAGGTCCGTTTCTAAGCTTTCGCCATCAGCAAATTCCATACGCATCTTGCTGCTATCGCCGTTAACGATTTCTTTAGTGTTCTTTTCTGTGTGAACGGTAACACCAAGTGCTTCAATCTTACTGCGAAGCATTGCCCCGCCACCATCATCAACCTGAACGGCCATTAAGCGAGGAGCAAATTCAACAACGTGAGTTTCTAAGCCAAGATCATGAAGTGCTTTAGCGGCTTCAAGGCCTAATAAGCCACCACCAACAACAACGCCTCTTTTGCTTGTTTTAGCACCGTGAGTGATGGCTTCTAGATCTTCAATTGTTCGATATACCAAACATTCGTCACGGTCTTTGCCAGGGATTGGCGGAACAAAAGGAAATGAGCCAGTGGCTAAAATCAGCTTGTCGTATGCAACAACTTCACCATTTGCCGATGTAACCGTTTTGTTGTCACGGTCAATCGAAACGACTTTATCTTCTAGGTAAACCTTAAAGCCGTTGTTTTCAAAAAAGCCATCTTCTACCAAAGAAAGGTCTTCTGCAGTTTTGCCACTAAAGTATGCGGAGAGTTGCACGCGGTCATAGGCGAGTCTTGACTCTTCACAGAAGGTAATGACTTCAAATTGGTCACGGTTGTCGCGTTCGGATAAAAATTCTAAGAATTTATGGCCTACCATGCCATTACCAACGACGATTATTTTTTCTTTACTCACTGCGGACTCCGTAATTTTTGTGTAATACCTGCCGAGGGTTCACTGCTGGCAGTTAAAACATCATAAAGTGTGCGTATTACGATGTGGTTG
>MAAC01009771.1_pt1 | contig 16710 bp, 13 predicted proteins | sample 1115981 | NCBI WGS metagenome assembly MAAC01 (sample SAMN04961126, study PRJNA320927) | seawater metagenome | isolation source: sample BD02T64 sea water enriched with oil for 64 days | place: USA:Gulf of Mexico | collected 2013-07-27 | reverse complement strand
ATCTTGATATCGTAATCGCCCGAATCGGTACCGGGGCGAAACTTCATTTCTTTAATTTGTGTTTGCTTCTGCTTTTTACGCTGCGCGGCCTGTTGCTTCTTGGCCTCAAACACATGCTTGCCGTAGTCCATCAGCTTGCACACGGGCGGCTGACCGTCCGGGGCAATTTCAACCAGGTCGAGAGACTTCTCAGCCGCCAGCCCCTTTGCTTCATCCAAACTAACTACACCGATCTGTTCGCCTTCCGCACCAACTAAACGCACTTCGGGCGCTTCAATTTCATCATTCAGTTTGGATCGCTTGCTTGAGCTCTTGGCGTAACTTTTCTTAATAGTGTTTCTCCACTGTTTCTTTGATTCAGGCGCTTATGCTTCTACAGCGCGCCCGCGACGTTGCACATCCTCATTGAGTAGCTCGGCAAAGGCATCAATTGCCAGGCTACCGAGGTCTTCACCGCCTCGAGTGCGTACGGCGACGGTCTGTGTTTCGACCTCTTTATCACCGACCACCAGAAGATAAGGCGTGCGCTGCATACTGTGCTCGCGGATTTTAAAACCGATCTTTTCATTTCTCAAGTCATTTATTACCCGGAAGCCCTTGTTATTCAAGGTTTCGGTCACTAAATGCACGTAATCGGCCTGCTTGTCGGTAATATTCATCACCACGGCCTGTTCTGGCGCCAACCAGGCGGGGAAAGCGCCTTCGTATTGCTCGATCAAAATACCGATAAACCGCTCGAAGGAACCGAGCACTGCACGGTGCAACATAACGGGTACCTGGCGCGAACCATCTTCGGCAACATACTGTGCGTCGAGGCGACCGGGCATGGAAAAGTCGACCTGTATAGTACCCAGCTGCCAGACCCGACCGATGCAATCTTTCAGTGAGAATTCAATCTTCGGCCCGTAAAAAGCACCTTCACCGGGCAACAATTCCCAGGGCAGATCTTTGGCATCGAGGGCATCGGCCAGGGCTTTCTCAGCCTTGTCCCACACCTCGTCGGCACCGACGCGTTTTTCAGGCCGTGTCGAGAGGCGATAAATCACCTCGCTGAAGCCAAAGTCGGCATAAATACTGTGCAGGAAATCGATGAAGTCAGACACTTCTGTCTGCACCTGATCTTCGGTGCAGAAAATATGGGCATCGTCCTGGGTAAAACCCCGCACGCGCATAATACCGTGCAGCGAGCCCGAGGGCTCATTGCGGTGGCAGGAGCCAAACTCGGCGAGGCGCAAGGGTAAATCGCGATAGCTCTTCAAGCCCTGATTGTAGACCTGAATATGACAGGGGCAGTTCATTGGCTTAACGGCAAAATCGCGCTCATCGATATGCAGCGCGAACATGTCATCGCCAAACTTATCGGCGTGGCCGGAGCGCTCCCACAATGAGTAGTCCACTAACTGGGGGGTGCGAATTTCGCTATAGCCAGCAGCCCGCTGGGCCTTGCGCATATACTCTTCGATCTCGGTATACACCGTCCAGCCACGGGGGTGCCAAAACACCATACCGGGCGCTTCTTCCTGAATATGGAAAAGGTCCAACTTCTTGGCGATTTTTCGGTGATCGCGCTTCTCAGCTTCTTCGATGCGGTGCAGGTAGGCCTTCAGTTCTTTCTTATTCGCCCAGGCGGTGCCGTAAATGCGCTGCAGCATTTCATTATTGGAGTCAGCACGCCAATAGGCACCGGCCACCTTGGTCAGCTTAAAGGCTTTAATTTTGCTGGTGTTTGGCACGTGGGGGCCACGGCAGAGATCGGTAAAATCGCCCTGACTGTAGAGGGAGAGATCTTCATCGCTGGGAATGGATTCAATAATCGCTGCTTTGTAATCCTCACCGAGGCCACGGAAAAATTCGACTGCTTCATCGCGACTCTTGACCTCTCGCGAGACTTCAAGGCTGGCCGAGCTCAGCTCTTTCATCTTCTTTTCGATGGCCAGTAAATCTTCGGGAGTAAAGGGGCGCTCGTAAGCGAAGTCGTAATAGAAGCCATCGTCAATGACTGGGCCAATGGTGACCTGAGCTTCGGGATACAGCGTTTTAACCGCCTGTGCCAGCAAGTGAGCGCAGGAGTGACGAATAACCTCAAGGCCCTCTTCATCTCTCTCGGTGATGATGGCGACATCGGAGTCGTGCTCAATCAAAAAGGAGGTATCGACAACAAAGCCGTTAACCTTGCCGGCAAGGGCAGCCTTGGCTAAGCCGGGACCAATATCGAGAGCAACATCGTGAAGAGTAACGGCGGCGTCAAAACTACGTTGACTACCGTCAGGCAGGGTAATAAGCGGCATCTTGCTTTCCTTTATTTCAGTGGTGACCCCTACTAAAGGCCACTTGCGTCATACCAATAAAATAACAACTTCGCTAACACCGGAGTCATAGACGACGCTACCAAAAGAATTGGTAGGCACGAGTGGATTCGAACCACCGACCCCCACCATGTCAAGGTGGTGCTCTAACCAACTGAGCTACGTGCCTACTGCGAAGGGCGCACAATGTAGCAGCGGGCCTGGCAATTTACAAGGCTTGTTTACTACTCTGCAGCCATTTTTTTAAATTTTCAGCCTATTAAACAGGGACTATTTCGTCATCCGCGACAGCAATCCGAACACCGGCATTAATTGGCACCGAGGCGACAACCCAGCTCCAGCAAGCCATAGCCGACGCGACCGTCGGCGAGGCGGAATTCGAAGGCACCTTCATTCAACACATAGGCATCGAAGGGCCAGTGCACAACCGCCTGGCGCACGCAGTCCATTTCGTAGCGCCGGCCCTGACCATCAACGGCGGCCACCTGAGCAGAGAGCGCCCGGCCCTCCTCGTTCAAGGTGGTGGTGAATTTTTCGAGGCTCAGGGTTTCGATAGCACCATCGACATAGGCCCAGCAAAGATCGGCAGAGCCGCCGCCCTCAAAATAGATGCGTAAAATGCCCAGCGCCGTGCCGTCTTCAAAGACCGGCCAGGCCAGCTCGTGATGCGTAAAGGCCGCCCAGTTTCTGACACCGATGGAGTGATCCCGATTACCGACGCCCTCTATCTGCCACTCACTATCGCGCAGTTTAAGGGTCCCTGTTATTTTCCCCGCCTGCTCAAGGTGGAAGCTGGTCGCCGCGTTGAGCTGCAGCCCCGCCATCGAGTCATGGGGAGGCATTAGCGCCTCCCAGGTCAAGTCAAAGGTCAGCGGGGTCAAGTCATCGGCAAAGCTCAGGGCATAGCTTTTCAGCAATTCATTGGCGCAATAGCTAACCCCGCCCAGGGAAAGGCCGGTGTCGATGTCACCCTCTGGAAGAGGCAGGTTATGCCAGCCACGGTTGTAGACTTCACGGCCATCGACCACCACCAGCACCGCCATATTGGCGACACCTTTGTTGGGATAAAGCCCCATGCGTGTAAACATGCCAACGCGATTATCGGGGTCATAAAAATTGAAGTACCAGCTTTCGCCCCAGAGTAAATCGTCCGTATCGGGCTGATGGCGCTTATCGTCACTGGCTTGAATCATTCTGACTTACCCCTGTTATTATTTGTATTTAATGAAACTGCTGGCCTTGTTCTATCGCGTAAAACGCTTTTGCAGGTAATCTCTAGCCGCCTGGTCAATACCCAGCTCTTCACGCATAAAGTTGTCCAGCGAACCCGACTTCTCGCGCATCACCTGCCAGGCAGTAGCCAGGTATTTAGTGCGCGCATCGAGAATCGGCACCACGATGCTCTCATCGACAGAGAGGCCCTCGGAATTAAAAAACTGCTCAAACTTACCGATGGCCAGAGCTTTGTCGGCATAGGCCTCGGATGACAATAAGTAATCCTGCTCAATTTGCTCCTCGACTACACCGAGGGCACTGAGCAAGAGGGCCGAGGCGATACCCGCCCGGTCTTTACCGAAAGAGCACATCACCAGAATGCTGCCCTCGCTTTCCATCATGTGATCAAACATTTTGCGGTAACCCGGCACTTCCTCCTCGGTCAGTTCGCGGTAGCGATCACCCATGATTTTTTCTGCGCCCTCGGGGTTTAAACCCTCTTTCATCAGCATGTCCCAAAGGTTTTCGACACTGGCCACCAACATCCCCAGCTCGACGACTTCAACATTGTCACCCACCTGCAGGTCATTTTTTACCCGCTCCATGGGGCTGCGGAAATCATAGATGGTACTAATACCCAGGGATTTAAACTTTGCCAAATCCTGCGCGCCGGTAAAATGCAAAAAGCCGGACCGATAGAGATAGTTGTCCTTCGTCCGACGTGCATTGTCAGTGTCATAACCACCCATGTGGCGGAGGTTCATGGTTTTTCCAATGGGCACAAAACGTGTCATAGAGCCTGCTTCCCCGAGATTATAAAGAGTATTGCGATTTGATAAGGCCCCTGAAAAGCGTCCTTAGTTAACCTGATAGCCTAACTGTTATGCCAATCAGATGATAAATAAATTTACGCTCTGCCTTTCCAAAATGACACTAAACATCTTTCTGCAGGGCTTTAAACAATAAAAAACTCAGCTTTCCCTTGACCCCGCCACGACCATTCGGTTTATGATAAGAACATCGCTGAAGATTATATGCATGATAACCAAAGATAATAGAACGACCAGTACAGAACGGGAATTAGAGAACGCACACCTACCAACCAAAGGGAACAATCCGTGATTAAAGATAATGACATGTATTTCCACACGCCCACATCTGACCACTACAGCTGGGCGGAGACCAATTATTTCGGGTTTTATATTCCTGAGGAAAACATTCTGGTTGGCGTTTATGCACAGCCCCGCGCCAACCTGGGCTCCGTGCTGTCGAGCATTCACATCACCGACGGCTTCTCTAACACCCCTCACGAGGTGCTTTACGACGACTGTCACGTTTTCCTGCCGATGCCCAAGGGCAACCTCGATGACTTCGAGCTGGAAAACGGCCTCAAAATCAAATGCACCAAACCGGTGATGGATTATCACATTCGCTACGATGGCGGCGAAGGTGTCAGTCTCGATGTGAAATATGAAGGCCTGATGGCACCCTACGACATTCACGATCCCGACATGGATCCACTGGCTGGCGAAAACCACAGCGGTGATGTGATTAGCGAAAACGCCTATGCCGGACACTGGGATCAAAGTGGCCGTGTCACCGGCACGCTTACCATCAAGGGTAAAACCCACAAGGTCGATTGTGTCGCCAGTATGGATCACAGCTGGGGCCTGCGCGATGAAAAGCAGCTGAAAAATTTCTGCTGGATGAACGCCAACTTTGAAAACGACATGAGCATTCACTGCCTGTATCTGGTCGACCCAAAGAATATTGATACCTACCCCGCCATCGTCCACGGCTATGTGCGCGAGGGTGACCAGGTTTACGGTCTAAAACGCGGCACCGGCAAAATCCGTCGCAATGGCTACCTGCATCAATTTTTTGAGCTGGAAGTCGAAGATATTCGCGGCAAAGTGCATCAGTTCACCGGCACACCCATGACCTCCAATCCCTGGATGGCATGGCCGCTAATGTACCTCGTGCAGTCACTGTGTCGCTGGGATATGCAGGGCGTTATTGGCTGGGGTGAAGTACAGGATCTGTGTAAAGAGACGGTCAACGACAAACTCAAATAAGCCTGCTGTATTGCCCCCGCCTGGATTCCACGCAGACAGGCGGGGGCAATTTTCTGTCACACGACAAATTTCAATAGCCAAAAATAACTAAGGGAAAATCCCGCGTCATGAGCCCAGAAATAGAACAGTTTTTATCCGGCATGAAAAAAACCATTGAAGAAGTTGTCATGCCCAACCTGACTGATCGCTTCGCCCAGGAACAGGCCGGTATTGTCGCCGCCTCCCTCGGTTTCCTCGGCCTTATTCAAGATAAAGCCTTCCACTATGAACTACTGGAAAACCAGGAATACAAGCGCGTTTTAGGCGACGTCGTCGAGCTGCTCAGCAACACCTTTTCAGCACCCGAATCGATTATCGAGACCACGGCCAAGGTCACCGAGCATTTTGTCAGCGACAAAGTAGACGACCCTACGCATCTGCGCCCCTATAAATTTATTCGCGGCAGCAATGAAGTGATGAAAGAATTGCTCTGTGAATTTATTCAGCAACAACCCGAAATGTCGACGGAACTGCGCAGTGCCTTTGAAGCACTGATGAAGCCCTTCTTTAAGTCCATTGAATTGCGCGAACGCTCCTGGGTTAAAGCCCTGGGTTTTGATCCCGAGGCCGAGCAACAGGCCGATATTGCCGACCTGCTCTACAAAGATGGCTTTCTTAACATCGACAAGCCCTAGTGCATTGCACTGCGTAAAAACCGTATTAATCGACACCATTAACGATTGTTGTTCAGCAATAAACCCCGAGCCAAATCCATGCGCGAATACTACACACCGACCTTAAAAAACCGAGCACAACCTGGCGATGCCTGGATAGAAAGCATCCGCCAGCAGTTCCCGACCGAGACCACTCTCGACGAAGTACTGACCAAAAAACTGCGCAACCGCAGTAAAACGGCGGAACACAAAACGGATTTCAGTAATCTGGAAACCCGCCTTTTTGCCTATTTAAAAAAGGCCACGGGGCAAGATGACATTGTCATGGCAAATTTACACCGGCTCTCCGGTGGCGCCTCGAAAGAACAGTTCACCTTTGATCTGACATGGAACCTGGCATCCGGCGCACGCAGTAGTGAAAAACTGATTTTGCGCATGGATCCCAGCGAATCCATTGTCGAGACACACCGCCTGCGCGAAGCACAAATGCTCGACGCGATGTGGGGCGAAGTGCCCGTACCCAAGGTGCATTGGGTCGAGCCCGTCGGTGAGAGCCTGGGCCACCCCTTCCTTATCGCCGGCTTTCTTGAAGGCACTGTGCAACCCGAGGGTGGCGATAAAGCCAGCGGCCTGGGTATGTTTTTTGAACCCAGCTTACGGGCCAACTTGAAAGAACAATTTGTTCAGCACCTGGCAAAAATTCACAGCATCGACTGGCGCAATAAAGGGCTAACGTCCTACGATTCCCCCCGGGAAAATCACCTGGAAGCCAATCAGTGGTCCCTCGGTTGGTGGGAGCGCGTTTGGCACGAAGATGCGGTTGAAGCCCACCCCATTGTCGAGAATGCCGCCGCCTGGTTGCGGGAAAATATGCAGACCGTCGAAAAGCCCGTCATCGTGCACGGTGATTATCGCTCCGGCAATTTCATGTACAGCGACGATCATCAAATCAATGCCGTGCTCGACTGGGAACTGTCCCATATTGGTGACTTCCACGAGGATCTGTCCTACACCACCTGCCAAATACTCGGCACCCCCATGGACGACGGCTCCGTTCTCACCAGCGGCTTACTGTCGAAAGAGGAATTCCTCGATAAATACCAGCAGTACAGTGGCAATACCGTCGACCCGAAACGTCTGTTTTATTTCGACGTCTTTTCCTATTATAAGGTCGCGGTTATTTCCGTCGCCACCAGCTCGAGAGCCGCCTACGGTCGCAAAACCCATCTCGATGCGATGATGAATTTACTCAGTGGCTTTGGCTACACCGGGATATCGGCGCTACAGCGTTTACTCGACCAGCACGGCTAGCCGCCAGCGGCGAGCCATCAATAATAAAAGTAGACATAGTGAGTACATGCGATGAGTGACTACACCCCCACACTGGCTGAGCGGACTCAGCCTTCCGAGCAGTGGATAGACCAGATGCGCGCCAACTATCCGGTTGAAAGTGCCATCGATGAAGTCTTCACTCGCAAGCTGAACAATCGACTGAAGCCGGTCGAGCACACCATGGATTTCAGCAAACTGCAGCAACCGCTGCTGGATTTTTTGCAGGATGAAACCGGCCAGAGTGATATTAAAGTCGAGAATCTGAAGCGCCTGTCGGGTGGTGCCTCGAAAGAACAGTTTACTTTCGACCTCACCTGGCAGCCCGAAGCGGGCAAACGGGAAACCACTCACTTGATGATTCGCATGGACCCCACCGAGTCCATTGTTGAAACCCATCGTCTGAGAGAGTGTCAGGTACTGCGCGCCATGTGGGGCGAGGTGCCGGTACCTAAGGTATTGTGGATAGACCCCCTCGGTGAAAAACTCGGCCACCCCGCCTTAATTGCCAGCTTTTTAGAGGGTACCGTACAGCCCGAGCAACCGGCCAATAGTGAAAAGATGAGCGGCGTCGGCATGTATTTTAATCCCGAGCTGCGCGCTGGCCTGAGCCAACAGTTCGTCGATATACTGGCAAAGATTCACGCCATCGACTGGAGCAAGAAAGACCTCTCGACCTTTGACATCCCCAAATCAAACTCCACCCAGGCCAATGAATGGGCCATCGGCCTGTGGGAGCGCGCCTGGAACGAAGATACCCTATCGGCCCACCCGATTATGGAGCGGGCGGCACTGTGGCTCAAAGAAAATATGCCCATTATCGGCGAACCGGTGATTGTTCACGGTGACTACCGCACCGGTAATTTCATGTACACCGACGATCTCGAAATTAATGCGATTTTTGACTGGGAGCTGGCCTATTACGGCGACTACCACGACGACCTGTCCTGGGCCACACTAGGGCTTTTCGGCGGTAATGACGAAGCCGGTAAACCCCTGGCCAGTAGCCTGATGCCCCAGGCCGACTTCCTCGCCCGCTACGAGCGCGCCAGCGGTAATAAAGTCGATATGGACACCCTCGCCTACTACCACATTTTTTCCTACTACAAGATTGCGGTTATTGCTGCGGCAACCAGTGTCCGCGTCGCCTATAGTCGCCGCACCCATCTCGATGCGATGATGAACTTTGCCAGCGGCCTCGGCTCTGTCGCCATATCGGAACTCAATCGACTGCTGGAAAAAGCCACTGCGTAGCGCCTTACCAAGGGACAAGCGAAACGCAGTGTAGCTTGTCCCGCAGAAGGCCATAAGCCCGGAGTGTATTTAAGCAACTTGTTATGTGACTTTAATTGGAGATGCGCTAAAGCCTGTAAAAAAGCACCCCAACATAAATACAATTAACACAATAATGACTAAGTAAATTCGCTGCCATTTTTGTAATTTTAAACCTTTATCCGTTAAAACAATTGAAGGCGGAAAAGTCGTTTTCCATAGAACGCTAAGATCTTCAACCTGATCGAGCCTTTCCCTTGACACCTCTTTAGCCAATAACCTCATGAAATAAAATTGAGGCAATGCCCCGAGAAAAAGTAACGCCAGGAAAGGAATGACTCCAAAATCAAAACTCATAGTTGATCCTTGTTTGGCAAATAACGACTGGCTTTATTGCGCCCAGCCTTATTACGGCTGGGCCACCGCCCCGCCACCGGGCCAACGCGTATCGTTGGCGCCATAGGTATATTCACCGTCACTGCTGATGGTTTGCGTGCGGCCAATCACCCGCGATGAGGGCACTATCTTGTGCCCTTTGGCCTCGAGCAAACGCCGGGTATCAATATTCAGGCCCGGCTCCACAAATACCTTGTCGGGCTGCCATTGATGGTGGATGCGCGGTGCCGCCGCCGCTGCGGCAACATTCATCTCGAAATCAACAATGTTAAGCACGGTCTGTAACACGGTATTGATAATCGTGCTGCCCCCCGGGCTGCCGGTGGTAAATACCGGCTGGCCCTGTTTAAAAACCAGGGTCGGCGTCATTGACGACAGCGGTCGCTTATGCGGCTCGATGGCATTCGCCGCACCGCCAATCAAACCATAGGCATTAGGCACACCGGGCTTGGCAGAAAAATCATCCATTTCATTATTGAGTAAAAAGCCCGCGCCGCCGACAGAGATGCCGCTGCCATAGGAAAAATTCAGGGTATAGGTATTACTCACCACATTGCCGGCATCATCCCAGACCGAAAAGTGGGTAGTTTGCGGGCTTTCATCGGGTGTCTTTAGCCCCGGCGCAATATCGCTGGAGAGGCCAGCCTTGTCGAGGTCAATACCCTGTCGCAGAGTTTTCGCATAGCCTTTATCCGTTAACTGCGCCACGGGCACCGGGTGGAAATCCGGGTCACCCAAGTATTTACTCCTATCAGCGTAGGCACGACGCATGGTCTCTATTAAACGGTGTAAATAGTCGGCACTGTTGTGGCCCAGGGTTTTCAGCTCCCAGCCCTCGAGAACATTCAGCATCTGCACCAGATGGACACCACCGGACGAGGGCGGCGGCATCGCGGCAATGGTGTAACCCCGGTAGGTGCCGGTCACCGGCTGGCGCTCCACCACCTTATAATTGTCCAGGTCGACGAGGCTAATTAAGCCCCCGTGTTTATCCATCTCGGCAACAATTTTATCGGCCACACTACCCTTATAAAATCCATCCCTGCCCTCACGGGCAATTTTGCTCAGGGTTGTGGCCAGATCTTGTTGCTGCCAGTGATCACCGGGGCGTAGCAAGCCGCCATCTTTGCGAAAGAAATAGCCTGTAGAAGCCGGCCATTTGCGCAGGCGCTGTTCGGCATGTGCAAGTGAATAAGCCAAGGGCTGAGTCACCGTAATACCCTTTGTAGCCAGTTCAATCGCCGGTTTTAATACCGTCGCCAGTGGCAAATTGCCGTAGTTTTCCAGCGCGTGAACCAGGCCAGCAACGCTACCCGGCACCCCCGCCGCGGCGTGACTAAAGCGCGCTTTGTCAGCGTCAACCTCACCCAGCTCATCAAGAAATAAGTCCCGACCCGCAGCGCTCGGCGCCACTTCGCGATAATCAATCGCAAGGGTGCGCTGTTGCTCGGCAAGATAAACCAGCATAAAGCCGCCACCACCAATATTGCCCGCCTGGGGCAGGGTCACCGCAAGGGCAAAACCGGTGGCCACTGCCGCGTCGATGGCATTGCCACCCTGAGCCAGGATATCGGCACCAATCTGACTGGCCAGCAGCGACTGGGAAACCACCATTCCCTTATTACTGACAACCGGATGAAAGCGAGTGCCATAATCGATAATTGCCGGCGCCTGCGCGCAAGCACCCGGAATCATCAACAGCATTAAAAGGACAACAGAAGAACGATGAAAGAAAGTCGACACAGAACACCAGCTTCGCAAAATGGGGTGGCATTATTATCTAAAAAATTAGCCGCGGGCAAGAGTCGATCACCGCGATTTAAGGGCAAGGGGCTTACGTACTAAAGAAGCCATCCCTGCCTTTGCAAAACATGCTATAAAAAGACTACTTGACTCAAATTCACCCCAATAAAAACTGCTGCGACCCCTAATAAGCCCTGGAGATTATCCGTGAGTGATAACGATGTAAGCGACATCGAGTTTTTTCCCATTGATGTTGAACAGTGCGACTGGCAAGCATCCCGGCAGGTATTAATGGACATTCGTCGCCAGGTTTTTATTGACGAACAGGGGGTGCCCGAGTCAGAAGAATTCGGCGAGGAAGATAACAGCGCGACGCACTGGATCGCTTACGGCGCTGATCATGTGCCGATGGGCACCGCTCGCCTGCTCGGTGATAAGGTCGGACGCATGGCGGTCTTAAAAGCCCACCGGCAGAACGGTGTGGGCTCTGCCTTGTTGCGCCAAATTATTCGCCACGCGGCGGCCCTGGGCCTCGAGAACATTCAACTGGACGCCCAGGTCCATGCCCTGCCCTTTTACGAGGGGATGAAGTTTGAGGTTGACGGCCCTGTGTTTGACGATGTCGGCATTCCCCACCAGCACATGAGCCTCGCCCTGAAGCATTTTTTAAACCCCCGCGTTGCCCCCGCACCCCCGGATATTAGCGCCGAAGAACGCGAGCATATTGCCCTGGATGGGGTTGATGACTTCCGCAACCAGGCCATAATCCTCGCCCAGAGAGCCCAGCGCCAGGTGCGTATTTTCAGCCCCCGCCTCGACCCCAATATTTTCGATAGCGATGAGCTACGCAATCATTTATTTAATTTCACCAGCCAGCACCCCCACGCTGAAATTCATATACTGGTACAAAACCCACAGCGACTAGTGCAAAACGGCCATCGCTTATTAAAGCTCTATCACCGCCTGCCCAGTCGCCTACAAATACGCACACTGAAACCCGACTGCAATACCAGCCACATCGAGTTTATGCTCATCGATAAGACCGGAATTCTTTATAAACAATCACTCAAGCGCTATACCGGTTACACCGTGTATTGCTCACCCCTCGACGCCACAGAGCTGGCCGATGAATTTGATATACTCTGGAACGCCAGCGAACCCGACCCGGAACTGCGTAACCTGCCGATGTAAGCCCGCCTTTGTTAGCTCATCGCCAGTCGATCAAGTGCGGTATTCATTGGCTCAACGACGCCACCGGGACTGCTGCAAGCACGATAAAACGCTAGCTATAACGAGCCTTTCCGATTAAATGACCGCTCATCAACAAAGCGTCATCGCTTTTATAGGAATACGCTATAATCTTATGCGTTACCGAACAATAATTGTCAGGATTTTTAAGTGAGGCTTTGTAAAACAGTGCTGCGATTTTTCCCTCCACTCGCATTAACGAGTCTCCTTTTTACAAGCTTGGCCGCCCTGGCCATCGACACCACAGGCTATTCTGAAAGTGACTTTTTAGAACCGATTCCCAGCGTCGAAGCCGCCACCCGCTATAGCATGCCCCTGTCTGATGCGCCCTCTTCTGTAACCTTGATTACCCGCGAGATGATCGACGCCATGCCGATGGTTAATTTCGTCGACGTACTGAAATTGGTCCCGGGATTTCAGGTGTACTACGCCAATGGCTCCATCCCGGGGGTTACCGTCAACGGCCAAAGCGACCGCTTCCCAAGACGACTGGAAATCCGCGTCGATGGCAGAAGTGTCTATACGCCCATCAACTCATCGGTTTCGTGGGAATCCCTCGGCCTCGATAGTAATGATATCGCCTATATTGAAGTGGTCAGGGGCTCTAACGTTGCCGCCTACGGAGCTAACGCCGTACAGGGTGCCGTCAATATCCATACCCGTAACCCCATAACTACTAGCGGTACCGAAGTCAGTGTTACCGCCGGCGACTGGCAGACCCGCAATGCCAGTCTGCGACACTCCTTTAGAAGTGAAACTGCGGCCTACACCCTGCGGGCCAAGTACCGTGAAAACGAGGGCTTTGAGCAGCTCGACGATCAAAGTTATGCCGACAGCGCCGCGCTACAGGGTGTGTATACCCCCACCCTGGTCGATGAGTTTCAGTGGGAAGTGGGTTATAGCGACGGCAACTTCGGCTTTGGTGACGGTGATCGACCCGAGAGTTTTGCCGATGAAAACATCGACACTCAATGGTTTGCGCTGGGCTGGAAACATCAACAGGGCAGCCATACTCTCAAGCTCAACACCTCGATCAATCTTGGCCGCTATGATCGCAGTCGCCAGGTTTTACTAACCGAAGAATTCGAGATTACTCTCCAGCAACTCAACGCTTTCTTTCCCGGCCAGGTCGACAAGCTAATTGAGGTCGAGGATGGCAAGCGCGAGTACCAGCAGTACGATATCGAACTGCAACACCATGTTGCCCTGCAAAGTGACAGCCATTTTCTCTAGGGCGCTGGCATTCGGCACCAGAAATTAAAGGCCCCAGCGGCCTTCGGCACGGAGTCAGATTCCAGCGCAACAATTTACTATCTGTTTAGCAATATCGACTGGTCTTTTAATCAACACTGGCGGGCCAATTTCGGCTTCATGGCCGAAGATCACGAGCAGCAGGACACCGAGTTTTCACCCCGGCTCTCGATTAAATACCAGCTCAATCAGCAGCATCATTTTCGCATCAGTGGCAGTGTTGCCTATCGCCAGCCCTCGCTCTACGAGCAAGAGCGTCTTGTGCAGCGCGAAGTCGATTCGGGCGTGGTGGTTAACTTACTGTTTGCCACCGACCCCGATATCGGCTCAGAAAAATTTCAGACCTACGAAATCGGCTATTTGGGCTACTGGTTCGATAATAAGCTCAGCCTTGATTACCGTCTGTTTAGAGAATATCTCGATGATGAGATTCGCTATATCAGGCACCCCTACGCTGATTCCGACAAGCGGTTTCGCCAACTGGAAAATGCCTATAGCAACAGAACCAGTGGCTACGAGACTCAGATTCAATGGCGACCCGATTTTAGCTGGCTGATCTCCGCACAATATTACAATACGCGCATGGTGCAAAAAGTACGCTCGCCTGAGCATATCGCCAGTCTATTAGTCAGTAAAAAACTCCCTCATCACTGGCAAATTAGCGGCACCTTTCATCACCAATCCGAAATTCGATGGCTCAGGGGCACGCCAGTAGCAAGCTGGCACCGCTACGACGTAAAAGTGAGTAAAGGCTGGCAATTGCCTGGCGCGACGATCGACCTGGCGCTTATCGTGCAAAATATTAGCGATGAAGAATATCTGGAATACCAGAGCGGTAACCAGTTTGAGCAGCTAACCTTCTTAAACCTTAAGGTCAGCTTCTAAAGACTTATCACGCAGTTCAAGCCCTTGCAGAGAAATACACGCTATTTCCCCATAAAATAAAACCCGCCGCTATGCCTGGCATAGACGACAGGGTTTAGAAGTATCGGGGTTTAAGCAGACAACTTGGCACGACGACGCATAGCGTGTAACACCGGCTCGGTATAACCACTGGGTTGCTCGCAACCCTTGAAGACCAACTCACAAGCGGCTTGAAAGGCAATGTTGCTATCGAAGTCCGGCGCCATTTTCTGGTAAGCGGCATCACTGGCATTCTGACCATCAACCACCACCGCCATCTTCTTCAGCACCGCCAGCACTTGCTCTTGCGAACAAATATTGTGGCGCAGCCAGTTAGCAATATGTTGGCTGGAGATACGCAGGGTCGCCCTGTCTTCCATCAAACCGACGTGGTTAATATCAGGGACTTTCGAGCAACCCACACCCTGATCAATCCAGCGCACTACGTAGCCAAGAATACCCTGAGCGTTATTTTCCAGTTCACGCTCAATGTCTTCGCCAGTCAACTGAATATCACCCAACAGTGGAATCGTCAGTATGTCATCGAGACTAGCACGGGGATGGCCGATCAACTCCTGTTGACGCGCAGCAACGCTCACCTGGTGATAATGCATAACATGCAGGCTTGCCGCTGTCGGCGAGGGCACCCAGGCACAGTTGGCACCGGCCTGTGGGTGGGCAATTTTCTGCTCCATCATATTCGCCATTAAATCTGGCATGGCCCACATACCCTTACCAATTTGCGCTTTGCCGCTGAGACCACAAGCCAGACCCACATCGACATTCCAGTCTTCGTAAGCATTAATCCAGGCCTGCTGCTTCATCAGGGCCTTGGGCACCATAGGGCCCGCCGCCATACTGGTGTGCATTTCGTCACCGGTGCGATCGAGAAAACCGGTGTTAATAAAGATAACCCGGTCGCTAGCTTCGCGAATACAGGCTTGCAGATTCACTGTGGTACGGCGCTCTTCATCCATAATACCGACTTTCAAGGTGCGCTCGGCCATGCCCAGGGCCTGCTCGATGCGAGCAAACAATTGCACAGTAAAGGCAACTTCGTCGGGGCCGTGCATTTTCGGCTTAACAATATAAACACTGCCGGTGCGCGAGTTCTGGTGGGGGCTATTACCCTTTAAATCGTGAAGGGCGATCAATGAAGTGATCACGCCATCCATAATACCTTCGGGCACTTCTTTGCCGCCGTCATAAAGAATCGCATTATTAGTCATCAAGTGGCCAACGTTGCGAATCAATAACAAGCTACGGCCCGGCAGGGTTAGTTCGCCACCATCGAGAGCCGTGAAAACTCGGTCGGCATTGAGGGTACGGCTGACAGTCTTGCCGCCCTTGTCAAAGGAGTCACTGAGGTCACCCTTCATCAGGCCCAACCAATTACCGTAAGCCGTGCACTTATCTTCGGCATCAACCGTGGCAACGGAATCTTCGCAATCCTGAATCGTACTGATCGCCGACTCAAGGTATAAATCTTTAATACCTGCGACATCGTCCTGGCCGACATAGTGACTCGCATCGAATTGAATTTCGATGTGTAAGCCATTATTTTTTAGCAGAATACTTTCGGGGCTTGTCGTCTCTCCCAGATAGCCCAATAGCTGCTCTGTACGCTCAAGTGTGGTGGCATCACCATTTTTCAGTGTCACGGCAAGGGCGCCATTGTCAATACGATAAGCCACCGCATCGTGGTGAGAGCCACTCGCCAGAGGCGTACTTTGATCGAGCAGATCACGACCGTAGGCGATAACCTTGGCGCCGCGCACCGCGTTATAACCCGGCCCCTTGTCGGCACCGCCCTCTTCACTGATCACGTCGTTGCCGTAAAGCGCGTCGTACAAACTTCCCCAGCGAGCGTTGGCCGCATTGAGTGAATAGCGGGCGTTGGTGATCGGTACCACCAGTTGCGGCCCGGCGATGGAGCAAATCTCGTCATCAACATTTTCGGTGGTAATCGAGAAGCTTTCACCGGCAGGGACTAAATAACCAATGTCCTGTAAAAACTCGCGATAAGCTTGTGCATCATGAGGCTGGCCCGAGCGCGCCTCGTGCCACTGGTCAATTTGCGTTTGGAAGCTCTCACGTATCGCCAACAATTCAGCATTCCGTGGCCCCAGATCCTTGAGAATAGACTCAAAATCCGCCCAGAATTTTTCGCTATCGACTCCCGTGCCCGGAATGACCTGCTCGTTAACCAGTTGGTAAAGTTCGTTGGCGACCTGTAATCCGCCGATCTGGACTCGTTCGTTCATGGGCTCTGCTCTCCACTGTGGCGTTGCTGTAGTGTTTCTGTAGCATTAGCCTTAT
>MAAC01018207.1_pt1 | contig 16712 bp, 12 predicted proteins | sample 1115981 | NCBI WGS metagenome assembly MAAC01 (sample SAMN04961126, study PRJNA320927) | seawater metagenome | isolation source: sample BD02T64 sea water enriched with oil for 64 days | place: USA:Gulf of Mexico | collected 2013-07-27 | reverse complement strand
GCATAATCTTTTGCTGCATCAACATCATGAATAGAGCAGGGGCCCACTACCAAAAATAAACGGTGATCCTTACCATCCAAGATATCCATTACAGCCTGACGGCCTGCTAGTACGGATTCTTTAGCCGCATCAGACATCGGGACTTTGGCTTTAAGTTGATCAGGAGTAATGAGTACTTCTTGTGATTTGACGTGTAAATTATCGATGTTGCTTTCGGACATTGCTAATAGATCCTTTAACTGGGGTAGTTTTGGCCCAGTTTCTAATAAATTTGGGGTAACCAGTGCATTCTAACTGAATTTTACGATACAGTGCATATCAATTCTCGCCCTATGATAATCACCTTAGCTGATACCTAATTGATAGCCAAATGACCTACGATTTACTCCAGATTTCCCCTGAATTTGCTCATATTTTAGCCTGTGATGTGGTGATTACCCCAAACAGACGAATTTCCGCTTGGCTAAACCGACAGTTGGACCATTATAACGCTCAAAACCATAAGGTTAAGGAGGTGTGGCAATCCATCAACATCATTCCTTTATCAACGTGGTTAGACAGTCTATTTGACGAAGCAAGAGACATTGTGGGGTCAAGTACCCAATGGGTTGATACGCCCATTGCCGATGTGCTGTCATCATTGGTGTTGTCTTCTACGCAAGAAAAGGCGGTGTGGGAGCAGGTAATTAAGCGCCAAGGCAAGGATTGGATAAAACCTGATGGCGCTGCAAAGCAAGCCCAGCAAGCATGGAGTGTGTTAAATCGTTGGGTTGAAACCGATGATTTACCTAGTTGGGATGTGAATGACAATACCCACCTATTCCAACGTTGGCTTGCAGATTTTAAACAGGTTTGCCAACAACATGGCTGGATCTCTCAAGTGGAAAGTTTGCCCGTTATCAAGGATTGTATCGACCAAGGTATACTTAGGGCAAAAGGCACCCTGTACTTTTACGGTTTTGATGAACTCGAACCCGCCGCCAAAACGGTTGTTGACGCATTTGAACAACAGAGTAATTGCAAACCTGTATATCTCGCGTTTGGGAAAACGGATAATACCAGTAAATCTCAATCATTCGCTGACAAAGACACCGAAATTGAAGCTGCTTTACAATGGTTGGTTGATTCAAGTCGCGCCAATCCTAACGCATCGTATTGTGTGGTAGCGCCTGATATTGCAGATGATAGGGCGAAAATTGAAAGGGTATGCAAACGGCTTGTACAGCCAGAAAGCTATTCCCACCCAGGTTTGAACACTTGGCGAGATCAAATAAATGTATCTGCCGGTAGCCCTTTAGGGTCTTTTGGTATTGTGGCTGATGCATTGTTATTGTTGAGCATGCTCGTAAAACCAATGCCTCGTGATGAATGGGGGACGTTATTACGTAGTCCCTATTGGGAGGTTGGGGCACAACGGTTTAGCCAATGCTCCGTGTTTGCTGACAAGCTCGTTGAGGCTAAGTCTGAAAAATTATCGATTAATGTTGTTAAAGAGCGTTACAAGAATTTATTGGCCCGTGGTGGTAGTAGTAGTAATAGTAGTAATAAGGTTCCAGAAGGTGAAGTAACTGATCCTTTAATGACGACTTTGCAAATAGCAGAGAATACCAATGTTGTGGGTAATAAACGTTTTTCTGAATGGGCATCGATTATACCTGGGTTATTGCAGTCACTCGGGTGGCCTGGTCGGCGCTCATTGTCCAGTCAAGACTTTCAATTAAAAGAAAAGTTTTTCGAGCAGCTACGAATGTTAGCGTTGTTTGATGAGGTTGTTGGTGGTGTCGCGTTCTTCGATGTCATTCGACACTTAAAGCAGGCTCTCGGCGAGGCGATGTTCCAAATCAAAACTGAACAAGCATCAATGCAAGTACTTGGTGTATTAGAGGCGTCAGGTTTGCATTTTGACGGTATATGGGTGATGTCATCTGACGATCAACATTGGCCAGCAAATCCTGCGCCAAATCCGTTTATTTGCCAACATTTGCAACGAACTAAAAGTATGCCAAACGCATCAGCAGAAAAGGAGTTGGCCTATGCTTCGTTTATCTTATCTGCATTCACCAAAACCTCTTCCTCGACGGTATTTAGTTGGCATCATCTTGAGGGGGATAATGAATTTAATATCAGTCCACTGTTGACCATGCATCCTGTAGACCCAGAATCTATAAATGGTGGCGTTGCTCATGCGCTGAATACATCGCTGCTAGCGATCGATAACCCCATAATCGAAATGATTGATAATACCGCTGAAGCTTTGCCTGAAGGCGTTAACGTTAAAGGTGGTGCATCAATTATAAAAGCGCAAGCGCTCTGTCCATTTAGAGCATTTGCCGTGTATCGACTAGGTGCAAAAAGTGTTGAAGAAGTAGAAGAAGGATTATCTCCAGCAGAAAGAGGTGAATTATTACATTTGTGTTTGGAAAATTTCTGGGTCGATTGTAAATCATCAGAAAAATTACACGTTTTAATTGATCAACCTGAAGTGATGTATACCCAAATATCAAACAGCGTTAGTTCAGCTGTAGAGCGGTTTTGTGAACAAACGCCAGGGCTAAATGAAACTTTTTTAGCGTTGGAGAAAAAACGTTTGGAAAAGTTAGTGCTGTATTGGCTGATGAATGTTGAGGCGAAACGTACGCCATTTGAAATATCGAGTTTGGAGCAATCAGAAACGTTATCGGTAAGTCACTTGGACGTGACAGTGAAAGCTGACCGAATAGATTTGGTTGAGGGGCAGCATACCGTTATTGTGGATTACAAAACTGGCCAGAAATCCCGAGCGGCCTGGAAAGGCGATCGACCGGATGACCCTCAATTACCACTTTATGCGATTAAACACCGTGAAGACGTCCATGGCGTTGTGTTTGCGGTGGTAAAGCAAGGGGACTCAGGGCTTAAGGGTGAAATGGATGAGGCGGTTTCTTTAATTGAAGGTCGAACGACGACGTCTATTGGGAAAATTGAAGACTGGCCAACTCACGTTGACAATTGGGGCGTAGTATTAACAACATTGGCAGATGAGTTCTCTGCAGGGGTGGCCAACGTTGATCCAAAGAATAAATCCAGTTGTGATTATTGTGAATTAACAACGTTTTGCCGACGTAAGGAGCTGTAACGTTATGCCTATACTAGTTGATGCTCAACAACGCCTGGATGCATTGGATTGTCGTAATAGTTATATTGTACAAGCGCCTGCCGGTTCAGGTAAAACCGGTGTATTAACACAAAGAATACTTGGGTTGCTTGCTTTGGTTGAGAGGCCAGAGGAAGTTGTAGCGATAACGTTTACTAAAAAAGCTGCGGGAGAAATGCGTCAGCGTGTTCTTGAGTCATTGCTGGATGCTAGTGGGCAGGAATGCCCTGAGAATGATTATGAAGCACAAACATGGCACCTTTGTCAGGCTGTGATCGAACGTGATCAATCAATGGGGTGGAATTTATTACGTCATCCAAACCGGTTGAAAGTTCAAACGATTGATGGTTTTTGTAGTTCTCTCGTTAGACAAATGCCCTTTGAAAGTAGTATGGGGTCAATGCCATCTATTGAGGATAACTCCACAGCAATATACGAAAAAGCCGCCAAGCAGCTCATTAATAGTTTGGGTGAAGATGAATTTTATGAAGAAGCCTTAAAAAGCCTATTAACCCACCTGGATAACAATTACCGTTTAGCGGTAAACCTGATCGCGCAAATGTTAGATAAGCGAGATCATTGGTTGGAAAACTTAGTGACAGCTCGCCAGCACGACGGTGATCTAAAATCCCTTTTAGAAGAAACCTTACAAGATGTTGTTGAGTCTCAAATCAACGCGTTGAACCAATGCTTACCGGAACCGATAAAGCAACAGCTGATGTCACTAGCGCTGTATGCCGCTCATAATTTAGCGCTGGATAAAAAGGAATCGCCGTTAAATGCGGCGTTAGCGGCAGAGAATGATGCGTCATTTATCGATAGCCCCCAAGCATGGCCTGTGTTTGCCGAGTTGTTGTTAACAAAAGGGAAACCAAATTATCGAAAACGCGTTGATGCAAAATTGGGGTTTCCTGCACCAACTACTTCAAAAGATCCGGAGGAGAAGGCGTTACGCAAACAACGTAAAGCGGATTTAACCGCATTGATTGGCACGTTGGAAGCGGAATGCCCAGGTTTTAGTGATCAACTTTTTGATATTAAAAACCTTCCCTTTGATGGCTACTCAGAAGATCAGTGGGCATTACTTGTGGATTTGTTAGAATTAATGCCTGTTGCCGTTGGTTATCTAAATTTGCTATGGCAAGAGACGGGTAATGTTGATTTTACCGAAATATCCATGGCTGCGTTGCGCGCATTAGGCTCATCTGAAGAACCAACGGATTTGACGTTAAAATATGATCATCGAATCTCTCATATTTTGGTTGACGAATTTCAGGATACCTCAGTATTACAAATACAATTGTTAGAGAAATTAACATCGGGTTGGCAGCCAAGTGATGGCCGAACGTTATTTTTGGTTGGCGATCCAATGCAGGGTATTTATTCATTTCGAAAAGCCGATATCGCACTGTTCCTGGGAGTATGGCATGAGCAGCGTCTTGCAGACGTGGTGCTAACCCCCATAGCATTACAAACAAACTTCCGATCCGATACCAAGGTGATCAACTGGGTTAATAACGTGTTTGGTGTTGCTTTCCCACAAAAGGATGATGGACAGAAGGGCGCAGTATGTTACAGCCCATCAGTCGCTGCAAAGAGCGGTGGAGATAATGCGGGGGTAACAACAAAAATATATCAACAGTCATACTTGGATGCTGCATTGGAGGGCGATAAAATTGAGGAGCTTCAATACGCGGACAACGAGTCAGAATTTATAGCAGAAACGGTGTTGGCGCTAAGAAATCAGCAGGCCGGGAAAAGCTACGCGGTATTAGTTCGTTCAAAGTCACATGCTCGTCCGATAATAAAGGCACTAGGATTAAGAAATATTCCTATACGCGCCGTTGATATTGACACGTTACAAGAAAGTGCAGTTATTCAACAGTTGCTAGGCATTACAAAGGCACTGCTTAGACCCTCCGATAGAGTTGCATGGTATTCAGTGCTGCGTGGTGCTTGTGTAGGACTATCTTTAGCTACACTAGAGAAACTGCATGTTATCAATATATATCGCCCTTTGTGGGACAACTTGGTCCAGGTTGTAAATGCTGATACGGATAGATTAGCTGATATGGGGCTGGGTGAAATAGCATCTCACGAAATGTTAAAGCTACAGCGTGTTGTTACTTTGTTTGGGTTTTATTATCAGCGCAGAAAACAGTTCAATGTTCGCGATGCGGTAGAGTCGTTGTGGACGAATTTGGGGGGTGACTGTTTTTATAATGATCAGCAAGAGAATGCCGTTGATAATGAACGAGAAGACGGTGTCTTTAGTGAGAAGATTACATCTATGTTCGAAAAAGAAGATGCTCAGAAATATTTTTCCTTACTGGAAGCTTTTGAGAGTTCTGCTGATTTATCGAACATTAACGCGTTAGAAGATAAGGCGATGACGTTGTTTGCCTCTCCTGGCAGTTCTGAGTTAGATGCCGTGCAAATAATGTCAATGCACAAATCGAAAGGTCTGGAGTTTGATTATGTATTTTTGCCCTATAGTGCAAAAAGAGGTCGGGGTGATGACCGCCCACTATTGATTGTTGATAATCATTTGTCACCAGCAACGGGTGAGCAATCCTTGTTTTTGGCAGCGTTACCGGAGCGAGGAGGGGATGTTCATGGTGATGCCGTTTATGAATTCTTGTGGAAAACTCATGCGGTTAAGTTAAAGAATGAGTTATCACGGCTAACGTATGTTGCGTGTACCCGGGCCAAACAACACCTTTATATTACCGGCACACTGGGTTCGGATAAAGACGATGCGATGAGAGCACCAACAAGTGCCACAATATTGGGAACACTATGGGCCGGACTAGAAGCTAGTGATTTGGTCAATAACGTAACCGTTGTTGACCCTGAATTAGTCCGGAAAGAAATGAACAAAACGTTCTACATTTTGACAGATGGTGCCAACGAGCAATTGTTTGAACATCAGCAATCTGTTTTGGGTGAATTTACCGTATCGAACGTTTCCGCTAAGGTGGAGAGCGAAGGGTGTGTTGAAAGTGTCGCTGCAAGTACTGTTACGAGTACTGTTGCGAGTACTGTTGAAAGTACCGCAGAAAGAAGCGTCGTCATTGAGGATATCAATGATGTAGCCGTTTTAGGTGAATTAGATAATTTCTACGCAAGCGTCGGAACCTATGCCCACAGGTTGTATCAACAATTTGCTACTGGTGGTTATTTTAACCTTGCGCAAGATGACCTTGTGCGCTTGCAGCCCTTTTGGCGCGCATCTCTCGCTAAATTGCACGTTCGGCCCGATAGAATGGATAAGGCGATTGACATCATTCAACGATCTGTTCAGCATTTGATTGATAACCCCGAAAAAGCTGCATGGTTATTCCAACAGGATAATGAATCCCATGCGGAGTACGCAGTAAGTTGCGGTGACGATGTGGGACAGGGAGAGCACTATGTTATTGACCGTACCTTTATCGACGGGAGTGGGGTTCTTTGGGTGGTGGATTATAAATTTGCAGATACTGATAGCAATAAGAGTAATAAAAGCAAGGAAGGCGCTGAAGATTCTGGCGATTATGGTCACTTTATAAGTGATCAAGTTAAATTGTATCGTGAGCAGTTGGAAAATTATGCAGCTTTGCTTAGTCGGTTACCTGATTCAAAGAAAACACCAATTAACGGGGTTGCAATGATGCTGTATTTTCCATTAACTAATCAGCATTATTGCTGGTCACGTGATATAGATGTGGTTGAGCCTTTTTGACATTTGATAGATGAGAGTACCCCCTTTTATTCAAGGAATTTGAGAACACTATGCCGGTAAATTTTAATGGAAAACTTGTGGTGGCCACTTCGTCTAGTGCGCTGTTTAACTTGAGTGAAAGTGACCAGGTGTTTAAAGAACAAGGGTTGGACGCCTACCAAAAGTATCAAATAGAGAATGAAGACACACCCTTGGAACCTGGGGATGCATTTCCTCTAGTGAAAAAATTGCTAGCGCTAAATGAGCTTTCGCCAGACAGTCCACGGGTGGAGGTTATTCTGCTGTCTCGAAATAGCGCAGATACGGGATTGAGAGTGTTTAATTCTATAGAGCATTGGAAGTTACCCATTACCCGCGCAGCGTTTTGTGGTGGTGAAAGCCCTTACCGGTACATCTCGGCATTTGGCACACATTTGTTTTTATCAACAATACCAGCGGACGTTCGTAACGCGTTAGACAGCGGTTTTGCCGCCGCACATATCATTGCACCGGAATGCCCATCAAGTACTGAAGGGCAGTTAAAGATAGCATTTGATGGTGATGCCGTATTGTTTTCAGATAAATCTGAGAGAATCTTCCAAGAGAAAGGTTTGCAGGCATTTACAGATTCAGAAAAAGCGGCGGCCAAACAGCCAATGGAAGGGGGGCCTTTTAAGCCTTTTTTACAAGTGTTACATAGCCTTCAAAAAGAATATGGTGATGATTGTCCTATCAGAACCGCACTAGTGACAGCCCGATCAGCCCCAGCCCATGAGCGTGTTGTGCTGACTCTAAGACAGTGGGGTATTCGGATTGATGAGTCATTGTTTTTGGGTGGTTTAGATAAAGGGCTGTTTTTGAAATCTTTTGGGGCTGATGTATTTTTTGATGATCAAGAAGGGCACTGTTTATCCGCAAGCAAACACGTTACTGCCGGGCATGTTGCCCACGGGGTATCAAATCCGCTGTAGTTCTAAATGTTGTCGTTTATAAAATAGGAGTAGTAATACAATGACTGATATAGACCGAGATTTTGAAAAAGAGTACTCGTCGAAAGAGACGGTTGCAAAGCTGAGGAGGCTGGCAGATTGCTTAGAACAAGGTAAGCCGTTTGAGATTATGATTGGTGGAGAACGTGTTTATGTGCCTGTTAGAGCAACGTTTAACATCGAGCATGAGCGTAGTGATAGCGAAGAGGAAGTCGAATTCCAATTTAAATGGGCTACGGAGTCTTAATTCGTTATAAGCGTGTATTTAACCCTTCGAAAAAGCCGGCAACTGAATTAGAATGCGATGCTTTCGCCCATCGACTTCACATTCGGTGCTGGTGCACAGATATTACCTAAGTATATGAGGTTTGCAGGATGGGTTGGTTGAAATCTAGGCGTTTTCAGTATTTGACATCTTTACTTGCCATTTGGATGTTAATGCTAGTTGCACTTCGTGCCATATTTTATTTTGGGTTCTCGGAAGTCGGCGATTTAGTCCATCCTTCGTTTAGCACTTTAGCCCAAGTTTTGTATGTCGGCGTTAAGTTTGATCTTCGTTTATCGTTATTGGTATTGGTTCCAGTAGCGCTAGCGTGTCTGCTTCCGTGGAATATTACCAATAGTGTTTTTGCTCGTCGGTTGACGCATGTCTACTTGGCGCTGATGGTATTTTTTTGCTTGATGTTTTACATCTTAGATTTTGGTCATTACGCGTATCTTGGTATCCGCATGAACTCGACAATATTGCGGTTTTTTGATGATATCGTCATATCCGCCACTATGGCGTGGCAAAGTTATCCTGTTGTTTGGATCAACTTAGCCTGGATTCTGGGTACCATAGTATTTTTCTTAAGCATGAAACGAACAGCGATATTGTTAACCAAACCAGCAGCGGGTATGTCTAAAAAACAGAAGGCTGCTGGAGTTGCGGTAGTTTTTGTTGTCTTCTTTTTTGGCATATTCGGACGTCTTGGTTCAACGATGCCATTACGATGGAATGATGCGTTTTTCTCAGGTAACCCCACTGTTGCAGCACTGGGAATTAATCCTGTTTTAAATTTTACTGATTCTTTTAAATACCGTTTTGCAGGTAAGTATGATGAGGCGGTAGTGAGAGAGTATTATCCAGCCATAGCGGAGTATTTAGGTGTAGAAAAGCCTGATAATGAGACCCTAAATTACACACGTAAAAACACCGCTAACAATCAAGAAGCCACCATAAGGTTAACGAAACAGCCCAATATCATTATGGTGATGTTGGAGTCTTTGGGGGCTAGTCGGTTAGGTGTATATGGTCACCCGCTCAAACCCTCACCCAATATGGATAAAATAGCCAACGAAGGGTGGTTTTTCCCGAATTTCTATGTGCCAGTATCTGGAACTGCGCGTACCGTCTTTGCGAGTTTAACGGGGTTACCTGATGTGTCTACCGTGCGAACAGCATCACGTAATCAGATGATTACTGAGCAACACTCCGTGGTAAATGCTTTTGTAGACTATCCAAAGTATTATTTTATTGGTGGGGCAGCGGGTTGGGCCAATATGAGTGCGGTGTTACGCACAAATATCAAGGGTCTAAATCTGTATGAGCAAGGGAGTTATGATGCTCCTGATGCGGATGTTTGGGGTATTTCAGATCTGGATCTATTTAAGGAAGCCAGCGCGGTATTGGAAACGCTAGCAAAAGACAAACCTTTTTATGCCTATATCCAAACGGCAGGGAACCATCGTCCGTTTACCATCCCGGCAGAAAATGATGGCTTTGAAACGATTGAGGTGCCGGAAGAAGAGTTGCGTAAATTTGGTTATAAAAACAATGAACAGTTTAATGCAGTGCGGTTGTTAGATTTTAATATTGGCAAGTTTATGGAAATGGCTAAAGTTGCTGGTTATTTTGACAATACAATTTTTGCGTTTTATGGAGATCATAATAACCGTATTACGACGACACCTCATATGAAGCCTTTTTATGAGGCGTTGGATCTAGATGGCTTGCATGTGCCCTTTATGTTTTATGCGCCAGGTTTAATAGGTCAGCGACGGGTTGAGGCGGCTGCAAGCCTAGTCGATGTTTTGCCAACGTTAGCAGATTTCGCTGGTGTACCTTTTGATAACACAACAATGGGAAGAAGTTTAAATCAACCTATTGACGAGCACAGAGCTGTTTTCACCCAAACATCAAGTAAAACAAGCCCTATCATTGGTGCCGTCACTAAAGACTTTATGCTGCGAATGAATTTTGATAGCACTGATGTCAAACTCCATGACCTTAACAGCGATACACCAAAAGATGATATTAGCGCTAAACACCCAGAGAAAGCTGAGGCGCTAAGCAATGTGGCTCGCGGCATTTATGAAACCACTAAATGGATGTTTCATCACAATAAACATTTGCCTCAAGACAAATAGAAGAGACGTTTACCTATGAAATTAGAAACACTGGATATGTGGGTGCTTGGTATTTATTTTGGTTTGATACTGTTTCTTGGTTTTTACTTTTCAAGAAAAAATACCAATACTGAAGAATATTTTGTGGGTGGACGATCATTTCCTGGCTGGGCAATAGGGCTTAGTTTGGTGGGGACGTCGATAAGTTCAATTACCTTCTTGGCATACCCCGGAGACGCCTATAAAACGGCATGGTTGCGTTTTTTACCGAACTTAATGCTTCCCGTGGCAATACTGTTTGCAGCGTATTTTTTTCTTCCCGTATTTCGCCGTAAAAAAACAACATCAGCTTACGAGTTTTTGGAAGATCGTTTTGGGCCTTCCGTTAGGGTATACGGTGCTGTGGCCTTCATCGTAGCGCAGCTGGTTCGGTTAAGTACCATACTGTATCTATTATCGTTACTTGTTCATGAATTGACTGGGTTGGATCCTGTTACTTGTATTGTTATCAGCGGGGTGTTTGTTTCTATATATACCGTTGTTGGAGGTATCGATGCGGTTATCTGGACAGATGTCATGCAAACGGTAGTTCTGGTATTAGGCGGAATGATGTGCCTTTACGTGATTATCGACCTGCTGCCTAACGGCTTTGCAGACGTTTTTAATATCGCAGAACAACATGGGAAATTTGCATTTTCTGAATTACGAGAAGGGGCGCTGCACCCGGTCTCTTGGGATATGTCGTTATTGAATAAAACCGGCACCATGATGTTAATACTTGGGGTGACGTCTTGGCTTACAGAATACAGCAGTAATCAAAATACGGTTCAACGTTATTGCGCTGCAAAGTCAGAAGCTGAAGCACGTAAAGGTATGTTAATTTGTGGTGTCAGTAGCTTGCCTATTTGGGCATTTTATATGTTTTTGGGAACGGCGCTGTATGCATTTTATCAGGTGTTTCCAAATCCTGAGGCTGCAATGATGCTGGATGGGACAAAAAAAGCGGAGCAAATTTTACCGTTTTTTGTCTTATCTGAATTACCTGCAGGAATTGTTGGATTGGTGCTTGCTGCCGCGTTAGCTGCCGCAATGTCCTCCTTGGACTCAAGTATTAATGCTATATCGACAGTTTCAATTGTCGATATTTATCGTAGACATATCAATCCTAAGCAAGAAGATAAACACTATTTGCATGTTGCTTGGGGAGTCGCGGCACTTGTCTCTTGCTTTATGATTGCTGGCGCTATCTACATTAACCAAGCGGATACAAAAACACTGCAAGATACTGCTACCGTGTTGGCTTCGTTGTTAGGTGGTGGGTTGTTAGGGTTGTACCTTATTGGTTTCTTTTCTAAGAAGGGCGATGCACGAAGCGCCTGGATGGGGATTGCAGTAACGATGGTGTTTACGCTTTGGACAATTCTTGATAAGAAGGGATTGTTAAGTGAGGGTTTGTCACTTCCGTTTGATGCGTATTATGCAACGTTGATAGCCAATTTTCTGATGTTTATGGTCGTGTATATATTTGCGACTCTCGTTTTTCGAAAAAATGTTGACGCAACTTAGAAGGCCCTAGGAAGGCCCTGCTTTTGATGTAGGGCTGGGTGTTATTGCGGGATGAATAGTTGCGGGATGAGTTAAATAAAATCTAATGTTTTCAAAAAGGCAGCATTTATTTGATCAACAGCATCTTGTGAAAACTTAAAATCTCGTTCCGCAGCCATGATGTTGTCGCATAAAGAAACCAAAAGATTTTCAACGTCAGCCACCTTGATGAACTCCCCTTTGGAATCCTCTAGCATTGTTTCTACCCGTCCATTATTGGGTGAATATCGCTGCATAATTTATATCCGTAATCAGCCTAAGTAATTGTTGTTAGTCTACTGTCAGAAGAAATAACAAAATATAGGCCGAATGAACTATTTTTCCAGTCTCAGCGTGATAATAATAGGGTGTTTTTCGGTTTAGTCAGGTTACTTTAAAAAGACTGTCTGGGGTGGGGCTTTGTAGGCTTCCGTTTTAATTGACTTATCAGACTGCAAGATAGAAAAATGATAGAACCTATGGTTACTATTGGGTCGATCATATAATCCCAGTAATTTGTTGATTCTAAGCTACCAAAACAAAAACTGACGGTAGCAATACATAAAATGCTACTGGTCCAGGAGCTTCGTAACAATAACAAAGTTAATGCACCTAAAAAGAAATACCCTAATGCCAACCAATGCATTGGATCTGTGATGTAACCAAAACGATAGGGGTCAAAATACGTTAGCCCCAAGGTAGTAGGATAAAACCAGGCGCCCGTTACAAGTATAAAGATGCATAAGTGTTGGTAAGCTGTTTTTCTCGCTGGAGTGCTATAAATTCCGGCTAATGAATTGATGAGATAAATGCTTAACAGTAGCTGAGTTACAATGCTTAAGTCTCCAATCCCTGCTCGTATGTAAAGTGGGATAGGCAGGCCAGATAGCGGGATAAACCCCGATGCTATGATAATGACGGCCGCCAAAATTCGCACGCGAACGGGGCGCCTCTTTAATTGGAATAGGAATGCTAGTAATGCTGCCCAAACTAAAAATGATGAAATAATTCCTGCGCTCATAAACTATTGTCTGTCGTAAGTGGTGATGTTGGAGCGGTTGATGACTCGCTACGTATTTCTTCGCTGTGTTGGGGGGGCAGTTTTGTTGTAGGGTTTAAGGAGAATGAAATATGTTTGATCGCAGATTTATTCCAGGTATATACCAAGTGATACTGATTGTGATTGTCTTGGATTAGATAGGGGTAGTCGTATTGAAATTCGCATAGGTCATTTTCACACATGTTTTCTACTGCCCGTGAAACTATCTGTGTTTTCTTTGCATCTGTCGCTTTGTATTGACGAACATCGTTCTGTAAGCTTTTCTCATAGTCGTGTTGGGTGATTTGTTGGGCTTGCTGAGTTTTATCTTCGAATGAATAGGTCGTAGACCATTGTTTGTCAGGGTTGTGTTGGTAAAGTTTGAGTCTGTATCGGTTGGCATTAATGTCATTAAACACGCCAATTTTGCCCAGAGTATTATGATGAGCTAGTGCGACGGCAGAGTTTGGGTTGTTGATATTAATAAATGTTGGCTCGCTCCAATGCGCGCCAGCATCTTGGGTAGTTGTCTGCAACACCCTCTTGTTACCGGTGTTATCTGCAGGGCCAGCGTAACGCATAAGTGCCGAAGCGTGGGTTGGGCTACTGATATGAATTACTGGCTGTAATGAGTGTTTGCCTTTGCTCATTCTTGTTTTTGTTAGCACCTCACCACTTGTGTTTACGCGCAGGAGTTCCCCAAATTTCCCCGCAAACTCATGGTAAACGGGAAGCCCAATTGAACCATCTTGATAAAAAATTGGGGTGCCTTTTACTAATGTACTGAGGTTGAGGAAGGGGGAGGTTATTAGGCGTTTACTGGCGGTCCAAGTTTGCCCCTCATCAAATGAGGTTGACCAGTTAATCGCACTCGCGGCCCAGCCGCCAAATGAAACGCTAACGTAGAATAGGTGTAATATTCCCTGAGGGTCCTGGGCGATCACCGCATTGCCGAGTTTACGTATATAACGAAGTGTTTGTGACTGCGTATTTTTTGCTGTCAGTATTGTGATCGGCGCATCCCAGGTTAAGGAATCTGGGTTAAAAAATGACGTAAATACTTTTACATCCTTACCGCCTTCTCTTGATCCCCCCCACCAGGTAGCAATGAGCCCCCCAGAATCCAACTGTGCGATAGCGGGTGCGTGTACAAGGCGGGCACTATCATCGTTTATAATTCGAGATTTAATCCTCGTTACGGTATGCGTGGGGGCCGGAGGGGGGGGCAGTACCGGATGTGGGACGCTGAATTGATGTGAGGGTGCAGGGGTTAGCGTGCTGTTTGCAAACGCTACACCAAAGGCAATGACTATACCCATTAAGCTGCTAAGCCTAATGCGTGAATACGAGGATGTAGTTATGAGGGTTACCGTGTTCTTATTAGTTGTTTATCGTTGTTATTGATGAGATCAGGAGCAACTATACACGGATTAGAAGGAATAGAAAATGCGATGATTTAATAGAGGGTTAAAAACTGTTGAAAGTCATGATGCGATGAAAATCTCTCTTATCTCAAATGCTTACCAGCTAACATTAAAACCTAATGCGCCATCAACAATCATATCACCGAAGAATGTTTCCGGAGATTCTGAGCACTTTCGTTTGATGGCATCGCTGAAATCTAGGCCTGCCATAGAGGGAGCGTCTATTAGGTATGCCTTTTTTCTCAAGTTAACTCCCATGCTTTGGTAAACTGCGACGATTGAGAATTGATCTGTGTTGGTGGTAAGCCGTTCAGCCGATACGGTTAAGCTGATTAAAGGAATAGGGTAATCTCTGTTAAGTGCCTCAATTTGATCGGCCGGTACATAGCGTTGGTCTTGTAATAGGGAAAGTTGTTCGTCAGTTAACTCTGGAGCGGCTTGTACGTTAAATGCCGCCATGCAAAAGAATAAAGAGAGTGCTATAAATGCCTTATAAGGTGCGCTCGATACAAAAGCTGTTTGGCGGTTATCTGTCATATTAACGGTACACTATGTTAGTTAATAGAGTCTTTGCATCGGCAGTAATTGATCTGCTTAAGTGGATAAAAGCGTCAATATCTCGTTGCTTGATAAATATACTAGTGGTTATATTTTGAACTGTGTAGCGATGCTTTGTTATTTTGCGTTAACGGTCATACAAATAATAATTACCCTGTTAGCTGGTATAAACCTTGCTCATGTTTTGATCGTTCCATTGGTTATTTGGGGTGTCTTGGAACGAGTGGAAGTAGAATAAGTACTCATGGTTATTTTATGTTTTGTTTTTATCTTGTTGAAAAATATACAAATAACTTTTTAGTCTAGGTTTTACTTGATTTCTGTGCGTGAATTGCTGGTGATTTGCTAAGCTCAATTAGTGATCAGCAAAGAATTCCAAAAAGAAGTGTCTGGATTATGTTAGAGATGAAGGAAAACATGGTAAATACGATCCTTTACGCGACGGATTTGGGATTGTATGGCCCTTATATGCTTGAGCATGTGGGAGACCTTGCGAGAAGCCATAACGCAAAAGTGTATGTGTTGCACGTCATCGAACCGCTCGGTGTGTTTGCCGATGCGGTGTTAGAGACATTTGTTCCCGAATCGTCTAAGGCGAACTTGAGGGACCATGGTCTGAATGAGGTGATGACGGCAATAAGGGTGAAGGTTCGGGCGATTTTTGATCAAGATCTTAATGATTATGAGGGGGGTATCGAATGGCTAAAAGACGTGCATGTTATCGGTGGTATTCCTGCTGAGGTGATTTTGACTGACGCTGAGGCTATTAGAGCTGACCTTATTGTGATGGGGAGTCATGGAGGCGCGAGCGATGCTGCGACCCCTATAGGTTCCGTTGCAGCAAAGGTGCTTCAACTGTCTCCTGTCCCCGTGTATCTGATACCGACATCAACCAACCGAAGTATGAACTTCGGTATGGCATCGGGGTTGTAGGTCGCTTAGAAGACATTTTAAAAGACGCGTTTAGAAAAATGCGTATTTAATTCCCAGTGCAAATAGAGTACTTGCAAGAATAGGCTGCATAATATTTTCTGGCATGCGGGCACCAACTTTGGTTCCCACGTAAATTGCTGGCAATGAGCCAATAAGTAGCGACCCCAGCAGTGAGAAGTCAACATTCCCTAAGAACAAATGTCCGAGGCCAGCCACAAGTGTTAACGGAACGGCGTGCGCAAGGTCGGTTCCGATAATGTTGATTGCCGATAATCGCGGATAGATAACAAGCAGGACGGCAGCACCAAAGGCACCCGCACCTACAGAGGATAATGTTACCAGCACCCCCAGAGCAATGCCCATTACCCAGGTTATCCAGGTTGCATGGTTTTGTATTGCTACCATAGCTTTGGGAGTGTCTTTTGCCTTTGATCCATTGACTAATTTGGACTTAAACATCAATACAGTAGCCGTTAGGATTAACATAACGCCCAGACAATTCGTTAATACTTGGGCGTATTGGTCACTGTCAGCAAAGACATTGTCTAAGAAATAGACCGTTACTAGCGAGGCAGGAATGCTCCCGCAAAATAGCGTGAGTACGATCTTCCAGCGAATGGTACCTTGTCGCCTGTGGAGAACAACGCCTCCGGCTTTTGTTATGGAGGCATACAATAAGTCAGTGCCAACGGCAATTTGGGGGGGGAACCCGAATAAGAGAAGAATAGGGGTCATTAAAGATCCACCCCCAACGCCTGTTATACCTACTGCAAAACCTACAGCAGCCCCCGCTGCAATGTAAAAAAGTATATCCATTTGACAAATAACTACTCAACAACTGATTTTTATAAAAACAAACTCTATGAGGTTGGTAAATCTAACGATTCTGTCCTATTCTGGAAAGTAATATTTTTGCATATTTTTATAGCTGACGAATATATCGAACGCCCAGAGGAACTTG
>MAAC01011159.1_pt1 | contig 16714 bp, 11 predicted proteins | sample 1115981 | NCBI WGS metagenome assembly MAAC01 (sample SAMN04961126, study PRJNA320927) | seawater metagenome | isolation source: sample BD02T64 sea water enriched with oil for 64 days | place: USA:Gulf of Mexico | collected 2013-07-27 | reverse complement strand
TCAACCTCTCATGTTGAATACGATTCACCTAACCGTCACTACGCACACGTAGATTGTCCTGGGCACGCGGATTATGTTAAGAACATGATCACTGGTGCTGCACAGATGGATGGCGCAATCCTAGTATGTTCTGCAGCTGACGGCCCGATGCCTCAGACGCGTGAGCACATTCTTCTTTCTCGTCAGGTTGGTGTTCCTTACATCGTTGTGTTCCTGAATAAAGCGGACATGGTTGATGACGAAGAGCTAGTTGAATTAGTTGAAATGGAAGTTCGTGAGCTTCTTGATCAATACGAATTTCCTGGCGACGATACTCCAATCGTTGTTGGATCAGCTTTGAAAGCAATTGAAGGCGACCAGTCTGACATTGGTGTTCCATCAGTGCAGAAGCTTGTTGAAACTCTTGATGAGTACATTCCTCAGCCAGAGCGTGCTGTAGATCAGCCGTTCTTGATGCCTATCGAAGATGTATTCTCAATCTCTGGCCGTGGTACTGTAACTACAGGTCGTATTGAACGTGGTGTTATCCATGTTGGTGACGAGATTGAAATTGTTGGTATCCGTGATACCACTACTACGACCTGTACTGGCGTAGAAATGTTCCGTAAGTTGCTAGACGATGGTCAAGCAGGGGACAACGTTGGTCTTCTTCTTCGTGGTACGAAGCGTGAAGATGTTGAGCGTGGTCAGGTACTTTGTATTCCTGGTTCAATCACTCCTCACACTCAGTTCGAAGCAGAAGTCTACATCCTAAGCAAGGATGAAGGTGGCCGTCATACTCCTTTCTTCAAAGGGTATCGTCCACAGTTCTACTTCCGTACTACCGATGTAACTGGTGCGATGCCTGGAGATAACATCCAGATGGTAGTAACCTTGATCCACCCGATTGCAATGGAAGACGGTCTACGTTTTGCTATCCGTGAAGGTGGCCGAACTGTAGGTGCTGGTGTTGTTGCAAAAGTTATTGCGTAATCGTTAAACGCAATGAAATGTGGCCGAGATTGTCTCTCGGCCACGTCATGTTAAGCCCGAAATAGGCCAGTAGCTCAATTGGCAGAGCAGCGGTTTCCAAAACCGCAGGTTGGGGGTTCGATTCCCTCCTGGCCTGCCAGCTTTACGCTGGCGGCCAAGTAACGGGCAAGAGTAATCTCCCCTATGAGCACAAAGACAGAAACAGAAGCTTCCTCCGGAATAGATCTCTTTAAGTGGTTGATTACCGCCGCATTAATTGTGGTTGCCGTAGTTGGCAACTCTTTTTATGGTGAAGAGGCATTTCTATATCGTTTGATTGGTGTGTTGGTTGTTGCGGTAATTGCTGCGCTGGTTGCATCGCAAACTGTAAAAGGTAAGGCTTTTGTTGCATTGCTCAAGGATGCTCGCGCTGAAGTCAAGCGAGTGGTATGGCCTACAAAGCAAGAAACCCTGCAAACAACCATGATTGTTGTTGCTGTGGTGGCTTTTATGGCTATAGTGTTGTGGTTGCTAGATCTAGGGCTGGGTGCTCTATCTAAAATGATTATTGGTTAACTGCAAGAGGATAGTAAATGGCAAAGCGCTGGTACGTAGTACACGCCTATTCCGGCTTCGAAAAGCAGGTGATGCGATCGCTTACAGAACGAATTAAGCGCGCTGAGATGGAAGATAGATTCGGTGAGGTTTTAGTGCCTACTGAAGAAGTGGTGGAAATGCGCGAAGGACAAAAACGAAAGAGCGAACGTAAGTTCTTTCCAGGATATGTTCTTGTCCAAATGGAGATGGATGACGATACTTGGCACTTGGTCAAGGAATGTCCGAAAGTTATGGGCTTTATCGGTGGGACCGCTGAACGTCCTGCTCCTATCACGAGCAAAGAAGCTGAGCTAATCCTTCAGCGAGTAGAAGATGGCGTTGAGAAACCAAGGCCTAAGACACTATTTGAACCTGGCGAGGTTGTTCGTGTAACGGATGGGCCATTCGCTGACTTTAATGGTGTGGTTGAAGAAGTGAATTATGAAAAGAGTCGCGTGCAGGTTGCGGTTCTTATATTTGGCCGATCCACTCCTGTGGAGTTAGAGTTCGGACAAGTAGAAAAAGGTTAATTGTACTAAATAATGTATTTTGGCCCCACATGAGTAATTATGTGGGGATTTTTTGTCTGGAAAATGGGGAGCCGACTCTATCTTTAATACGAACTAAGATAGGTAGGCGATTGAACCCGGAGATAGTGTCATGGCTAAGAAGATAGAAGCTTATATTAAGCTACAGGTTGCTGCAGGTTCAGCAAACCCAAGTCCACCAGTTGGTCCAGCATTGGGTCAGCACGGTGTGAATATCATGGAATTCTGTAAGGCGTTTAATGCGCAGACTCAGAAAGTTGAGAAAGGGTTGCCTGTTCCGGTTGTTATTACAGTATACAACGATCGAAGCTTTACTTTTATAATGAAGACCCCTCCTGCGGCTGTGCTATTGCTAAAAGCTGCTGGAATACCAAAAGGTAGTGGTGTACCAAATACAAACAAGGTGGGCAAAGTTACACGCGCTCAACTTGAAGAAATTGCGACCACAAAAATGGCAGACTTGACTGCTGCTGATATGGATGCTGCTGTTCGTACCATCGCTGGTACTGCTCGAAGCATGGGCCTAGAAGTAGAGGGCGTTTAAGATGGCGTTATCAAAGCGTAAGAAACTAGTTGCTGAGAAAGTTGAAGCAGGCAAAGTTTATCAAATTGAAGAAGCAATCAGTATTATTACTGAATTGTCGACTGTGAAATTTAAAGAGTCTATAGACGTAGCGGTTAACTTGGGTGTAGATCCTCGTAAATCTGATCAGGTTGTTCGTGGTGCTAGTGTATTGCCACACGGAACAGGGAAAACTGTTCGTGTTGCTGTATTCACCCAGGGTGCAAACGCTGAAGCTGCGACTGCTGCTGGTGCAGATGTTGTGGGAATGGATGATCTTGCTGCAGAAGTGCAGAAAGGAAACCTGGACTTTGACGTCGTTATCGCTTCGCCAGACGCTATGCGTGTTGTGGGAAAGCTAGGTCAAATTCTTGGGCCTCGTGGTTTAATGCCTAACCCGAAAGTCGGCACTGTAACCCCGGATGTTGCGGGAGCGGTAAAGAACGCAAAGTCTGGTCAGGTTCGTTATCGTACTGATAAGGCGGGTATTATTCACTGTTCAATCGGTCAGGTTGGGTTTAGTGAAGAAGCCATTAAACAAAATATTGAGTTTTTGTTAGCCGATCTTAAGAAAGCTAAGCCAGCATCTGCAAAAGGCCAGTATTTTCATAAGATAACCCTGTCTTCTACAATGGGACCTGGGTTAACAATTGATACGGCGACGCTAGCTATTTAAGCTAGTCTCGCAAACAAACTTTGAGCATCTGCCGTAAGGCAGGTCGCGTCAAAGACCGTGGGTGTAATGACACGTTTAGTTCTTGTCATTACTTAATTTAGCCCACGCAGACGCGGTGGTTCAGATTCAGCTTGCTGAGTCGGTCGCCGCAAACAGGCAGTAATATGCCTATCATAACTACCTTGAAATTTAGGAGGTAATCAGTGGCATTACGACTGGAAGATAAGAAAGCAATAGTTGCTTCGGTAAACGAAGCCGCTTCCGGTGCATTGTCTGCTGTGATTGCTGACTATTGTGGCCTTACGGTATCCGAAATTACTGGATTACGTAAGGAAGCACGTGAACAGGGTGTCTTCTTAAAGGTTGTGCGTAACACACTTGCGCGTCGAGCTGTAGAAGGTACTGAGTTTGAGTGTCTAAAAGAAGCATTAGTTGGACCAACTATCATCGCACTTTCACTTGAGGATCCAGGCGCAGCTGCCCGTTTACTTAAGGATTTTGCGAAAGAAAACGACAAGCTTGAAGTTAAAGCGTTTGCCGTTGGTGGTGAACTTTACGGTGCAGAAGAACTGGATCGTTTGGCGAAACTACCGACTATGGACCAGGCCCGCGGTATGCTGGCTGGTGTTCTACAGGCGCCTATAACCAAGTTCGTTCGCACTGTTAATGAAGTGCCAAGCGGAATTGCTCGTGTTCTTGCAGCGGTCAAAGACCAAAAAGCAGCTTAATTGTTTGTTTTTACATACAGTTTTGCAGAATTTGAACTACATTAAGACAGGAAATAGATCATGTCTCTATCTAAAGACGATATTTTAAACGCGATTTCTGAAATGAGCGTTATGGACCTAGTTGACCTTATTTCAGCTATCGAAGAAAAGTTTGACGTAACTGCAGCAGCACCTGTAGCAGTTGCAGCTCCAGCTGAAGGCGGCGGTTCTGCTGCTGAAGAACAGACAGAATTCAACGTAATTCTTACTGGCTTCGGCGACAACAAAGTTGCTGTAATCAAGGCAGTACGTAGCGCAACTGGACTTGGCTTGAAAGAAGCTAAAGGCCTAGTTGAAAGCGCTCCAACTCCTGTTAAAGAAGGCGTTGAGAAAGCTGAAGCAGAAGAGCTTAAGAAGCAGCTTGAAGAAGCTGGCGCTGGCGTAGAGATCAAGTAAGATTTTGACGCTAACGAGTTGTTTAGCTAACGCTATGCAACCTGGGGCTGGTGGTTTGATACCACCGGCCTTTTGCCGTTTTTATAATAGTAGTTAAAAATTGCAATAAAAAAACCTCTGATTGTGTATAAACACAAAAGAGGGTGTACGGAATGATTTGGTCGTTTTTAAAAAGGCAAAGCGTAATGTTTGGTCTTTGTTAATTATAAGTAAAACCGCCAACGGGCAAAAAGCAAAAGCGAAATTTACAAATTTTGCGTTATGTGAAGAGCTGAGGAACTTAGATGGCATATTCTTTCACTGAAAAGAAACGAATCAGGAAAAGCTTTGGCGACTTGAAGGATGCGATGGAGGTACCTTACCTTCTCGCGATTCAGATGCAGTCGTATCGTAAGTTTTTACAACAGGATTCAACCGCGTCAGGCCGCATTGATGATGGTTTGCAAGCAGCGTTTAAATCGGTTTTTCCTATTACTAGTTATTCAGGAAATGCAGCCCTGGAGTACGTTGAGTACAACTTAGGGAAGCCTGCATTTGATGTAAAAGAGTGCCAGTTGCGTGGAGCAACCTACTCGGCTCCGTTGCGAGTAAAGATTCGCCTAATTATTTACGATAAAGAGTCGTCAAATAAGGCAATCAAAGATATTAAAGAACAAGAAGTGTACATGGGCGAAATGCCGCTCATGACAGATAATGGTACCTTTGTAATCAATGGTACTGAGCGTGTTATTGTGTCTCAGTTGCATCGTTCTCCTGGTGTGTTCTTCGATCACGATAAGGGTAAGTCCCATTCGTCGGGTAAATTGCTATATTCCGCTCGTGTAATACCCTACCGTGGTTCCTGGTTGGATTTCGAGTTTGACGCCAAGGACCTTGTTTTTGTGCGTATTGACCGTCGTCGAAAACTACCGGCTACGATTCTGCTTCGCGCTTTAGGCTATGAGTCTGAAGAGATGTTGGACATGTTTTTTGAAACCAACAGCGTGGTTATCGAAGATGGCGTGTTCAAACTTGAGTTGATTCCGGAGCGTTTGCGTGGCGAAGTCGCGCTATTTGATATTAAAGCTGGTGACGAAGTCGTTGTAGAGACGGGTCGTCGTGTTACCGCAAGACATATCAAGAAAATGGAAAAAGCTGATCTCAAATATTTGGAAGTTCCACGTGAATATTTGCTAGAAAAAGTTGTTGCCAAGAATGTAATTGATACAGGTACAGGGGAAATCCTGTGTGACTGTAATACTCTTATCTCCGAAGAAGTACTTGATAAGCTCGTGGATAATGGTTGCGTCCAATTTGAGACGTTGTACACCAATGAATTGGATCGAGGTCCGTTTATATCGGATACCCTACGAACTGATTCGGCCAAGACGCCATTAGAGGCGCTGGTAGAAATCTACCGTATGATGCGTCCAGGTGAGCCGCCTACTAAGGATTCAGCTGAGAACCTATTTAAGAATTTGTTCTTCGCAGCTGAGCGGTACGATCTATCTGCTGTTGGGCGAATGAAATTCAACCGCCGTCTAGGCCGCCAAGAGATTTTAGGTGAAGGCACACTAGACCGCGAAGATATCGTTGCAGTGTTAAAAACGCTAATCGACATTCGTAATGGTAAGGGTGTTGTAGATGATATCGATCATCTCGGTAATAGACGTGTTCGGTCTGTTGGTGAGATGGCAGAGAATCAGTTCCGAGTTGGTTTGGTGCGTGTTGAACGTGCGGTTAAAGAACGTCTAAGCTTGGCTGAAAGTGAAGGCCTAATGCCTCAGGACCTGGTGAATGCTAAGCCTGTTGCGGCTGCCGTCAAAGAGTTCTTTGGCTCAAGCCAATTATCTCAGTTTATGGATCAAAACAATCCGTTGTCTGAGATTACTCACAAGCGTCGTGTTTCTGCATTGGGACCTGGTGGTTTGACGCGAGAGCGTGCAGGTTTTGAAGTTCGAGATGTACACCCAACCCATTATGGTCGTGTATGTCCAATCGAGACACCTGAAGGGCCAAACATTGGTCTGATCAACTCACTTGCAACATTTGCTCGAACTAATGATTACGGCTTTTTAGAAAGCCCCTATCGAAAAGTTGAAAACGGCAAGGTACTCGATGAAGTTGCTTATCTATCAGCTATTGAAGAAAGTGAGTACGTTATCGCACAGGCAAACGCCGAACGAGATGATGACGGAAACCTTACTGATGATCTGGTACCTGTTCGACACAAGAACGAATTTACCGTAACGACTCCTGACAATGTAACGTTTATGGATGTTTCTCCGCGTCAGGTTGTATCTGTCGCAGCGTCAATGATTCCATTCCTAGAACACGATGATGCTAACCGTGCACTGATGGGATCAAACATGCAACGTCAGGCTGTACCTACACTTATTGCGGACAAACCGTTGGTAGGTACAGGTATGGAAGCGACAGTGGCGCGTGACTCGGGTGTTTGCCAAGTTGCTAAGCGTGGCGGCATTGTTGATCGTGTTGATGCGGGCAGGATTGTTGTTCGGGCTCATGATAGTGAAGTTAGCGAAGGCGATGCCGGCGTTGATATTTACAATTTGACCAAATACACACGTTCGAATCAAAACACGTGTATTAATCAGCGGCCACTTGTCAGCGTTGGCAACATTATTGCGCGAGGCGACATTCTAGCGGATGGCCCCTCGGTAGATATGGGTGAGTTAGCACTGGGTCAGAATATGCGTGTCGCATTTATGACTTGGAACGGGTACAACTTCGAGGATTCTATTCTCATATCTGAGCGTGTAATTCAGGAAGACCGTTTTACCACCATACATATCCAGGAGCTTACCTGTGTTGCTCGTGATACCAAGCTTGGTTCTGAGGAAATTACCGCAGATATTCCAAATGTTGGTGAAGCTGCGTTAGCAAAGCTGGATGAGTCAGGAATTGTTCATGTTGGTGCCGAAGTTGGCCCTGGTGACATCTTGGTTGGTAAAGTGACGCCGAAAGGCGAAACTCAACTTACTCCAGAAGAAAAGCTGTTAAGAGCTATTTTCGGCGAGAAAGCATCTGATGTTAAAGATACCTCTTTAAGAATTCCTACAAGCACAAAGGGAACTGTTATCGACGTACAGGTTTTCACTCGAGATGGGGTGGAAAAAGATCAGCGTGCAATCGATATTGAGAATGCTCAGATTGATGAGTATAGGAAGGATCTTAACGACGAGTTCCGTATCATTCAGCATGCTGCGTTGACACGTCTAGGCAAAGCGCTCCTAGGTAAGTCAGTTTCAGGTGGCGCGGGGCTCTCTAAGGGCGATGTGCTAACCGAGGAAGTTCTTGAAGGGTTAGAGCCAGTACAGTGGTTCGACCTGCGTGTGGAAGATGATTCTGCCGCTGATCAGTTGGACGTTACTCAAAAACACTTGGCTAGCGTTCGTGAAGAGCAGGAAGAGAAGCTCAACGATAAGAAGCGGAAGATTGTAAGTGGTGATGACTTAGCTCACGGTGTGTTGAAAATCGTCAAGGTTTATCTTGCTATAAAGCGCCGTGTTCAGCCTGGTGATAAGATGGCCGGCCGGCATGGTAACAAGGGTGTTATTTCTGTAATTATGCCAGTGGAGGATATGCCACATAATTCGGATGGTGTCCCAGTTGATGTTGTTTTGAACCCACTGGGCGTTCCTTCTCGAATGAACGTTGGACAGATTCTTGAAACTCACTTGGGCTTAGCTGCTCACGGTTTGGGTGAGAGAATCAATGACATGCTGAAAGCTAAGCGTGAAGTTGCTGATTTGCGAGAGTTCTTGACCAAGGTTTACAACGGTGTCGGTGGTCGCTTAGAGGATTTAGATAGCTTCAGTGATGATGAGATCATTACGTTGTCGAAGAATCTTCGCAAAGGTGTACCGATGGCTACGCCTGTATTTGATGGAGCGAAAGAGTCGCAGATTCGACAGATGCTAACGTTAGGTGGTCAGCCTGATAGCGGTCAAATGGTTCTGTTTGACGGACGGACTGGTGAGCAATTTGATTGCCCCGTTACCGTTGGTTATATGTATATGCTCAAACTTAACCACTTGGTTGATGACAAAATGCATGCTCGATCGACCGGTTCATATAGTCTGGTTACACAGCAGCCTCTTGGCGGTAAAGCTCAGTTTGGTGGGCAGCGTTTTGGAGAAATGGAGGTGTGGGCACTTGAAGCGTACGGTGCAGCATATACATTGCAGGAAATGCTGACTATTAAATCAGATGACGTTAACGGTCGAACGCGAATCTACAAGAATATTGTAGATGGTGATCATCGAATGGAACCTGGTATGCCTGAGTCTTTCAATGTATTGGTTAAAGAGATTCGATCTCTTGGTATCGATATGGAGCTCGAGAGCGACTAGCTTGGTAAAACCAAGTAGCGATAAACCTAGAATAAACGGCGAGCTTTTATAGCTCGCCTAACTATCTCCTACTGGAGGGTATTCAGTGAAAGATCTACTGAATCTGTTAAAGACGCAAGGCCAAGACCAAGAATTTGAACGTATTAGAATCGGTTTAGCATCTCCTGAGATGATTCGATCCTGGTCGTTTGGTGAAGTAAAAAAACCAGAAACAATCAATTACAGGACGTTTAAGCCTGAGCGCGATGGATTGTTTTGTGCGCGCATATTTGGACCTATTAAAGATTACGAATGTTTGTGTGGAAAATACAAGCGTTTGAAGCACCGCGGTGTTATCTGTGAGAAGTGTGGCGTTGAAGTTACATTGTCAAAAGTACGTCGTGACCGTATGGGGCATATCGAGCTTGCAAGCCCTGTAGCTCATATTTGGTTTTTGAAGTCGCTGCCTTCACGTATCGGCTTGTTGCTTGATATGACATTGCGTGATATTGAGCGTGTGTTGTACTTTGAGTCTTTCGTAGTGATTGAGCCTGGCACCACCTCTCTTGAGCGTGGCCAGATGCTAAACGATGAGCAGTACTACGAATCATTGGAAGAGTTCGGCGACGAATTCGAAGCGATGATGGGTGCGGAAGCGGTTAAGCGTCTTTTAAACGATATGGACATGGGTCGAGAGATCCAAGAAATGCGTGAAGAGCTGCCGACTATTACTTCTGAAACCAAAAGTAAAAAGATTAGTAAGCGTCTTAAATTGATGGAGGCATTTCACGATTCAGGTAACGATCCTGAGTGGATGATCTTCACCGTATTGCCGGTACTACCACCCGATTTGCGTCCATTGGTTCCTTTGGATGGTGGCCGTTTTGCTACATCTGATCTGAACGATCTTTATCGTCGTGTAATCAACAGAAACAATCGTTTGAAGCGTCTCCTGGACCTTAATGCACCCGATATCATTGTGCGTAACGAAAAGCGTATGCTGCAAGAATCGGTCGATGCGTTATTAGATAACGGTCGACGTGGTCGTGCTATTACCGGATCTAACAAGAGACCTCTAAAGTCGCTTGCGGATATGATCAAAGGTAAGCAGGGTCGATTCAGACAGAACTTGCTAGGTAAGCGAGTCGATTATTCTGGCCGTTCTGTTATCGTGGTTGGCCCGACACTTAAGCTACATGAGTGCGGTCTCCCTAAGAAGATGGCACTTGAACTGTTTAAGCCGTTTATCTTTAGTAAGCTTGAGTTGCGCGGAATGGCAACCACGATTAAAGCTGCTAAGAAAATGGTTGAGCGGGAAACCGCTGAAGTTTGGGATATTCTGGCTGAAGTTATCCGTGAGCATCCGGTATTATTGAACCGAGCTCCTACACTTCACCGCTTAGGTATCCAGGCATTTGAACCTGTGTTAATTGAAGGTAAAGCGATTCAGTTGCATCCTTTGGTTTGTTCTGCGTTTAACGCCGATTTTGATGGCGATCAGATGGCGGTTCACGTTCCGTTAACACTAGAGGCTCAGTTAGAGTCTAGAGCGTTAATGATGTCCACTAACAACATTCTTTCTCCAGCTAACGGTGAGCCTATCATCGTTCCTACCCAGGATGTTGTGCTTGGCCTTTATTACATAACTCGCGAGCGTGTAAATGACGTGGGCGAGGGTATGGTGTTAGCTGATTCAAAGGAAGTGCAGCGTGCACTTGCGAGTAAAGCGTTAGCAATACACTCCCGTATTAAGGTTCGCATACAGCAAACAGTAATTGACGACATGGGTGGGTCAACTTCATCTGAGCAGATCGTCGATACTACTGCTGGACGTGTGCTGTTGTGGGATATCGTGCCAACTGGTTTGCCATTTGATGTAATCAACAAGCCAATGACTAAGAAAGCAATCTCTGGTTTGATTAACCATTGCTATCGTCGGTTAGGTTTGAAGCCAACAGTAATTTTTGCCGATCAGCTTATGTATATGGGCTTTAGGCAGGCAACGGCGTCAGGTTCTTCTGTTGGTATTAATGACATGGAGATTCCTAAGGCTAAAGCTCGTATTATTAGCGAGGCTGATGACGAAGTTCGTGAGATTGAAGATCAATTCGCGTCGGGCTTGGTAACTCAAGGTGAGCGATACAACAAGGTAATTGACATTTGGTCTCGGACTAATGATCTAGTTGCGAAATCCATGATGGATGGGTTGTCCTCTGTCATGGTTACCAATAGAGATGGCGAGGAAGAGGAGCAAAAGTCCTTTAACTCTATCTTTATGATGGCAGATTCTGGAGCTCGTGGTTCTCAAGCGCAGATTAGGCAGCTTGCAGGAATGCGTGGTTTGATGGCTAAGCCAGATGGGTCGATCATCGAAACGCCCATCATTGCAAATTTCCGTGAGGGACTAAACGTACTTCAGTACTTTATCTCTACGCACGGTGCTCGTAAGGGTTTGGCGGATACCGCTTTGAAGACGGCTAACTCGGGTTACCTAACTCGACGATTGGTTGATGTTGCGCAGGATCTCGTTGTTACCGAAGATGATTGCGGTACTGTCGAAGGTTTACCGATGTCTCCGCTTATTGAGGGTGGTGATATTGTAGAGCCGTTAGGCGAGCGTGTTCTCGGTCGTACTGTTGCGGTGGATGTGCTTAAGCCTGGTACCGAAGGCGAAATAGCGGTAGAAGCAGGAACATTGCTTGACGAGAAATGGGTAGAAGAGCTAGAGGCGATGGGTGTTGATGAGATACTTTGTCGGTCTCCAATTAGCTGCTCAACTCGTTACGGCGTATGCCGAGCTTGTTACGGTCGAGATCTTGCTCGAGGCCATCTTGTCAATATTGGAGAAGCTGTTGGGGTTATTGCAGCGCAATCTATCGGTGAGCCCGGTACGCAGTTGACAATGCGTACGTTCCATATCGGTGGTGCTGCTTCGCGAGCGTCAGCGGTAAGTAATGTACAGATTAAAAATGGCGGCACCGTTAGGCTTCATAATTTGAAGACTGTTGTGCAGGAAAATGGCAACCTAGTTGCCGTATCTCGATCAGGTGAGTTGGCGGTAGCTGATGAGCGTGGAAGAGAGCGCGAGCGGTATAAGCTACCTTATGGTGCGGTAATCGTTGTAAATGAAGGTGATACAATTGATCCAGGCCAAGTAGTTGCTAGTTGGGACCCGCATACTCACCCAATTATTACCGAAGTGGCAGGTTTTGCGAGCTTCAGTGATTTTGAAGAGGGTATTACGGTCAAGAAGCAAACCGATGACCTTACTGGTTTGACTAACTACGAAGTGATTGATCCAAAGAGTCGACCAACCTCTGGCAAGGATAGAAGGCCTCTTGTTCGCTTGCTTGATAGCAATAATGAACCGGTTAAAATGCCTGGTAGTGATACCTTAGCGCAGTACTTCTTACCGGCGAACAGTATTATTCAGCTAGAAGATGGCGGTAAATTAGGGACTGGTGATGTAATTGCTAGGATTCCACAAGAGAGTTCTAAGACTCGTGATATCACAGGTGGTCTACCGCGGGTTGCCGATCTGTTTGAGGCCCGAAAGCCTAAAGAGTCCTCTATTTTGGCGGAAATCTCTGGTGCGGTAAGCTTTGGTAAGGAAACGAAGGGCAAAGTTCGATTGGTTATTACGCCTGATGAGGGTGACCACTACGAAGAGCTTATTCCTAAGTGGCGCCAACTAAACGTGTTTGAAGGCGAGCGAGTTGAAAAGGGCGAAATCGTATCTGATGGCCCACCCAATCCGCACGACATTCTTCGCCTTAAAGGTGTTAGAGCAATGGCTAACTACATTGTTAACGAAGTACAGGACGTATATCGTTTACAGGGTGTAGGAATTAACGATAAGCATATTGAAGTTATCGTACGTCAAATGTTACGTAAAGTTGAGATCACCGATAGTAATGATTCTGTATTCATTCGAGGCGAGCAAGCTGAGCTTGCTAGAGTATTGGATGAAAGCGAAATCCTAGAAAAAGAAGGTAAGTTTATAGCGCGTTATGATCGAGTGTTGATGGGGATAACGAAAGCATCGTTGTCGACAGAATCGTTTATATCCGCTGCATCTTTCCAAGAAACAACTCGTGTATTGACTGAAGCTGCCGTAACCGGTAAGGCTGATGACCTTCGCGGGCTTAAAGAAAACGTAGTTGTTGGTAGATTAATACCAGCGGGTACGGGTTTCGCTTATCACGCAGAACGACGACGTAAGCGCGAGCTTGAGTTGAACGGACCTGCGCAAGCGCCTGAATTTACAGCAGATGATGCTGCTCAAGCGTTAAGCGAAGCACTAAATTCGCCTAGTGAATAACTAGGTTGAATACAGGGGGGAGTGCAAGGTAACTCCTCTAGTGGTATTGACTTCAGTTGATACCATCTTTAAAATCTCGCATCCCCTAAAAATAGGGGGTGGCGAGATTTTTCGCATTGATTAAAAGATACTTGGAGTAATTGCTACATGGCAACGATCAACCAATTGGTTCGAAAGCCGCGTAAGCGTCAAGTGGCAAAAAGTGACGTGCCCGCGCTTCAGAGCTGTCCTCAGCGACGCGGCGTGTGCACACGTGTTTACACTACAACCCCTAAGAAGCCTAACTCTGCACTACGTAAAGTAGCGCGTGTTCGTCTTACGAATGGTTACGAAGTGACATCCTACATTGGTGGTGAAGGCCACAATTTGCAGGAACACAGCGTAATTCTAATTCGTGGTGGTCGTGTTAAAGATTTGCCCGGTGTTCGCTATCACACGGTTCGCGGTACCCTCGATACGGCTGGAGTGGCCGATCGCAAACAAGGTCGTTCCAAGTACGGTACAAAAAAGCCTAAGTCGTAATACAGTTAGTTTGTAATACGGCGCGCCTCGCGTTTCGAGGTGATTAAGGCCAAGCTATCGTCTTGGAGAATCCTGAAGAAATTAGGAAGTAAGTTATGCCTAGAAGAAGAGTTGTCGCAAAACGCGAAATCCTACCTGATCCCAAGCATGGGAGTCAGATATTAGCTAAGTTCATTAACCACGTGATGGTTAGTGGGAAAAAATCTGTAGCTGAAAAAATTGTTTACGGCGCATTAGATAAAGTATCTGAGCGTGGTGATCTAGATCCTGTTGAAGCATTCGAAAAAGCGCTAGAAGCTTTGCGACCTATCGTCGAAGTTAAATCTCGTCGAGTGGGTGGTGCGACTTACCAGGTGCCTGTTGAAGTTCGACCTAGTCGTCGTACTGCATTGGCAATGCGTTGGTTGGTTGACTCTGCGCGTAAGCGTGGTGAAAAGTCAATGCACCTTCGTCTTGCTGGTGAAATCCTGGATGCCGTAGAAGGCAAGGGTGGAGCTGTCAAGAAGCGTGAAGACGTGCATCGCATGGCCGAAGCTAACAAGGCGTTCTCTCACTACCGTTTCTAAAGTAGTGTTGAGCGTTTTGTTCGTAGTTAATCTAATGAGGGGAAGATAGTGGCACGTAAAACACCGATTAGTAGGTACCGTAATATTGGTATCTGTGCACATGTGGATGCCGGTAAGACGACAACCACAGAGCGAGTGTTATTTTATACGGGTGTCTCTCATAAGATTGGCGAGGTGCATGATGGCGCAGCGACCATGGACTGGATGGAGCAGGAGCAGGAACGTGGTATTACTATTACGTCAGCTGCAACTACCTGTTTCTGGAAGGGCATGGATAAGCAGTTTGAAGAGCATCGGGTTAATATCATTGATACCCCAGGGCATGTTGATTTTACTATTGAGGTGGAGCGTTCGCTTCGTGTACTTGATGGTGCTGTTGTCGTGTTCTGTGCGTCTTCTGGTGTTGAGCCGCAGTCAGAGACTGTTTGGCGACAAGCTGATCGCTATGGTGTGCCTCGCATCGTATTTGTCAATAAAATGGATCGTGCTGGGGCAGGTTTTCTCCGGGTGGTCGAACAAATTGAAACTCGCCTTGCTGCGACCCCGGTGCCTATACAGTTGGCAATTGGCGCGGAAGATGAGTTTAAAGGCGTTGTTGATTTAATACGCATGAAAGCGATTTATTGGAATGAGGCTGATCAGGGTATGACCTTTGATTTGCATGATATTCCTGCTGATATGAAGGAGCTTGCGGATGAATACCGCGAGTCTATGGTAGAGCACGCTGCTGAAGCTAGCGAAGAGCTAATGGAGGCGTACCTTGAAGAGGGTGAGCTTTCTACCGAAGATATAAAGCTTGGATTGCGAAGCCGGGTGCTGGCCAATGAAATAGTGTTGGCTATGTGTGGTTCTGCATTCAAGAACAAGGGTGTCCAGGCGGTGTTGGATGCGGTTGTTGAGTTTTTGCCTGCGCCAGACGAAGTCGCATCAATAAAAGGTGTTTTGCCAGACGGCGAGACCGAAGGTGAAAGACATTCCTCTGATGACGAGCCGTTTGCTGCGCTTGCGTTTAAGATTGCAACGGACCCTTTTGTCGGTAACCTGACATTCTTTAGAGTGTACTCGGGCATCCTGAATTCTGGGGATACCATTTTTAACTCGGTAAAAGAAAAGAAGGAAAGGGTGGGTCGCATTCTTCAGATGCATGCGAATTCTCGTGAGGAAATCAAGGAAGTCTGTGCTGGTGATATAGCTGCTGCAGTGGGCCTTAAGTTTGTCACTACCGGCGATACGCTTTGTGATCTTAAGCAGCCTATCGTGTTGGAGAGGATGGATTTTCCTGAGCCGGTTATTTCGGTGGCTGTCGAACCTAAAACCCAAGCTGATCAGGAAAAGATGGGGCTCGCATTGGGTCGCTTAGCCCAAGAGGATCCGTCCTTTCGTGTGGAAACTGACGCTGAAACCGGTCAGACAATTATATCGGGTATGGGTGAGTTGCACCTGGATATCTTGGTTGATCGTATGCGCCGTGAGTTTCAAGTGGATGCTAATATCGGTAAGCCTCAGGTGTCATATCGTGAGTCGATACGTAAGGCGGTGGAAGCGGAAGGTAAGTTTGTCAAGCAATCTGGTGGCCGTGGCCAGTATGGTCACGTTAAATTGCGAATAGAGCCAATCGATACTGAGGAAGGCTTTATCTTTGTGGAGCAGATCACTGGTGGGTCGGTCCCAAAGGAGTATTTTAACGCCATTGAGAAAGGTATTGAGCAAACTTTGAGTACAGGTGTTTTGGCTGGCTATCCAATGTTAGGGGTTAAAGCGACCCTATTCGATGGGTCTTACCATGATGTCGATTCCAATGAGAACGCTTTTAGAATGGCTGGCTCGATGGGTATTCGCAAAGGCTGTCTAGATGCTAACCCAGCGTTGCTAGAGCCTATTATGAAGGTTGAGGCTGTTACGCCTGAAGACTACATGGGGGATGTTATGGGCGACCTTAATCGTCGCCGTGGAATCTTGCAGGGCATGGAAGATACGCCGTCCGGAAAGGTAATTAAGGCTGAGGTGCCGCTTGCTGAGATGTTTGGTTATGCCACTGATTTACGGGGCATGTCTCAGGGTAGGGCTACATTTGCCATGGAGTTTCTGAAGTACGCAGAAGCTCCGAACAATATTGCAGAAGCGATTATTAACAGGTCCTGATTAGGGCTGTAAAAGGATATAGATATGTCTAAAGAAAAATTTGAACGAAATAAACCCCACGTCAATGTGGGAACAATCGGCCACGTTGACCATGGTAAAACTACATTAACTGCAGCACTTACTAAAGTATGTGCTGAAGTTTGGGGTGGGGATGCTAGGGCATTTGATCAGATTGATAACGCTCCAGAAGAGCGTGAGCGCGGAATCACAATCTCAACCTCTCATGTTGAATACGATTCACCTAACCGTCACTACGCACACGTAGATTGTCCTGGGCACGCGGATTATGTTAAGAACATGATCACTGGTGCTGCACAGATGGATGGCGCAAT
>MAAC01018596.1_pt1 | contig 16725 bp, 14 predicted proteins | sample 1115981 | NCBI WGS metagenome assembly MAAC01 (sample SAMN04961126, study PRJNA320927) | seawater metagenome | isolation source: sample BD02T64 sea water enriched with oil for 64 days | place: USA:Gulf of Mexico | collected 2013-07-27 | reverse complement strand
GTCGCACAACCGGGAACTACAATCGATGCACCTAACTCTGAATTAAAGTTAGTTTCAGTATGTGGAAAGCTATTAATAACAATTGGGTTGGAGACAGTGGTGCCTTGGGCCTTTACTTGAAGGTTAGAGATTAAACCGAAAAAGAGGAGGAGTCCGAATAGTAATAGTTTTTTCATGGTGTTTTGTTTAGATGGAACAAAACAACATGAACTTTAGGTTGTTACCAAAATAAATGTTCTGAATACGGCATTTTTTGTTCTGAAGTAATAGAATATGGGAAATTGGGAGTTAATTGGGTTTTTTCTCATATTACATTGGGGAAATGGTTACTCAATATGTACTTGATTCATTAATGCCGTTCTGAATGTTTTGCCAATAGGAACGTTTTCACCTTTGATGATAACGCTAATGGAATTGATGGCCTCTAAAAAATCTAGGTTAACGACATAACTTCTATGGGTACGAAAAAAGTTTTTGGGGAGCCGTTCTGTAAATGAAGTAAGACTACCCCGAATCAAATGCTTCTTCTGATGGATGGTATGTAATTCGATGTAAACATGATCACTTTTTAGGTATAGAATCTCATTAAATCGAACTTTGTAGAACATGTTTTTGTTCTTTACGAAGAATGAGTCTTCGATAATTTTTGGAAAGTTGGATGTCGTTGATCTTATTTTACGGTAATTATGAATGGCTATTTCTATCGATGTAAATAAATCGTCTTGATTAAATGGTTTGACCAAATAGGATGCAGGGTGGGTCTCTTTGGCTTCGTTTAAGGTATGAGAATCAGCGTTTGAGGTTAGAAAAATGAACGGAATTTTATATTTGTCATTCAATATCCGGGCAATGTCTATTCCGTTTTTTACTTCTCCTAGTTCAATATCTAAAAGCGCAATATCTGGTTTATCGGTGGCTAAAACTTCTAAGGCTTCTTCAAAAGTGGCCGCAGGTTCAAGTACATCATAGTCCAAGGATTCTAAAATGGAAACCAAATTCATGGAGATTACCATTTCATCCTCAACGATTAGAATTTTTACTTTTTCCATCTAGTTTTCTAATTTGAATGTTTTGCCTTTGAAATGGATGATAAACGTGGTTCCGTTTTCACTTTCTATTTCCAGGTTTCCTTTGAGTTGTTTACTGAGGTTCTTTACCAATCGTAAACCTAAACTTTTTGATTTTGTAATATCGAAGTTTTCTGGAAACCCAACGCCATTATCACTTATTTTAAGCTGGAATTGATTGGATCCAAGAGATATTACTTCTACTCGAATAATTTTGGAAGGGTGATTGGTAAATGCATATTTAAACGCATTCGTGATTATTTCATTGATAATCAACCCAAGAGGGATAGAGGTATCCATGTCAAACTGTAATCCTTCGGGCACATTTAAAATTATTTCGGTATCGGAAGCGTTTGTAAACGTGCTTTTTATTTGAAGAATAAGTTGGTGTAAATAATCTTTGAATTGAATATTCCCAGCATCGTCATTTTGATAGAGCATTTGGTGGATCATAGACATGGAATTAATTCGGTTCTTACCATCCGTAATAGCCAATTTAACGCCTGGATCATCTATGCTATGGGATTGCAAATCAAGCAAGCTCCAAATAATTTGGAGGTTGTTCTTTACGCGATGATGAATTTCTTTTAAAAGAATCTCTTTTTCCGAATTTTGCTTTTGAATGAGTGTGTTTTTTTGAATTAAAACATGGTTCGTGCGTTGTTGTTTGGAATAGAGTTTGAAAACTATTCCGATAAACACGAGGGTAATAATAACGCCAAAAACGAGTAAGTAGATAATGGTTTGTTGCTTTTCTTGAAGTTGGGCATTTTGCGCCAGTTCAATCGATTTTAACTGATTCTCTTTATTTAAAAAATCAATTTCAATTTCTTTTTTTTCGGTCTCAAATTTGGTTCTTTGCTCAGCCAGTGCTTCCGACTGTTGCTCATTGAAAAGGGAGTCATTAATACGCATATAGGTTTCTCCATATTGCACGGCTAGGCCATTTTTACGGGTCATCGAATACACGCTAAATAGCAACTTTGATGCTCTGGCCGTCTCCTGAATTAAACCCGTTTTCTGAGATAACTGATAGGCTTCTAATGCCATTTCTTCAATTTTCGTAAGCTCCAATGAATTCGGGGAATCAGATAACTTGAAATTACATTGCGTAATTAAGGTGTGAATTTTTAATCGAGGACTCCCGTTGGAAGGAAAATAAGCAATAGCCATTTCTAAACTATCTGCTGCTTGTTGAGTAAGTCCTTGATTGGCCAAAACTTCACTTGTCGACATATAATACCGTGAAATATGGTTGGAGTCATTCATTTGAACAAATACGGATTTTGCCTTTTTGTAATAATAAAAAGTGCTATCCAATAGGTGGTCTTGTGCAAATGCATCTCCCGTATTTTTAAGTGAAAGTCCCATACCTAATTGATATTCTAATTTCACACTTTCCTCATATCCTTTTTTGAAATAATAAATGGCCTCCGTACTATTGGATGTATTTAAATAATTAACGCCAAGGTTTATGAATGCAGAAGCCAGCCTGTTTGGCGTGTATTTTTTCTTTTCCTGAATAGAAAGAAGCATATATGCAATTGCCTTTTCCAATTGCCCGGTATATTGATATGCGAGTCCTAAGTTGTTGTATATTTTGTGTAAATAAAGGGTGTCATTTATTTCTTGTCCATAGGTAGCGGCCTTCTCAAGATTGGTAATGGCACTATCTAATATTTCAAAATTCATCCAATACGTACCTTCCGTAAACTGACAATTTAATACTCCCAAAGGGTAATTGGCTTTACGGTACCAATACGCTGCCTTTCGAACCAATTGAATACATGTATCCGACCAAAGAGTGTAATGGGTAAACATTCCCATATTGTAATATACATTCCCTGTTTTTTTATGCCAATTATTACCTTGGGTGAGATTGGCCGCTGCATGGTAGTACTTGAAGCTGGAGTCTGAGTTAGATGGCTCTAGTTCGATGGCTAGCTTGACCAGGACATCATATTTTAAGGAGTCATCAGAGGTCGTGTTTAATTCTTGAAGCAAGGAATCAACTTGGCCAATGCAGGGGGTGGTGTTTCCAATTGCAAAAAGAACAAGAAGAACAATGACGGTAAAGTGCGAGTAACAGTCCTTGAAATTATGAAGCATAGTTTAGCAGTAATTCTATTTCAAAAATAGGATTAACTTTTGAATAGGGGTTTAATTATTGAACGGGTGATTTTAACAGTTATCAATAGCTAACGCTATCTCTGGGTCCCAGAAAACATTCTTAAAACCAACAATTTGGTCGTCCTTAACTTGAATTCCTTCGGCTTCCAGTTTTTCTTGCATTAACGTAGGAGTCGTAAAATGGTTTTTGCCAGAAAGCACCCCTAATCGATTCACCACTCGATGTGCAGGGATATCGCTATCCGTTTGGGTACATCCGTTCATGGCCCAACCCACCATTCGAGCCGAACGGGCAGAGCCCAGGTATTTGCCTATTGCTCCGTAACTGGTGGCTCTACCGTACGGGATGAGCCGTGCCACCTGATATACTCTATCAAAAAAATCTTTGTTTTTTTCAGATAATTTAATGGTAGTCATCCTTACGAAATTCTAAAACGGAGGTATTTAATTACATGCCCAATTTCGGAGAACTTGTCCTCATAATAGGTTTTGGTTTGTAATACCTCTCTTAGTTTTTCATCTTCCACTTTATCTAATTCAGCATAAATATCATGCGAGCAAAACTCTAAAGTATATCCACACTCATCAATTTGCTCCAAAGTATAATTAAAGAAAAAATCGTTGTCATGTTTCAGATGAATAACCGCACCAGGTTTTAAAAATTCCCGGTAACGTTCAATAAACATAGGAGCGGTTAATCGTTTTCGAGCCCGGTTTTTTTGGGGTTGAGGGTCCGGAAACGTAATCCAAATTTCGTCTACTTCATCCTTCTTAAAGAACGAGGTGATAAAATCAATTCGAGTACGTAAAAAACCTGCATTACCTAAACCTTCATCCAAAGCGATTTTGGCTCCTTTCCATAAACGAGCTCCTTTAATATCCACTCCCAAATAATTTTTCTCGGCATTTTGTCGGGCCAAGGCTACTGTATATTCACCCCCTCCACAGGCCAATTCTAAAACCACAGGATTGTCATTGGAATAAAATTCACTCCGCCAATTCCCTTGGATGGGATGGGGGAGGATAGCACCGCCATTTTGGTCATCAATAACATCTTTCAATGAAGGTTCCATCACGTTTTCAAATTTGGCACAATCGGCAAATCTGTTCAGCTTATTCTTATTCGACATCCTTAAAAAATTTTGTGCAAAAATAAGCGAGGTGAGCAGAAGGGAGATAGCCCTGGGATGAAGTATTTTTGGACAAAGCAGAAAAACTGGATTTGAAGAAAAACGTATTGGTAGCACCCTTAAACTGGGGGATTGGACATGCCTCCCGATGTGTACCCATTATTGATGCTCTTTTAGCAGAGGGTCACCATGTTTTTTTAGCCTCCGATGGGGACGCAAAAAAGTTTTTGGAATCGCAATATCCCGATTTATCCGTTCGAGATTTACCGAGTTATCAAATTACTTATCCCAAAGCTGGTTTTATGTTCCTGTGGCATATGATTAGGCTGGTTCCCAAAATCCTGAAAGCGATAAAAAAAGAAAATAAGGTACTGGCCAACTGGATACCGGAGTTGCAGCTGGATGTGGTAATTTCCGATAACCGATATGGGATGTATTCCCGGAAAATAAAATCGATTATTCTGACCCATCAGGTTCGGGTAATTGTTCCTTTTTTTGAGGCTTTTGTTTGTTCTAGAGTGAGGCAAATGTTGTCTAATTTTGACGATGTTTGGGTACCCGATAATGGGGGACTAATTAATCTGTCCGGTAAATTAGGCCATTCAGAGGTAAAGGGAATTACTCCTAAATATACCGGTATCCTGAGTAGAATGGGGGCTAGCTTGAGCGAACAGAAACCGAAGAATTTCCCATTTCAAGCGGGTTTTGTATTGGCGGTCCTTTCTGGTCCAGAGCCAATGCGTTCATATTTTGAAAGAGATTTAGTGAAGCAGTTCTCTTCTTTGAATCGGGATGTGGTTATGGTAGGCGGGAAGCTGGAAAACCAAGTCACTGTTAAAAATGGAAATATCTATTCCATGGGTTTTGCCAATTCAGCCCAATTGAAATGGTTGATGCAACACAGTCATGGAATTATTTGTCGGTCGGGGTACTCTACACTAATGGATTTGGTAACCTTGCGAAAAACAGCTATAATCGTACCCACTCCAGGCCAAACGGAGCAAGAATATTTGGGAATGTATTTGAAACAGCACCCTGTTTTTGTAGTACGGAGTCAGAAAAACTTAAAGGTGGCGGAGGCTTTAGTTTCGCTGGAAAAATTAACGAGGAACTCGAAATTGGACGTGTTAAAAAATACCCAAGTCCTTGGGCAATTAATAGGGGAAATTTAACGTTATTTTCATTGAACATTTGGCCGTTAAAAAACAATATTTGCAGCGCGATAAGGGGAGTCCCTGTGTTTACCTTTGTAGCTTGTGTTCGTTCCTGAAAACAGGGCGTTTATTCATTGATAATTACCACTTTATGATCTTGAGGAAGTATATTCTTTTTACCATATTATTTGTTTTTTCTGTATTGGAATTGGAGGCAGCTCCCCAAGAAAATGATTCTGTTCTTGTGAAGACGGTCGCTATTGATAAAGGCGATGAAGTCGTTTATACGTTAGATCACATGGCTCGGATTCCGTATTTGGAGATGAGTGAAGTGGATACCAATCGAGAGTCTTTAAATATTTATGGATACGCTACCGACAGTGTTCCCCGGTTTGATAGTGCACATTACGCAACTATTTTAGACTCGATGGATCAATTAACGCCATTCGATTTGGTGTACAATGATCGTACGGCTGCGTTTATTAGATTGTATTCCATAAAACGAAGAAAACAAACGGCCCGATTATTAGGGTTGCAGCATTATTATTTCCCGATGATGGAGGAGATGCTAGCTAAATATGAGATGCCATTGGAGCTAAAATATTTGGCGGTAATTGAATCGGGATTAAACCCAAAAGCACGTTCGCATGCGGGAGCTGTGGGATTGTGGCAGTTTATGTACGCTACGGGTAAAATGCATGGTTTGCATCAAAATTCGTACATGGATGAGCGAATGGATCCGATTAAATCAACCGATGCCGCTTGTCGTTATTTAAAGTATCTGTACGGAATGTATCACAAATGGGATTTGGCGTTGGCAGCGTATAACTGTGGTCCTGGAAATGTAAATCGTGCCATGCGTAGGTCTGGTTCTAGCGATGGGAATTATTGGGACTTGTATGCCTATTTACCGAGAGAAACAAGAGGGTATGTACCGGCTTTTATTGCGGTAAACTATATAATGAACAATGGGGCGGCTCATAATTTATATCCAGTAATGCCTAAATCCACTTATTTTGAAATGGATACCGTACATGTTCAAAAAGCCATTGATTTTGAGCAAATTGCGAAAAACTTGGATATGCAAATTGCGGATGTCGCTTATTTTAATCCTACTTATAAATTGAATTTTATTCCGGCTTATAGTAACAAAACGGCTATTCTGTATTTACCCCATGAAAAAGCAGAGCTGTTTGTTCAGAATGAAGATACCATTTATGCCATGGCTAAAACAACGAAGCCTAATCAAGGTAAGAAAGTCAAAAAATTCAGTGAAGATCGGGTGGTTTATCGAGTGCGGTCGGGTGATTATTTAGGTAAAATTGCCAATAGATATCATGTGAGTGTTTCCAGTATTATGAAATGGAATGGTATGAGAAGTAATAAATTACGGATTGGCCAAAAACTGGTTATTTACCCAAGTAGTAAATATAAAGCGTCCGCCAAAACTAAAAGTCCGCCCCCTAAAAAAGTGGTGAATTCTAAGGATACAAAATATACGTATTACGAAATTAAATCCGGTGATACCCTTTGGGATATTGCGAAAGCACAAGGGACGACCATTGAGAAAATCAAAGGATGGAACACCAGCCTGCGAGATAACAGTCTTAAAGTTGGCACGAAAATTATAGTAGGTACGGTGTAATCATTAAAATGAAATCTATGCGATATTTTAAATTTATAGGCTTTGTATTTTCCGTGGCTTTAGTACTGTTCTCGTCATGCGATGGGGATGAGAAAAACCAGATGTTTATGTCGGTTTCTGGTAATCCGGGAGACGTACTCATTGTAAGCACAAACAGTCAATGGAACGGCCAAATTGGAATCGCTATCAAATCTCATTTTCTAGCTCCTGTGTATGGAATGCCCCAAGAGGAAGCCTTGTTTGATTTAGTCCAAACAAAACCGTCCGATTTTGAACGAATCTTTGAAACTTTCCGGAGCGTAGTGATTGTAGAAATGGATACCAATCGTTTTGCGAAAGGAGAAATCGAATACCGAAAAGATGTGTGGGCAAAAGGGCAATTGGTGATCCGGATTAAAGGGAGCTCAAGAGATGAAGTAGTGGAACTGATTAATGAGAATGCGAAACAAATGATTCGCATTATTCAAACCAAAGAACTGAATCGTTTGGCCGCTAAATATAAAGCACATCCGAATAAGAAAATTAAAAGTCAATTGAAGAAATACCTAGGTATTGATGCTCTTATTCCCAAAGAAGCCGTACTCGCTACCATTGATTCAACCCATGCATGGATTCGAATTGAAAGAGAGAAACTCAAAGGTGGTTATCAACATCAAGTTAGTCAAGGTTTACTGATTACAAAGTACGCGTACGTTGCCAAACAACAGTTCTTCGATTCAGCATTGTTGAAGCAACGAGACATGGTATTAAAGAAATACATTCCTGGTCCTAGTGAAGGTAGTTACATGTCTACAGAATTCCGTTATTACCCGCCCACCTCAAAAGAAGTGGATTACTACAGTCATTTCGGGAAAGAATTTCATGGTTTATGGCGTATGGAAAACGACTTTATGGGTGGGCCAATGGTTACCTATTTTGTTTTAAATGAAGAAGAAGGGATGATTTATTGTATCTCTGGATATGCCTTTGCACCTCAGTTTAATAAACGAGAGTATTACCGTGAAATTGAAGCCATTGCTAAGTCGGTGACATTTTAAGGACTTTCAGATAACATAAACCTGATTTCCATTCATGGGGTGCATTGAAATAGGCCACAAAGGCTATTTTTGTTTAGAGGGGTTGAATGAACTCTTTTATTGAAGTTTTGAGATGAGTAATATGACTAATATCCAAGCAGAAGAAATTATTTTAGGCGAGAATGTTCAAATTGCTCCTTCGGCATCTATTAGAGGACTGAATGGAAAAGCTAAAAGAATTGAAATTGGGGATAATACCTTTATTGGCGAAAATGTGCAAATAATAATGGATGATTTTAGCATTGGTGATTACTGTAAAGTTCATCATAACTCAAATTTTCATGGCTACAAACCTTTAAGTATTGGTCACAATGCATGGATTGGTCAAAGCACTTTAATTGATAGTATTGGAGGGACTACCATTGGTGACAATTGTGGAATAGGTGCTTATTCTCAATTATGGAGTCACATCAGGTATGGAGACCCTTTAGAAGGTTGTAATTATGAAGGTAGCCACCCATTAACCATCGGAAATGATGTTTGGTTTGTAGGCCATTGTATTGTTTCTCCAATTGTGGCAGCCAATAAGTCCATGGCATTAGTAGGAAGTGTAATTACTTCTAATATGGAAGAAAATCATGTGTATGGAGGTTCTCCTGCAAAGGATTTAACAGGGAAAATAAAGCCTCAATTTTCGCCCATTACTATGGGTGAAAAGAGGGCGTTAATGTCCCAGTTCGAAATAGCAAATGATATTCAAATTATTGAAGATGTTTCGGAGATTAAGGATCCTGAAAATATCTCCTACTTTAATATTGTGGACAGAACGTATACTAAACGTAGATCGGAAAATGAGGTGGCTTTTATGCGCCAATTGCAATCCAAATTAATAAAATTCACTCCAGTACCTTTTTAATCAGAAAGTAATGTCAAGCGAAAAACCTCTTATATCTATTGTGTCACCCGTATATCGAGCCGAAAAAATGGTCAGTGCCTTGGTGTCAGGTATTCTAGCTTCGGTTGGCGAAATTACGCCCAATTTCGAAATTATTTTAGTGAACGATTGTTCTCCTGATAATTCATGGGATTTTATTTCAAAAGAAGCGGAAAAAGAATCGAGAGTAAAGGGGGTTAATTTAAGTCGAAATTTTGGACAGCACTATGCTATTACTGCCGGTTTAAGCTATGCAAAAGGCGAATGGGTCATTGTTATGGATTGTGACCTTCAAGATCGTCCAGATGAAATCCCGAAACTTTACCATAAGGCGTTGGAGGGCTGGGATATTGTTTTTGCCAAAAGAACACAAAGGAAAGATAGCTTCCGTAAGAAGTTGATGTCCAAGTTTTTTTATAAAGCATATAATTATCTAAGCGGACTAAAATTTGATGGAAGTATTGCCAACTTTGGAATATATAATGCCAAGGTGATTCATCAGTTTAATGCCATGAAAGAAGGGGCGAGATCTTTCCCTTCTTTAATTCAATACCTTGGGTATAAATCAACGGCCGTTGATGTAAAACATGCAGAACGTTTAGAAGGTACTTCGTCCTATTCTTTTGCGACTCTTTTGAGCTTAGCAGGAGACGTGATTTTATCTAATAGTAATAAACCTTTAAAGCAAATTGTGAAATTAGGTTTTACGATTTCTATCTTCTCATTTGTAGTGGCGCTTTATAATGTTTTGGCCTATTTCATGGGCGTTATTAAGGTTCCTGGATTCACGACAACGGTATTTTCAATTTGGTTTCTAGGTGGTTTAATATTAACTGTTCTAGGAATTATTGGTTTATATGTCGGCAAAATATTTGATGAAGTAAAAGGACGTCAATTGTATATCGTATCTGAAGTAGTAAACATCGATTAATTCAAATTCACTTGTAAAGCAAATGATACCATTTAACAAACCTCATTTAACAGGAAAAGAGACGCATTATATATATGATGCGGTCAACTCTGGGCAATTATCCGGTAATGGAAAATATACACGAATGTGTCAGGAGTGGATGGAGCATAAATTTGGGTTTGGAAAGTGTTTGTTGACGACCTCTTGTACAGATGCGCTTGAAATGGCCGCAATATTATTGAATATTAAAGAGGGTGATGAAGTGATTATGCCTTCCTATACCTTTGTAAGTACTGCGAATGCATTTGTTTTAAGGGGGGCGAAAATTGTTTTTGCGGATAGTAAACCCAATCACCCGGGTATGGATGAATCCAAAATTGAAGATTTAATTACGTCCAAAACCAAGGCCATCGTCCCGGTACATTATGCGGGGGTAGCTTGTGATATGGACCTCATTATGGAAGTAGCTCAAAAACACAAGCTTTTTGTTGTCGAAGATGCGGCCCAAGCCATAGATAGTTATTTTATCAATAAAAGAGGAGAGAAAAAAGCTCTGGGTACAATAGGTCATTTAGCGGCTTTTTCGTTTCATGAAACCAAAAACATCATCTCTGGGGAGGGTGGAATGTTAGCGATCAACGATGCCCAATTTTATGATCGAGCTGAAATTATTTGGGAAAAAGGGACGAATAGATCCGCTTTTTTTAAAGGTGAGGTCGATAAATATGGTTGGGTAGATGTAGGTTCTTCGTTTCTACCTTCGGAAATGGTAGCGGCATTTTTATTTGCGCAATTAGAGTCCTTAGAAGGCATTCAGGCCCGTAGAACCCAGATTTGGTATACCTATCAAAATAAACTTGCCCATTGGTGTAGATCTAATAATATCAAGTTACCTAGGGTGCCTGAGTATGCCACAAATAATGCACATATGTTTTATTTAGTTTGCGAAAGTAAAAAGCAACGTTCTCAGTTAATACAGTACCTCAAGGACCACGATGTTTTATCCGTTTTTCATTATTTAAGTTTGCATAAAAGTGAATTCTATCAAAATAAACATGATGGTAGGGCCTTAATGGAATGTGATCGGTATGCAGATACTTTGGTTCGATTACCCTTGTATTTTGATCTGTTGGAAGAGGAGCAAAACCTCATTGTGAAAGCGATTAATTCATTTTCTTTTGAATAGAAATTTGGCATGCTAAAACCTATTTCTGAAATCACATTACAGCAACTGTTAGGAGTAGCAATGATCTTGTTACTGGTCTATTTCTTGCCTTATTTTGTTTTAGGGACAGATGCCCCTATTTTAATTCATGACAACCTAGATTCTAATTTGGTTTGGGTGAAATTAGTCCTTGAAAATGGCGGGATTTTTTCTAGCCCGGATACACATATTCCTCAAATTTTAGGGGGCGTTCCTCGGTCGTCTGTTTTTGGTACATATGACATAAGTCTTCTGTGGTTTCAGGTTTTTGGAATGTATTGGGGATATGTGGCCAATAAGGTAATCATGGGGGGAGTGGCTTTTTGGGGCATGTTTGGGTTGCTATATCACTTTGTTAGTCCTAAGGGGATCAGCAAATACATCATTGTTGGAGTTGCTCTCATTTATTCATGCTTGCCATTTTGGTCTTTTACGCTTAGTGTAGCTGGAATGCCAGCTGTTATGTGGGCTTTTTTGAATCTAAGAAAACCAAATTATTCCAAGTTCAACTGGGTTGTGATTGGGATTATTCCCTGGTATTCTTCTTTAGTTCTTTCCGGGTTTTTTATAGCCATTTTATTGGGGCTCATTTGGGTATATGATATTCTCAGAACCAAAAAAATAAATGGGTTGTATTTTTCTGGCATGGTGCTTTTTGGAGTGATGTATATTTTAAGTCATATTCCTTTGTTCTATACATTCGTGATTCAGTCCAGTGTTTTATCTCATCGGGTGGAAATGAAATGGATCATGGGTGATTGGGATGCCTCTAGGGGATTGATACTATCCATCTTTCAGGAGGGACAGTACCACGCACATAGTTTACATGAGCTAATGATATATCCTATTTTATGGGTGTCCATAATAAGTATTGCCTTGAAAAAGCACGTGAAGTTGTTGATCTCTGTTTTTTTGTTTTTGATATTTACATCTATTTTATACGGACTGCTACGTTATGAAGGTCTTGCGATTGTAGTAGAGAATCTAATGGCAGTAATTCCAATTCAACTTCAACGATTTCATTTTTTACATCCGATGTTCTGGTACTTGTTATTTGGTTTAGGTTTAGTCGCAATTTCTGAAAAATGGATATGGGGTAAATATTTAGCGATGGCGTTGATTCTATTCCAATTAGGAAATGTCGCAATGTTTCACGAGGTTTTTAGCCAAGAGACAAATCCGACATTTAAACAGTTTTTTGCGACTGATCAATTTAATGAAATAAAAAATGCGATGGGAGCCTCATTTAAGGAGAATAAAGTAATAAGCGTGGGGCTGCATCCTTCTATATCTCAGTTTAATGGATTGTATACACTGGATGGTTATTTGCCTAGTTATCCATTGGCGTATAAATACCAATTTAGAAAGGTGATTTCTGGAGAGCTGGATAAAAATCCTGGATTGGAAAAATATTTCGATGAATGGGGCTCCAGGTGTTATTCCTTTTCTTCTGAATTGGGGAAGGATTTTATGAATCCAAACCCAAGCCCAATTGAGAATTTAGACTATGATTTGGCCGCTTTTAAGGCATTGAAAGGAAAGTATCTGATTTCCACGGCAAAAATAAAAAATAACCCGCAATTGGATTTAATTTTGGATTCAGCTAAAAATCCAGGCTATTGGAATCTGTATCTATATCAAATTAAATAGTCGTTTTGACTACCTTGATCTATGTGCGATCCATGTACAATCTATATGGGATTTATGTGGCTGTGCCACCAAAAATAAGATGCTATGAAATCGATTTTGCTTCTATGTTTTTTAATCGTCTATTCTTTAAGTACTCATGCGCAAATGTCGCCTTATGATTACGGTATGGATAGCACGCAAACATTACCTCAGGGAATTGAATTAGGGGGGCGTGCACCTCTTTTTGTAACTACCGATTTGGATGGGAATCGGGTGGAATTAAATCAATTATTGAAATCGGGTCCCGTGGTGATTTTGTTCTATCGGGGTGAATGGTGTCCGGTGTGTAATCGCTATTTATCCGAACTTAATAATTCGCTTTCGGCCATGAAAGAAAAAGGAGCGACTGTTTTGGTAATATCCCCCGAATTGGCCATTAACGCAGCGAAAACTAAGAGAAATAGCCAATCTGAATTCGTCTTTATTTCCGATACAAGTTTAGAAATTTGTGCGTCATTTGATGTTTTGTTTTCGGTAACGGAAGCCTATCAAAAGAAGATTAATACCAAGTTACAAAAGGATATTAATGAAAATAACGGGACTTCAAAAGCCAGACTTCCTGTACCAGCAACTTTTATTATTGATCAAAATGGCTGGGTGATTTACAAGCAGTTTGATTACGATTATAGAAATAGAGCAAGTGCCGTGGAGATCTTAAAAATGCTATAGGCATTACTTCATTTTTAGTACCTGAATTTTGCCATCGGTAAAACCATTGGCACCCGGAGTTCCAGCTTTTTTAGGAAAAAGAATGGCATCGATCAAGAAACCTGTTAGGCCCGGTGAGTTTTGGATTCCTCGTCCCGTTCTTCCCGCTTTACCCCGATGTCCAGCTCGACTTTCGAGGTGGAATTGATTTTGTAGTAGATATACCGAATCGGATAAATAAAGAGTGATGTTTCCCCCAGATGCTCCGTGCCCTGCATTACCACCATGTCCGCCTTTGTAGTACGCATTAGAATTTCGTCTTCCGCCATCTCCACCATCTCCTCCGTTTCCGCCATGGCCTCCATTGGCCGTAATGGTAATTTGATGGTTCGCAAATAGCATGGTTTTACGGGTTTGGTTTTCGGTTTCAAATTGACATTTAAAAAGTCTAGCCCCATGTACGATGGTGTCCGTAATATAGGCGGTAACATGCCTGCCTGGGGAGCCACTTCTGCCGTCTGAACCATCTCCTCCTTGGCAACCATCGTCTTTATCTTCCCTTGAATCTGATCCTTCGTATCCATTTTGTCCGTGGTATCCATGGGTGCCATTGGCATTAAAATGATAATCACTTTTGTAGTCCACAATTACTTTTTTTGAATCGTACCTACTCGGATAACTATTTATTTTTAAGAAAATTTCTACGGTGTCCGGACTTCCGGTATACACTAAGTTTTGATCTATTAATAGTTTCTGGTTATGGTACTGGAATTGTGCCTTATCTGATTGGACCAATAAGTCATCCCAAAGTAACAAACGTTGCTCGTTTGAGTTTGGGTGTGTACTGTAAATTTTCCCGTTCGTGAGGGTTACCGTTGCTCTTAAAGGAATTTCCATCCCGGGATTCAAACCATGGGTATTAGGTACCTCTAATTCTAAATTAGCCAGTTGATGTGGCGGAATAACTCGAAGTATCCTTGGGGAACATGAAAGGAACAGAAGGGATAACATAGAAGCGTAGAATAGGATTTTCATTCGATTGTTTTTTAGTACATTGGAACAGGTCTGTGTCCAAAGTTCATACCAAAATGAAGGGGGCGGATTTGCGTAGTGCAAATGGATCCAGAGAACTAGGCTTGAAAGTGTTGCCACACTATTTGGGCTTTGGCTTCCCCAATAACGATAGCCAATTCGTCTTTGGTGGCTTCCTTTACCCGTTTGACAGATCCAATATTTGAAAGTAATTCCTGAGCCGTTTTTGGGCCAATACCTTTTATTTCATGGAGCTCACTTTTCACAATAGACTTACCTCGTTGGTTTCGATGGTGGGTAATGCCAAATCGATGCGCTTCATTTCGTAAGGATTGAATGACCTTTAAGCTTTCCGATCTTTTGTCTAAATACAAAGGAATAGGATCGCCTGGGAAATAAATTTCCTCGAGACGTTTAGCAATGCCTATTACCGCAATTTTACCCATTAACCCTAATCGGTCTAGGCTATTAACAGCAGAGTGTAACTGTCCCTTTCCACCATCAATAACAATGAGCTGGGGGAGTGATTCCCCTTCTCGTAATAAACGACTGTATCTTCGTTCCACGACTTCCTCCATAGATGCATAATCATCTGGCCCCACTACGGTTTTGATATTAAAGTGACGGTAATCCTTTTTTGATGGTTTGGCATTTTTGAAAACCACACAAGCAGCGACCGGAAACTCGCCCTGAATATTTGAGTTATCAAAACACTCAATATGGATAGGGAGTTCGGTTAAACGAATATCCTTTTGAATCTGCGCCATTACCCTTTTTGAGTGGGCTTCTGGATCTACTTTTTCCATGGCTTTGTAACGATCCATCATGTAGTACTTAGCGTTACGTAAAGACATATCTATTAACTTTTTCTTATCTCCAATTTTCGGTACCGAAATGTGTGCGTTTTCGATCGGTATATCAATGGGTTGCGATAAGTAAATTTCCTGAGAGGTGCTTTTAAATTTCTGACGAATTTCGGCAATGCCCATTGCCAATAACTCTTCGTCTGTTTCTTCTAGTTTTTTCTTTATTTCTAGGGTATGAAGTTGAACGACTGCACCACTATTAATCTTCATGAAATTCACATACCCGCCATAGCTATCCGATACAATGCTATACACGTCCACGTCATGAATTTTGTAATTCACTACGGTCGATTTGGCTTGGTAGTTTTCCAGTAGTCCAATACGGTCTTTTAATTCATGCGCTTTTTCAAACTCCAAATTTTCGGCATAACCAGACATGGTTTGTTTCAGGTCCTTGGTTAAATCCCCCAGGTTTCCTTTTAAAATATGACGAATCTCAGCGATGCTTTTGTCGTAATCATGTTCCGATTGCTTGTTTTCACATCCGCCCAAACAATTACCAATATGATACTCTAAACACAAACGGTATTTCTTCTTTGCGATATTGGATTGTGATAAATTATACGTACACGTACGAAGTTTATACAACTTCCCAATAATACCCAAAATGGTATGCATCATTTTTACCGAAGCATAGGGACCGTAATATTCGGAACCATCCTTGATAACGTTTCGGGTGGAGAAAACTCGGGGAAACGGTTCTTTTTTGATACAGATCCAAGGATAGGTTTTGTCATCACGAAGGGCTACATTGTAGTGCGGTTGATGTTTTTTGATTAGAGAATTCTCTAAAAGAAGCGCTTCGTATTCCGTGTCAACCACAATGTATTCGATGTGATCAATCTTCCGAACTAACAGTTTCGTTTTGTGGTTTTCGTACTTGATTTTATTGAAATACGAAGACACCCGATTCTTCAAATATTTCGCTTTCCCTACATATAGGATTTTTCGATCTTTGTCATAAAATCGATATACACCTGGCTTTTTGGGCAGGTGGCGTACAATTTCTTTGATGCGTTCAGGAGTCTCCATTTCGAAATACGAAATTACTATTTCGTACCTTTCGGAGAACCTAAATAAGCGTTAATATTTTTCACAAAATCAATGGACTATCTTAGTGTTCTGCCCGAGGATCGGTACTGCCTTCTTCCAAAATCTCAAATAGTTTATCCAAGTTAGGGGTTAAAATCACTTCGATTCTTCGATTTATTGCTTTTCCTTCTGGGGAATCGTTATCCGCAATTGGACTAAACTCGCCCCTTCCTGCAGCTGTAAGTGTGCTTGGGTCGAGTTCGCTACT
>MAAC01006715.1_pt1 | contig 16726 bp, 17 predicted proteins | sample 1115981 | NCBI WGS metagenome assembly MAAC01 (sample SAMN04961126, study PRJNA320927) | seawater metagenome | isolation source: sample BD02T64 sea water enriched with oil for 64 days | place: USA:Gulf of Mexico | collected 2013-07-27 | reverse complement strand
ACGGCAAAGAACACGGCGGCTTCCTTTAGGATGTCGCGTTCCTGCGTAACACGCTTAAGCTCTGCCTTGAGCTGCCTTAGTTCATGCTCTTTTGCTTTACCAGCTTGATACTCATCAGCCGTTTCACCGTATTTAGCTTTCCAGTTATATAGGCTTTTGGTGGTGATCCCAAGTCGTTTTGCAACATCAGCAATCTTGTAGCCTTCTTGGGTTATTTGCTTAACTGCTGCAATCTTAAATTCTTCAGTATATCTTTCGCCTGCCATATAGATCTCCTCATCGTTACATTGTAACTCTTTAGAGTGTCTAGTAAATCAGGGGCTATTCAGGTCGTGCAATTAGTGCGATTTATATAGTTGATTCCATCTGAGTCAAAGAAGGTAGCCCTCTTATCTGATACTTCTGTGACTACTGACTACTGATCACCAAGGCCTAACAATATTGTCCTATTAGGAGCAGCCAAAAATGTTTAGTCATAGCTTAGGGGCAACGTCATAACCCCTGAGTAGATGCAGTGGCTACGCAGAAGGCGGCTAGTCGCCGATAAGGTACCTACCAATACAAAGCCCTTGCCTTTTATTTTTCGACGCGCAGGACGGCTGTCACGATAAGCTGATTTTCTGGCGACTCAGTCAGAAAAGATCCACCTGGAAACCATCACATACCAAAGTTTAAATTGCATAATAATGCACTAGCTTTGCATAATAAGACAATCAAAAAATTAAACTCTTTCCACCATTTTCGTGGAACTATTTTCTAAACTTGCCTAATTCCTTATATTCTATTATAAAGTTATAATAGTTATAATGGTTATAATAGTTATAATAGGAAAAAAGAAAAATATCAGAAAAACAGCCCCCAATAACTTCACTTTGAAAACACATCAAGGTTGAAAATCGAAGTTAAGCAATATCTAACAACCATTGGCCAAGATAATCACGGATTTCAACCCGCAACGCTGCTTTCTTGCCAACAACCAATTTCAATATTATCCGGCAACTACGCCAGTCAGAGCAGCACATAACTTATGATAATGTACCTTATCAAAGGCTATTTTCTGACAACTACGCGTGCGTACCTGTCGCAATAAGAATCACTTTATTTTCTAAAGTAGCAAGTGTAGACGAATCCCTGTTTATGACAAACACCTAGGCTTGGACTTCCTTTAAGCGCTTATTGGTTGTTAAAGACTAGATACCTGGCTGTCTCACCACTCAGTTTAAAATAGCTAAATGACAAAGCAACTAACTATAATTTGTCGCACTCGGACAATAGTAAGTTTTTGTTTCCCTGAATAGCCTCAATTCGGCTATCTCGTTTACACTCCCATTCACTGATTGGGTGCATTTTGTTCCACGCTAACATCAACTTTCGTTGATCTTTACTCATGGTATATCGATCATACGTTTGCTCCATATAGAGATAAGTTCTAGCTATACGGCCGCGTGCTTCTATAGGGGGTTCGGCTTTTCTACTCGCTATTTTCATTTGGCAGGAACCGAAGTCGGATTTTTCACCGGGAAGCATAGTAAAGCTATAGTTGCTACGCATGGCATTAACAGAGCCGATAGCTGGGTACAGATTATATAAATCTGACTGCATTAGCCGGTATTCGCTGCTGGCTTTATTTGCGCAACGTCGGCCCTTATATTGTTTACCTTTTTTATTAATGCAAACTGAGCTGCCCTCACGCCATTCGACAAAGGTTTTGCCAAAGTTTTCAGCGGGTACTACATGTTCCCATTCGACTCGTTTTGCTCGTTTTATGTATTTATTTGAAGCATACCCATCAGGTAGAGTGATCGCCTTTTTGCTGTCGAACTGAGCGCCGCAATAGATCGTCTCTTGATGGTCAGAATAAAGATTCATCATCAGTTTTTTTGCTTTACTGAATGATTCGGTAGGCGCGGCCAAGGCAACGTTAGTTATAAATAGTAATGCCAAGGGTAATATTTTAGTTTTCACTGGTTGAATTCCTTTTCTGCTTAAATCGTTGTTATGTAGCTCTTCACTGAGCCGTATAGGGAGACCGTGAGTATCCTATATAACATTCAGATTGCCGGCGATTTATATTTGTTGGTATATTTCACCGTTCAATATTGACTGCATCATAGCCTCGTCGACTATTTGATATGATGGCAGTGTGGGGGCTTCGTAAGTGATTAAACAACGCTTGGTCTGCTACCCCAAGTTTTCTTTTGCACTAGGAATATCTATCTATAGGGCTAGTCTTAAGCCTAGCTCGTTTAGTGATGTTGGTGAGCATAGGTTCAGGGTATGTTCCTGGCGATTGAGTTAAAACAATCAACCCTAACCCGTCTTACGTGCTTTAGCTGAAACTGATTATATGCCTGACTGGACCCATGCCACTGAGTCATTAAACAGTGAGAATCACAAGACCACCAAAACGCAAGCTATTCCCAACCAATGAATCGGCCTAAAGACGGAGCTTGCAGTCCTATTAGCGGACTTCGTTTAACGGAGAGGTACACAAAAATATTTACAGTCTCTTAGCTTCTGGTTGAACTTTTACTTTTTTTATTTTAGCCAGCCTCTCTAAATATAGCCTCATCGGCTCTTTGAAATAAGTTGAAAAGTCGTCTTTTGTTATAACATCACTTTTATGGTTATTACAGAAGTAACAAGCTAGGGCGCAATTGTTTACACTGTAGTCATTAGAGATAGCGTCTACTCTTTCAATTTCTAATTTGGAACCCCTACCGCGTTTAGTGACCCATCCATTGCTCTTGATAGTCTCAAGGCTTTTTTCAGTAGTTCCGCAGTAACAACAAACCTTTTCTTCGTTGACATACCAGCTGTAAAAATCTCTAAAGCCATTGAATTTGTATTTCTCGCCGCTACGGTTCTTAATGCTTTGATGCAGTGCCCTTACAGTCTGGATTGATTCTATAAGTCCACCGTAATATTCAAACTCACTAAGTGATAGGTTGAGCACTTCCATAGCCTTCGATTTAGTGGGTTTCTTATCCGTTTTTATATAATAATTGGTAACTTCAACCTTCTTATCCTGCATGATAACGCCCTATCCATAATACACATGTGAAACTATAGCTCTTCGAGTAAGTTATTCATAGTGACCTTTGCACGAAACAAAGAAGAATTAACCTCCATGATTTGAGATAATAGGTTACCCAACAAAAGAGCAATAAGCGAATACATTACACTAGAAATGAAAAGCCGCGATGCATGCTTCTCTCTTAATTCCTTTCGGATCAAAAGTTACTTGTTCTTTCTTTTATCATAAAGCCTTGCGAAGGCATATAAAACATAAGCCCCACCTGCAAAGGTAATAACAACCGGAACTATAACTACTATAAGTGGAGGGTTTATAAATAAAGCAGCGATTCCCGCAGGAGCAAGAAAATAAGCAAAGAAAGCCGTCAATATTACAAGGACTCTACTGGCAAGCGCTACATCTTCCGCAGCATCACAAAAGTCACTTGAGTTCTTTCGAGCTTTAACTAAATCAACAAGTTTTTTTAATATGAAAAGGCCAATAAGGCCAGCTGTTATTATTGCGAACATTTCTTTAAATATATTTAGTTATTTTTAATCAATAGGCCATTATTGCTCAGCTACTAAGGAAAAAACATCATTAAAATCAGCTTCACCAAATATCGACTATTCATTTTGGTAAGCCATGTCATCAAAGCTGTCGTTTTTGGTAAATTTGTTTGCCATTTAAAATAGCGCCGCCATCTTTAAAATCGACTGGGATATACATCGTGTAAATTCTTCTCATAGTGATGTTTTTTTTAAAAGTCGGTGAACGTGGATCGATGGCAAGTACGGTGTGTCATCAATAATCTTATCGGTGCGAGATAGCCGGGGAGCCCTTTGTGAGAGCAACGGTAACTCACGAATCCTTGGTAAGCCTGCCTTAGCCTTTGCTAAATAGAAAAAGGGGCTAGATGCCATGCAGCTGGACTTCTTTGGTCCCGCGTCAGTCATTAATGAATAATTCGCCCGGGGATTATCATTTTTTAAGTAAACATAGTAAAGAACCTCATCAGCATCGAGGGCATTTAAGTGGCCGAGATCTGCTTTGAGATAATAAGCGTAATCATCATTGGCTTTACTGATCTTTTTCTCCAGGTCTGCTCGAACTGATTCAACGGTAGCCTTATTAATTTTCCGCTGCGAGGCCCAAAAGAACGACACCGACAATAACGGACTATCAAAGACATTAAATCGACGTACCGCTTGCCGGCGATTAAAACGAGGGTATCCAAGTTGCTGCAGCGCATAGATTGATAGGCGAACTAACTGCCCTCCCTCATCGCGGATCGTCATCTTATCCATCAGCATTAATTGTTGATGTAGGTTGGCGCGGCGCTCATTAATGTCCACCACCAAGGCCAGTGTGTCACTGTTGGTACCAAAGACAGCCTGTAACGCAACCGTTTGGCCGTTCTTCATCTCATTATCGGCATACTCAATCAAGCCAATATTCTCTGCCAACTTAAGGCGTGTGAGTTCAGGTTCGACATCTTGTACAAACAACGGGTATTCGGTTTGCTCATAGACTTGATCAATCAAGCGATGCTGCGTGGTAATGAGTTCATCCAAGCACTGCTTTAGCACGGCTTGTTGAAAAGATTCTGGGGAAGGCATTAAGGCATTCCTGTGTTAGTTATATTATGCATAGTATAACAGTATCACACTTACTCTGAAGAGCAAGCCCCTCTCTCCGACCGACTCTCTCCTTCATATTTTGGCCTTTTAAACGCCGTCGAATTCAACCGTGGGTTTTGAATTTAAGGCTCGTGGACTCCAATAGTTGACGGTAGTTGCGCTTTTGAGAACCCGTGGTATAAAAGAATTGAAAAAGAAATAAAAAAAAGAAAAAGGTCACGCCCCGCCGATGGCAATAAGGGGCCAAAAAGAGCTGCTAGGGTTAGTGAATACTAATAATGGTACTGTTATACTATCAATACACACTATAGGATGTGACACATGGACTTAAACACTGTAAATCAATTACTTTCCGATGCTGAGTTAGGCATCACGCTCGATACTCATTTAATGGACCAGTTAATGAGGACGACATCGACTCAACTGTTGAATGATGCTTTACATCGAGCGGCAGCTAACGACTCGGGGGCTAAGGTCTGGGTGACCGCCGCTATTAATAAAGCACGGGCCTCTCAGAAATCGCCCCCGACTCCTGAGCAAAGAAAGCCCGTTAATCAATCAAGGCCTGCTCAGCGTCAACAAGCGCCAGCTCCTCAACGTCAACAAGCGCCAACGGCAACTCCGCAACGCCCACCGGTGGCTGCTCAAAAGCCTCGGCAAGAGAAAACGCCCTATAGAGAGCAAGAGCACGTTAATGAGGAACGAGAGTTTAAAGGCCACAAGGTCTATGGGGCTAAATTTGCCTTATACGCGGGTGCCGATCAAACACGAGCTGGTATCCACACGGTACGCCTTGAAGGTGCAAAGTCATCTGGGCCACAGCAATACAACTGGGATGAAAAAATCTCTATCCAGTTAACTCAACAAGAGCTACCGCATGTCGCCTGCGTGTTATTTGGCTGGCTCAATCAGTGTGAATATAAAAGTCATGGGCCGGAAAAGAACAAGGGCTTTAAATTGTTGATTCAAAACCAACAAGGGAAAACCGGTTTGTTTGTTAACATTATGGAAGCAGGAAAGCCGTTGTGTGCGATCCCTGTGACTGCCGTTGACCTATATTACTTACGAAACCTTGTGCTTGGGCAGTTGATGAAAAATGAAACGGATTTAGACAGCCCTGCTATGTTGGCTAGTTTGAAGGCTTATGCAGGGATGTTGAAAGAATAGGTTTTGATTGTTAATTAGGGTAGCTTGAGACGGCATTAATTTATTATTTATAGACAATATATTGTCTATTGCCTATAAATTAAGACTAGGATAGCTAATATATTAATTGTTATGATTTAACTTATTATGGATTTCTGAATTAACAATTCAGAAATAATGCGTCAGGTTGGCTCACGGGTTAAGACCTATCGGCTCAAAAGAAACATGTCTCAAGAAACCCTCTCTAGTCGTTCCGGCTGCTCCATCGGCACTATTAAGAATGCAGAGAGTGGGAAAAATATTTTACTTTGGAATTTGATTGGCATCTTACGGGTTTTTGATAGCCTGGATAATCTAGATGATTTACTGCCCAATGTCGGTCTTCGACCCACGGAGTTATTAGCGATACAGAAAAAACATTAAAGGCCAACCGAAAAAGAGCAAGTAAATCATGATTGACTTAGTGGAAGTGAAATTATGGGACGCGACTGTTGGGGCGCTTTCTTGGGATAGTCAACGAGGCGTTGCGTTGCTTGACTACAGTGAAGATTTTATTGGCTCAGGTATCAACCCTTCCCCACTCAATGATATTTATGGTTTGTTTGAGGGTGTTAAAGGAGAAACCCTTAAGGGGCTGCCAAGCTTTATCGTCGAGTCGCTTCCCCATAACACAGGTTAGCCAACTGACCTTCTAGGCTCTACTTGTTTGATTTGTTTTCATGATCTTTAACATCTTTCCAGCTCGTGTAAGCAAAATGTCCAAAAAGAACGGCGACCGACCAAGCGGCACCCGCGGCTAAAATTTGATTAAACATCCTCGATGCTGATTATCGGTTGCGTATTTTTTCCACGAGGCATTCGCCCGAAAGGTATAAAGGTGGAGCCAAAAGACAAACGACAAGTAATTGACAGACAATTACAGGAAAAACTAATATCGCACCAACCGCGAATAAAATTACTGGGATTACAGCTAGAATAATTAGCTGACTTGTTTTGCCCGGAACTCTCTCAATTAATTCACCGTACCGTTGAACGTGCGTGAAAATAAACATCAGGTGATTAACTGAAAAGTTGTGAATGTAATCCCTCATTTTAAAAACCTCCGTTGTTTTTTAAAAGAATACCTGTGAGACACATTTATATCAAGATTAACAGTCCCACTCCTCTAATTGCTTGGAAGTGAATTTAAAACTTGTCGTGGACGGCTACCTAGCTTCTATTTCAGGAGCATACGCTCAAATATGCCGACCTGAACACTCATAACTATTAAGTCGCTGAAAAAAATACTCGTGCAGCTATTGGTCTTTTTTATCCACATTTCCTGTGGATAACCTTGTGCGTAAGGACCCAACTTTAAGTTCAACCCTTTGCCAGCTTAACATTAGGTTTTTGTACAAAAAATGAACTGATTTTCGGTAAAGCGGCTGATGACCCGTTTACCTATAAAAACACCCCAACATTTCTAGATAAACATATTTTTGGAGACAGATTTTTTGTTCGTAGCAAGACGAGTGTATACGCTAAGTGGCCGAAAAGAACTGCAACTGTTAGAGCAGCACCAGTCGCTAATATTTGGTTAAACATTTATTAACCTTTATGCTTAATGTATGTGCAATGACGCTCTTGGTTAGTTCTGTACATAAGTGTTACCACAGATATTTAATTAACTCATACCCTAAAGCTAGGATTCCCACTACAGCCCCACATAAGGCGGCTACCGCTATAAAGAACAGTCACAAGACGCTATTGACCAAAGGGATGCCGTTCTTGAGCAACTAGAAAAAGAGTGCAAAGAACTCCAGGCCGAATTAATCAAATCAGGTGAATCATCAAAAGCAGATCTGTCTGAACAAGAAACGGCTAATAAGGTTATTGTTGCGGAATTACGGCTCGAAGGTAATCAGCAATATGTCACAGAGGTTAAATCTCAAAATAATGAGCTTGTTAGTGGCTCAAAATTGCTTAGAAAAACTTTGTGCCGCATTGTTTGGCCAATACCATGTTAATAACCCACGAAGTATCCATTTGAGGAATTAGCGAGTGTCGCTCTTTCCGTTTAAAACTTGCCTTGCTCATTACTATGTCATGGGGAAACTGACCACCAAGGGCGTTTATATTGATACGAAGGCAGACGAATCAACACCTATGAATATTCTTTCGACCGCCTGAATATAACGGCCACAATAAACGAACGAACAAAAAAGAAGAACAGCGTTCGTTCGTTTTGCTATACTGTCTACTCCAGACATTTAATACGGCGGCTAAAATGGCAACAAGCGATAGAACGGGTAGTATTCAAGAGCGTGTAAATGATATTTGTAGCGAACTGTATGCCGATGGAACAAAACCAACGGTCAGACTTGTTCGCTCTATGCTCTCGGATGTGAAAAGCACCAGTACCGTCCACAAGTATTTTGCTAACTGGAAAAAAGAACTCGAAGCCAACCAACAGTCACTCTACGATAAATTGGGCTTCTCTTCAGAGTTCACTCAAGGCTTCATGAAAGAGATTACACGCTTCAGCATCGAAGCCGAGCAGCGCTATAAAGAACAGTCACAAGACGCTATTGACCAGAGGGATGCCGCCCTTGATGACCTATCCTCATCCGAAGAGCGTTTACACAAGCAAGCTGCCGTTCTTGAGCAATTAGAAAAAGAGTGTAAAGAACTCCAAACAGAGTTAATTAAATCAGGTGAGTCCTCAAAAGCAGAGCTTGCACAACAAGAAACGGCTAATAAAGTTATTGTCGCGGAATTACGGCAGCAACTCAGTGATGAGAAAAAAGAAAATAATGCATTAGTCTCCAGCAACGAAACATTACGCACTGAAATTGCTAAGTCAGAATTACGGCTCGAAGGTAATCAGCAATATGTCACAGAGGTTAAATCTCAAAATAGTGAGCTTGTTAATGAGAATAAAATGCTAAATAGCCAATTTGCCAATAGTAATAAAACACTTGCTAGCCTAGAAGCCACAATTGCCGGTAATGACAAGCTGATTTCTAGCCTAGAAGCCTCTTCTGAACTAGCCAAGCAGGAAGCCTCTCAATCGGTAGAAGAGCGTCAAAGCCTTACTATGTTACTTGAGAAGACTCGAACCACCCTGGATTCTTTGAACTCAGACGTTGTTTTGTACAAGGAACAGCTCAATGAAGCCAACCTGTCCGCCTTCGCTCTTAACAAAACTATTGAAGAGCAGTCGGCCGTTATAGCTAAGCTAACGTAGTTCGTTAGCGGCTATTCCTTCCGCAAATTTACGCTCGATGTCGATTGCTTAAAAAAACTCTAAATTAATCATACTTCTTTTTCTTTAGGTGGCGATAACGCTCTTTCAGAGGCTCTCTAGTTCTAGCAAGCCCTAATGAATGCTCAATAGAATCGCGCAAACCTTTCATTAGTTTTATTTCTTGTGACTGAGCAATGTAGTCACTAATGTTATCTGCGATAAAATTAATTATCTCAGCGGGCTGGTTAACTCCAGCTGTAATGCCTAAATCAATAAGAACACCCCTACTTGGAAATTCTTTACTCTTCTTCATCTTTAACGCCATATGATTATCAATGCTGTCATAAATAATCGTATGAGTAATATCATAAGGCGGCGCCAAAAAAATATCTTTCTCGCCTAAACTATATTGTAAGGCAAAGTTTTTAAGATGAGCATCACCATTACCTATCAAGCAATTGAAGACAATGAGCTTATACGCTTTTTCTACTTGAACAACCGACCCCGTATATAAACGGACCGCTCTCAACAACGACTCATAACTGGAGTTGTATTTCTCGTCCCCTTGCTTACCCATCAGTGTCGCAAAGTCCTCAAAGGCTAACCTCGTGCCACCGACCTTATCAAAACGCTCGATAACATAACTTTCCAGGTTTTCTGATAAATACGTCCTTGGTGGTGCCAACTGGCAATGCCTTGCGGCCTCCATACAAACATATTCGTTAACGGTAAGCAGCGGAAACTCTTCATCATACGTTTTAACAATTAAATCCTTCTGCTGCATCTCCGTGTTAATCATAACTTTTGGCTGAACACCCGACAAAATCCCTCGAAGATAATATTTTTCCAACAACTGTGGGAATAACTTTTCTTTCGATTGCCATGACAAAATATCACTCAGCGACACCTGTTCAACGGTAGGCAATCGCAGGTCGGCATCAAAATCTAGAGCGCCAATACCGTTAGAGCCTTGCAAGGCCAAGAAGTACATATCATTGATCTTTCCATACCTAGCTAACTTTTCAGAAATATAGCGCCGAATGAAGCCTTCAGGTAAATTCTGACTAAATATTGGATGAATAGCCCCATAATTATAAGCATCCATACGATTCTTCATCGTCAGTGAAATTGAAGTTTCTTGCTGAGTGTATTGAAACGAATGACGCGCCCCATGAGTCAAAATACCTAACTCAATCGCAGACCCACCTTGATGGAATTGAACCGATAACTGCTCAATAGATGAGGGAAGGTTAAGCTCAATCATCTTTAAACATCTCATTCAACGTATCAAAATCAACCTGCTGAGGAGTTTCTGTTTCAATTGCCAGCACATAGCCCATTGACGCTAAATATCGTTCGTATATTTTTAATGAACCTGTATAACGTCCGGTCTCAATTTTAGAAACAAGAGAGCGATCAATACCAAGACAGTCGGCGGCCTCCGATTGAGACATCTTTTTGTCTTTTCGCGTCGCTTTAAGCTGTAATCCTATTTTCACTCGATATAACATATTAAATCACCTAATTTGTGATCATATAGGCACAAATCTGACAAATAGGCAACACATGTGCCTATATAGTCACCAAACAGCCATTTCTTCAATTATTTTGATGACAAAATAAGTATGCCATTAACCACAAGAGTTAATAATGTATAAACAGGCCTTCCTCCGAAACAATGTTCAACAAAGCGACATGTCTAAATCTAACAGGCTTAGGCTCGCTGCTAGAATTGTAAGGCTGATTAATACCTAGCGACTACCCAATGTAAGCGCCTGCAACAGACGGACGGATAGGGCTTGGCTGGCCACTGATATGCTCATAGGTGCGTTGGGCATACTCATGCCTGAGTGAATACGGTTTTTTTTGATTATCTTTAGATAACCCATTCTCCACACAAAACCTATTAAAAGCCCGCATCCAAGAATCCGTTTTTGATACGTCTTTGGGCATAATACGATGACGACAATACACTCTTGTTTGCAGCTCTTTTAAATAAACTTTTTGGCTACGCTCTAATATTAATACCTTTCTCTCTCGACCACCTTTTGAGCCTTGTTTAGCTACAAAGCAATAATGGTCATCAAACGCATCATGACGAATATCTTTGCCCGGATTGAAAAAAGCAGCTTCCCTTGGTCTCAAACCAAGCCAGTACATTAGCTCCAGCATCACAATGAAATACCGTTGCCTGACTTTTGCGTGTGTTCTTACTGCGCCTAATGAAATCCACAAATTTTGAATAACTTCAAAGGGATCATCAGTCCAACGATCACCCTCTGGCAAAGTCTCTCTCTTCAATACACCACTTAACGATTTATCAATCTCTGTTTTTGGGATCTAGTGATAACAGTAGGGTTAACAAATAATTCATTTAGACTCAAATCATCCAAGACTGACTTTTTGCCAACCCAACTAAGAACAACCCTTAATAATGATTTCCTGGTTGCTATGGTTGAAGCCGATAAACCCTCCTCTTCCCACCTCTTACAAAGTGCAATGTAATGTTTCTGCTTAATACCATCCGGTGCCTTTATCTGATACCCCATTGAATACAATTCAGCAGATAGCGTATGAATAAAGTACCACCGACCGTGATTGGGCTTATCTCAGGCTCCGCCTAGTGATATGAGCACCATCACTAGCACAGTTTACAGCGACGACCCTAGTAACATCGATTACACCGGGCATGATACCCGGAATGATGATTGATGCTCTCAGCTAGCACCATTTGAAACCACTTTTTTTGCTAGGTCCCCTACTTCGTTGTCTCCTGATGCTTTAGCGTCATTACCGATAGTATTTAATTTAACTTCACTTTGATGCTTGCTGTGGCTAATTTATTTATGCACGCGGTTCTTATTTCATGAGGATCTTAAATTATTGTATTCGAGTTAATGATCTTAAAATAAAAGAGGATATGGTTATTGATTTATAACCACCTACTTTTTTAGTAGGGTCGTTACGGGTGTAGATTCCTAATAGGTCCTTTCTTTTCACTTTATTGTGTAAAAAAATCCCTTTATATAATGATTAAAGATAGATTAAATTGATTAGCCAGTTAATTTAATCCCATAACATATTGAAAAGTATTGTTTTTTCTACAACATAAATACTTCATTGTACGAACTTTGATACTTCATTGTATGAATAGGCATACCTCAATGTATGAACGACCCTACCTCATTAAACGAACACCCTACCTCATTGTACGAACTGTCTTATTTGATGATTTATCCCTCTATTTTTTAAATAGTAGTAATGCTGTTTTGAAATACCGAGTTTTATATTGTCTTTTTTCTCTTAAAAGTAAAACCCATACTTTATTGATATTTTAAATGGCTTGGTATAGGCCAATTAATGAAGTTATCTGCTTAATTCGTTTCGCTACAGACGATGTTTTTTGGTTTTTAGCATTCTGGATACCTCAATGTACGAATGTTTTTGTTTAATACATCTTTTAGATACCTCAATGTACGAATGTTTTCCAGAGATTAAACTAGATCCTTCGCGCCCCGCGAGACAGGGATGTTTTTTTGCAGTGTTTGTCGTTTTTTGAAATAAGTAAATACCTCAATGTACGAAGCTCTCTTGAGTCGTGTAATCTATTTCTAAGCGGTTTATATCTTTGGCGCTGCTATGCTCGCTTTACGTAAACCTTATCATCAGCTGGGTTGATAGCACCCTCGGTAAGAAATTCAACTGTTAGCAGTTCGTTGAGTGATTTCTTGAGGAGCTGCCTAAACTTTGCTCTGCTTTTTGTTGTTGACCCGCAAAGCAAGTGAATGGTTTCTACTTTCATCGGGTACGGTTGAGCATGTGAGTAGTAAAAAGAGTGGAGCCATTTTGCTAGATTTCCGAGTTGTAATCTCTTTTCCCAGATGATTTGAGAATACTTAACGTGCCCAAATAGTGAAACAATTTTTGGTTCTAGTCGTACCGTCCATGCGCGAGACGAAGACCCGTCCTCTTCTCTCCAATCAAAATTACGGATCAGCGAGCCGGAGTAACCGCCAGTGTTAGAACTAATTTCTAAACCGGTGGCATTTAATCGTTGAATGGTTCTTTTTAGACGGTCATAAGAGGGTTTGTTTGTTGCCCATTCTAATGACTTTAGTAGGGAGTGCGCGGTGAATTGGATCGCCCCTCCTAATGGAATTAACCGGGCAAGGTGTACTAGCTGTAAAAATACATCCTCATCATCTTGTCTTAGTTCTTCACCTGTATATGAAACATCTACACCACCGAGGGTAGCTATTTTTATATTCTTCCTAAAGGCGCGCTCTGCGCGACAGTTACCAACGGTAAATAAAGCACCTCGAACGAGGTCATTTGGGATACCTCGGCGAGCATCTGACCAAAGTGGTAATTGAGCGTTTTCAGCTTTTTTTCCATGTGTGATCGTATTGTTTTTTTTCTTTGGCGTGGCGGGTTTTATTTCGATGGTCTCTGGTTTCTTCTTTTGAATTGTATGGCCAAGAAGTTGTAACGATGCTTCTAGAGATTTCCCTCTAACTTTTCCAGGTCCATCTGGCTCCTTATCGGTCGTTTTTATACTCATAAATCAATAACTTCGATTAATATTTATTCAATATGAATCGACTATAGAGATAATTTTGGGGAAATGCAATATGTTATGGTTTGATTAATGTAATATGGTATTACATTAAATATTCCATGGGGATTAGGATGAAGGTTTTAGCCATAGTTCAAAATAAAGGCGGAGTTGGTAAAACAACGGTTACAAGGATTTTAACAGAAAGTTTTGCACGAAAAGGGTTAAGGGTTTTAGCGATAGATTTAGATGCCCAGTGTAACTTTTCTAGGCGGTTTTTGACGATGGATTATGACTCAACAGAAGAGGATGGAATCTTAGCTCCATTACATCCTGACTTTAATATAGAAGATGATGATGGTTGGGATGGCCGAAGTTCGTCTGCTGATATCTATTTCACGGGTGATGTGGTCCCCTACCCTACATACTTAGAAACACTTGATATGTTGCCAGGAGATGCGCAAAAACTACGAAAGGTTGAGCTTGTTAGTATCGGTGATGTTAAGGATAAAGTTCATGGTCGATTAGATGCCTTTTTAAGTCTAGAAGAGGTGCGATCTGAATATGATGTGGTTTTGATTGATACATCACCGTCTAAAGGCCCTCTAACGGTCAGTGCAATGAGAGCAGCATCACATATTTTAATTCCAACATCGATGGAACCTCAATCGATCGAAGGGTTGTATGGAATGTTGCAGTTATGGCGGCGCGAAAACAGAAAGCGTTCTGTTGATAATGCACTGAAGCTTATTGGAATATTACCCAATCAATTTCGTAAGGTTAGTTTGCATGAGGGAACGCTAGAGTCCTTGAAAGGTGATGAAAGCCTGAATGCCTTGTTGACACCGATGTTACTTCAGCAAAGGATAGCCTTCGCTGAGTCAGATCACCCTGAAGCAAAACCCACTACCGTATTTGATTTACGCGCTAAAGACCCTGCAAGAATCGAAGCTGAAGCGCTTTGTGATTATGTGGAAAAGGAACTTTTTGGGGAGGAACTATAAATGGCAAATAGTAAGAAAAAGCGCTTTGGTGCGAGTAACCCTTTACTGCAAGGGATTGTCGAAACTGTGCGTGGAAATGAGTTATCGTCGGACGAAGTTAATGTTGAAATTATTAACCTTAGCAAGGTCACTCCTGATCCGAAGAATCCAAGGTCTTTAGGGTTAACTGAAGATGAGCTTTCTTGGCTCAAAAATGATGGAGAGATTAATAATGCGCGTGAAGAGGGCGGAGCCGTCGACCAACGAATAAAGACATTATTAAAGTTACGTGACTTAGCTGATAGCATCAAATCGAACGGTGTTCTACAACCGATTAGAGTGTACCGATTAGGCGAGGGTTTTCGGATCGAATCAGGCGAGCGACGGTACTGGGGGGCGCTAATTGCTAAGGAGAAGAAGGTGCCTGCTATTATTTTGAAAGCTAAACCTGCTCGACTTAGAACGTTTCAGTTGATTGAGAACTTACAACGAGAAGATCTTTCTTTACCGGCTAAGCTTAGAAATATTGCAAGTGTAGTTGATGAGTTGGAGGAAGAAGAGGGCGGGGCTGTTTTAACGAATGCAGCCCTAGGCGAGGTTATCGGCACGTCAAGACGGCAAGCTTCAAAATATTTATCTGTCATAAGGGGGCATGGGGATATCATGTCGGCGATAACAGCTGGGGTTATTTCGGATATTAATGTTGCTGTTGAGCTAACAAAGATTGCCGATCCAGTTGACCTAAAGAAAACAATAAAAGCATATGAAAATGGTTTGCCAAGTGTTGATGTATCTAAGTCGGTGGACAAAAAAAAATCAGAAAAGGCATCGGCCAAAGGGAGGAGGGCAACTCGGGTGAGTCTTGGGCATACCAAAAGTGTAGCAACGATCAAACATATTATGAGCGAGTGTGGCGCTAATGAAGATGTGGATTGGGAGGATTTCAAGGCGGTATCTACAGCATGGGCAGTGTTTTTGAGTAAGGTTGAGAGTGAGCTATGAAGACAACGTATAAATTACCGACCAAGTTGCGTGAACAGTTACGTACGGCTTATATGGCTGAATACAATGCAAAATCAAAAAGCAGATGGATTCGAGAGGCCATCGCTTTTCTGTTAGAGGAAGATCAGTCTTTGAGTAGCGTTGGAGTAGGGGATGACTTAGAGGCTAATGATTGTTTGGATACGGTAGAGTTAGGTGATGATATTCCTGAGTCTATTGAGACAGCAATAGCTGTATTGAGAAGGCAAGACCCTCTAATGGAAGGGGTTATGGCCTCTATAATTAGGGCCGCTATTAAGTGGCGATTAGCTAGAAATGGAACTTAGTTCCACTGGCTTTGGTTTTTATCTAGTTGATTGATTTATAAGGGATAAGTTTGTATTCTAATTAAATTTTAAATGGTGCTATTCCGCTTCATTGACGTTTGGGTCGGCTAAGTCCGAGGTGTTTTATTTATACAACTAATAAGCTTGTTCAGTAAAACTAAACCCTTGCCTAAGATTGTAAATATTAGGCTTTATGTAAGAAAGAAATAGCTGAAAAGTTAGGGTAAGCATGAGTTGGTTTGGTTTCAACACCAATGACTTTAATTAGGAATGCAGCAATAAACCGTAGATGACTGACTAATAATTAATCTTATTTCAAGATGCGACATTTAATGTCGCCAGTAAGTGTGAAGATTGCCCTATTAGTAACTTAAAACTAGAAGGTTAATATTATGAACGGTCAATTCTTTGCTTGGATAAGCCGACTTAGGTGGATAAAAAGATGGAGCTTGATGCGTAATACATTTGACGAAAATGTAATGGAGCATTCATGGGAAGTGGCGACAATTACGCATGCGCTAGCATTAATTAAGAACAGAAAATTTGGTGGGTCTGTAGATGTTAACGCTGTTACTGTCAGAGCTGAATAGCCCCTGACTTACTAGACACTCTAAAGAGTTACGATGAGGAGATCTATATGGCAGGCGAAAGATATACCGAAGAATTTAAGATTGTAGCAGTTAAGCAAATAACCCAGGAAGACTACAAGATTGCTGATGTTGCAAAACGGCTTGGGATCACCACTAAAAGCCTATATAACTGGAAAGCTAAATACGGTGAAACGGCTGATGAGTATCAAGCTGGTAAAGCAAAAGAGCATGAACTAAGGCAG
>MAAC01010943.1_pt1 | contig 16748 bp, 18 predicted proteins | sample 1115981 | NCBI WGS metagenome assembly MAAC01 (sample SAMN04961126, study PRJNA320927) | seawater metagenome | isolation source: sample BD02T64 sea water enriched with oil for 64 days | place: USA:Gulf of Mexico | collected 2013-07-27 | reverse complement strand
AGGCTATGCCACAATCAACCCGATTGGGCAAATACTCGGCGCTGTTATCATGTTCTTTGCCCTTGGTTTCTTGCCTGGTTGGATCGTCGCCAAGATACAAAATGCAGCTGGCGCTTTACGCATCCCGGAAGAAGTCGAACTACAAGGCCTCGATTATGCAGAGCACCACGCCTACGAAGACGCGAAGGCTGAGATCATTGAAGCCGACAAAGCCGCTCTGGCTCAACGGTAAGCAGAAAAAGGAGTACAGAAAATGTCAACTATTGGTTACGAAGATTGGGCCGTAGATCTGGCCGAGGTCGGCGCTGTTTATCCGTTTCAAGGCTGGGAAGTTGCCATGACGGTTGTTGGTGTCGTGTTCTGGTTAGGCTGGCATCGCATTCAATTTGTTCGAGAAAGTGAACATCTCGAGAATGCACGCAAGATTGGGGAAAAAGAGAAAATAGCAAAAACATTAGAGCGCTATTAATCTGCCTTACTTACAGACGGCGAATGTATTTCGCCGTCTGTATTTTCCCTAAGATGAAAAAAAGTTTCTTCTCAGTTGATACTATTTCGAATCAGTGATAGCGTTTGAATCTCATTACCAAAGAAGGGTCAAAGCCAATGTGCGGTATCGTTGGACTATTTATAAAAGATAAAACATTGGAGCCTGAACTGGGCGAGTTACTGACAAACATGTTGGTAACCATGACAGATCGTGGCCCTGATAGTGCAGGCATCGCTATTTACGGAACGAACACAGATCAACATGCAAAGCTGACTGTGCAATCTGATAATCCTTCCGAAGATTTTGCAACACTTGATACTGATCTGAGCAATCTGATTGGTGTTGACGTTTCAATAAGACGGAAAGACACGCATGCGGTCCTGGAAGTACCAGCCCATAAAATAACCAAGATGCGTGAAGTCCTTCGCGATCTGCGCCCGAACGTATGTGTTATGAGCGCTGGTGAAGCCATCGAAATATACAAAGAAGTGGGCCTGCCAAAAGATGTTGCCGCTCGGTTTGATATTTCAAAAATGAGTGGTAGCCACGGAATTGGTCATACGCGGATGGCAACAGAATCTGCTGTGACAACTATGGGCGCACACCCCTTTTCTACGGGTTCCGATCAATGCCTCGTACATAACGGTTCGCTGTCAAACCATAACAGCTTGCGCCGCAAACTCACGCGAGAGGGCATTCATATTGAAACCCTTAATGATACAGAAGTTGGCGCAGCCTATCTGACCTGGAAAATGCAACAGGGCAGCACATTAGGCGAAGCGCTGGAAAGCAGTCTTAAAGATCTTGACGGATTTTTCACCTTTGTCGTTGGTACAAAAGATGGCTTTGGCGTTGTACGCGACCCGATTGCTTGTAAACCGGCAGTAATGGCAGAAACGGATCAATACGTTGCTTTTGGCTCTGAATACCGAGCTTTGGTAAATTTGCCTGGCATCGAAGAGGCCAGAGTATGGGAACCAGAACCTGCAACTGTTTACTTTTGGAACCATTGATATGCAGACATTTGACCTGGAAGCACGGGGATTGCGCGAACTAAACGCGACGCTCCACGCTCAAAAAGACAACACGAACCAGACCGCCTGGGAAGTCATTAATGCCAAAGGCAGTCATGCGATTGCCGTTGGGCTTGACGCCCCGATTGAGGTAACGGTGAAAGGTTCCACCGGATACTACTGCGCTGGAATGAATAAACAAGCGACCATAAATGTGCACGGCTCTGCGGGACCCGGTGTTGCAGAAAACATGATGTCGGGTACTGTCATCATCGAAGGCGACGCCAGCCAGTATGCCGGGGCAACTGGTCACGGTGGATTACTGGTAATCAAAGGTAATGCGTCATCGCGTTGCGGGATATCCATGAAGGGTATCGACATTGTGGTACACGGTAACATCGGACATATGTCAGCATTTATGGCACAGTCAGGTAATCTGGTCGTTTGCGGTGATGCTGGTGATGCTCTGGGCGACAGTCTATACGAAGCACGCCTTTTTGTCCGCGGATCTGTTAAAAGTCTGGGGGCGGATTGTATTGAAAAAGAGATGTATCCCGAACACCTCAAGATCCTGCAGAATTTACTCGAACGCTCGGGATCTGATGCAAAACCTGAAGATTTCAAACGTTACGGATCGGCACGGCAGCTATACAATTTCGATGTAGATAATGCGGCAGCCTATTAAGGAGATGGTCATGAGTAACCATAACGACACCCCCATCCCGCGCACGGTGCCAATCCAGTCCGCGACCTTCACAAATTCAATCAATGCTGAAATTCGCCGTGCCGCTGCCACAGGAATCTATGATATCCGTGGTGGTGGTGCCAAACGGCGGGTGCCTCATTTTGATGATCTCCTGTTTTTGGGAGCCTCTATTTCACGCTACCCTCTGGAAGGCTATCGCGAGAAATGCGAAACCAAGGTGACACTCGGTACCCGTTTCGCAAAAAAACCAATTGTATTAGACACACCTGTAACAATCGCAGGAATGAGCTTTGGTGCCCTGTCCGGCCCGGCAAAAGAAGCTCTTGGGCGTGGCGCTTCAGCAGCAGGTACCTCTACGACCACAGGTGACGGTGGTATGACCCAGGAAGAGCGTGGTCACTCAGACAAACTGGTCTATCAATACCTGCCATCCCGCTACGGCATGAACCCTGACGATCTCCGTAAAGCCGATGCGATTGAAATCGTCATTGGTCAAGGCGCAAAGCCCGGCGGGGGTGGTATGCTCCTCGGACAAAAAATCAGTGACCGGGTTGCTGAAATGCGTAACTTGCCCAAAGGTATAGATCAACGTTCGGCTTGCCGTCATCCCGATTGGACAGGCCCCGATGATCTGGAAATTAAAATTCTGGAATTGCGCGAGATCACAGGCTGGGAAAAGCCAATTTACGTCAAGATCGGTGGCACCCGCCCTTATTTTGATACCACTCTGGCGGTAAAATCCGGTGCCGATGTGGTTGTTCTTGATGGTATGCAAGGCGGCACAGCAGCCACACAGGATGTGTTTATCGAACACGTCGGCCTACCGACACTCGCCTGCATCCGCCCGGCCGTGCAGGCTTTGCAAGATCTGGGTATGCACCGTGAAGTCCAGCTGGTGGTCTCGGGCGGTATTCGCACAGGTGCCGATGTGGCAAAAGCAATGGCGCTTGGCGCCGATGCCGTTGCTATCGGTACAGCGGCTTTGATTGCCCTGGGCGACAACGATCCGAAATGGGAAGACGAATATCAAAAGCTTGGTACGACGACAGGTGCCTATGATGACTGGCACGAAGGCCAGGATCCAGCAGGCATTACCACGCAGGATCCAGAACTGATGGCACGTTTTGATCCTATTGAAGGTGGACGGCGGCTAAAAAATTATCTGAAGGTGCTCACGCTCGAAGCACAGACCATAGCCCGGGCCTGTGGGAAAAACCATCTTCACAATCTGGAACCAGAAGATCTATGTGCTCTGACAATGGAAGCAGCCGCAATGGCGCGCGTTCCTCTCGCTGGCACGGACTGGTATCCCGGAAAGAGCGGCTTTTAATTTAAATTCAGGCGCAGTTTGTTATTAAACTGCGCCTTTTAATTTTGCGTACAAACAGGGAAAGGGAAACGGACCATGACGATAGATCTGGCTGCTTTCGCGGAAGAAAAAAATGTAAAATATTTTATGATTTCATTCACCGATCTTTTTGGTGGACAAAGAGCAAAATTGGTACCGGCGCAAGCCATTGCCGACATGCAAAAAAACGGCGCAGGCTTTGCAGGTTTTGCTACCTGGTTGGATTTAACACCAGCCCATCCTGACATGTTAGCCATTCCGGACCCCTCCTCAGTCATTCAAATGCCTTGGAACCCCGAAGTTGCCTGGGTAGCTGGTGATTGCGTTATGGAGGGCGAAGACGTTGCTCAGGCTCCACGCAACGTACTCCGTCGCTTGATAAAAGAAGCCGCAAATGAAGGCATGCACGTTAAAACCGGGATCGAAGCGGAGTTCTTTTTGCTGACCCCCGAAGGTGACGAAATCTCTGACCCTTTCGATACTGCCGCCAAACCTTGCTATGACCAGCAGGCTGTCATGCGTCGCTATGATGTCATCAAGGAAATTTGCGATTACATGCTTGAAATGGGTTGGGGTCCTTATCAGAACGATCACGAGGATGCTAACGGTCAGTTCGAAATGAACTGGGATTTTGATGATGCCTTGGTAACGGCTGATAAACACAGTTTTTTCAAGTTCATGACAAAGTCGGTCGCCGAGAAACACGGATTTAGGGCGACCTTCATGCCAAAGCCTATCGAGGGCTTAACTGGCAACGGCTGTCACGCTCATGTTTCGGTTTGGGATGCGCCTGGTAAGAAATCAACAACCAATGTTTTTGCTGATAATAGTAAAGAACTTGGATTGTCGGACAAAGGACGTGCCTTCCTTGGCGGAATTATGAAACATGCCAGTGCGCTGGCTGCGATAACCAATCCGACGGTAAACAGCTACAAACGTATCAATGCCCCCAGAACTATTTCCGGTGCGACCTGGGCTCCCAACACCGTCACATGGACCGGAAACAATCGCACGCACATGGTACGCGTTCCGGGTCCCGGTCGGTTTGAACTACGTTTGCCCGACGGAGCCGTAAACCCATATTTACTGCAAGCTGTTATGATTGCAGCAGGTCTGGACGGTGTCCGTACCAACGCCGATCCGGGAAAACGTTGGGATATTGATATGTACGCCGAAGGTCACATCGTTACCGATGCGCCGAAGCTACCGTTGAATATGCTGGATGCCCTGCGTGAGTACGACAAGGACAAGTCGTTGAAAGAAATGATGGGCAAAGAGTTTTCAGCTGCCTACCTGAAAATGAAACATCAGGAGTGGAATTCTTTTGTGTCGCATTTCTCGCGCTGGGAAAAAGACAACACTTTGGATATTTAACTCTAGCTTATCCAGCTTTGGGGTACTCAAACCCTGAACGATATAAAAATAAACCCGCTGTAATCAAAATTACGGCGGGTTTATTTTTTTGCCTTACAAAGAAATAAAGAGGCCAGAGCTGATTCCCCAATACCATGGAGTGTGCTCGAATTTAATTTGATGTCTTGGGTAAGCCCCATTCGGCAAGATCATTTACAAGCAACATACAAACGCGCCGGAAAATTTTCCGTAACTTATCAATCTCTGGCCCATCCAGCTCATTTTGAATGAGAGCATGATCCATACATGTAAGCCAGTCCTCGGCGTCTTGCTGTGAAATTGGGATATGAGCGTGCATCTGTTTCACATCCATATGCCCGTGTTTTTCCTCATAGTATCGGCGCCCACCTAGAAAGCCCGAAAGGAAATTAAATTGCTCGGTTCGAACATGATCCAGCCCATGACCTCGTAAATGCAGCTTTCGCAACATTTCTCCTTCGGGCAATGTTTCAATTAAATCATAGAAATCCTCAACCAGTTTATGCAGGGATTTCTCGCCACCAATATGATCAATCATGTGCTGCCGCATTCACATTTCTTCCCAGTGACAGATTAGGCCGATGACAGATCAGTCGATCCACCCGGCCTCTTTTTGTCGTTGATGTGCGACTGTTGCATTCCGCATCAGAATAGCGACTGTCACAGGCCCCACACCACCGGGTACCGGGGTAATCCAACCTGCGACGTCTCTCACAGCCTCGGTATCAACGTCGCCGACAATTGTGTGTGCCCCATTGGTATCACTCACCTGATTAATCCCAATATCAATGACCACAGCACCGGGCTTTATCATATCCGATTTCAGGAAATGAGGTTTTCCCACAGCAACAACCACAACATCTGCCCGGCGTGAATGCATTGCCACTGATCGCGTCATATGGTGGCACACCGTGACCGTTGCTCCCTCGGCCATCAGCAGGAATGCCGCCGGCTTTCCTACAATTTCAGAATGGCCGATCATCACAACTTCAAGTCCCTTTAAATCAAGTCCGGTTCCCTTTATCAACTCAACAGAAGCCGCCGCTGTACAAGGGGCCAAGGCAACATCGGAATAAACAATATTACCAATCGAAGCCGGGTTCATGCCCTCAACATCCTTAAGAGGGTGTATCGCGGATTGGAGCGAGCGTACATTGATATGATCCGGCACAGGCCGCTGCAGAATGATCCCCAAAACATCCGGGTCATCATTCATCTGGGAAATCAGTGTCTTGCACTCTTCCTGAGTGGCCTCATCATCCCACAGTTGCTGATTGAACCTAATACCGGCCTGCGCTGCGCTGCGCGCTTGATTACGGGCGTAAACCGCAACTTCAGGTGTATCTCCGATACTGATAGAAACCAGCCTGCCCATAGCGTCATCGACACTAACACGATCCACATAAGCCCGAACTTCAGACAAAATGCGTGTTTTAACAGCAGTGCCATCTATTAGACGATGATCTTTAAATTGTATCCTACTCACACCATGATCCTATAACCTGGTCGATAGCCTATCTGCCTACCCTTTTAGGTCAGGCGGAGAGAGCGCACCCAGCAAAAGCCGCCCCCTCCCCAATTGCACCTCTTAAACAGTGCAAATACATGGCTCTTAAGTATCAGAAGAGGCCTTCGATGTTACCCATGTCATTTAACATGATCGCTTCAGCACTTGGCGTCCGTGGCAAACCTGGCATTGTCATGATCTCACCACAAATCGCAACAATGAAACCTGCTCCGGCTGACAGTCGTACCTCACGTATTGGCACACTGTGCCCCTTAGGAGCTCCACGTAGATTAGGATCTGTCGAAAAGCTATACTGTGTCTTGGCCATACAGATCGGAAGATTACCAAATCCGGACTCTTCCCATTGATGTAGTTGATCACGAATTTTCTTGTCGGCAATCGCTTCATCAGCGCGGTAGATCCGTTTGGCAATGGTGTTGATCTTGTCAAACAGGGGCATATCATCGCGATACAACGGCGAGAATTGTGATACGCCGCTGTCAGCAATTTCAGCCACGCGTGTTGCCAGTTCTTCAACCCCTTCTGAACCCAGTTCCCAGTGGCGACACAAAATCGCCTCAGACCCCTGAGTAGCGACATAGTCCTTTACCGCCTGGACTTCAGCTTCGGTATCGGTGACGAAATGATTGATCGCGACCACAACAGGCACGCCAAAGGATTTCAGGTTACCAATATGCTGTCCAAGGTTTGCACAACCGTTATTGACAGCATCCACGTTTTCCGCACCCAAATCAGCCTTGGCCACGCCGCCGTTCATTTTCATCGCGCGTACAGTCGCCACCAGAACAACACAGTCAGGGGCAAGTCCGGCTTTGCGGCATTTGATATTCATGAACTTTTCAGCACCGAGGTCCGCGCCAAATCCTGCCTCGGTTACGACATAATCAGCTACTTTGAGGGCCGTCGTTGTTGCTATCACACTGTTGCAACCATGCGCGATATTCGCAAACGGACCACCATGCACAAAGGCCGGGTTGTTTTCCAGTGTCTGCACCAGATTGGGCTGCATGGCATCTTTGAGTAACACAGTCATCGCGCCATCCGCTTTGACATCACGGCAATAGACCGGAGATCGATCGCGTCGGTAAGCCACAATAATATCACCCAGACGCTTTTCCAGATCTTCAAGACTGGTCGACAGGCACAAGATCGCCATGACTTCAGATGCAACTGTAATGTCAAATCCGGTTTGCCTCGGGAAGCCGTTTGCCACGCCCCCAAGACTGGTCACCACATCGCGCAACACCCGGTCATTCATATCCAGAACCCGTCGCCAGACAACGCGGCGTTCGTCGATTTTCAAATCATTGCCCCAATAGATATGATTGTCGATCATCGCACTTAGCAGATTGTGCGCACTGGTAATGGCGTGAAAATCACCAGTGAAATGCAGGTTCATATCTTCCATAGGTATGACCTGGGCATAGCCACCACCCGCGGCACCGCCCTTCATACCAAAGCAGGGACCAAGAGAAGCTTCGCGAATACAAATTGCAGCCTTCTTGCCAATTCGGTTCAAGCCATCGCCCAGCCCTACGGTCGTTGTTGTCTTGCCTTCGCCTGCCGGGGTCGGATTAATGGCGGTCACCAGAATAAGCTTACCGTTCTCACGGCTCTGAACCGAGTTGATAAACTCCTGACTTACCTTTGCCTTGTCATGCCCATAGGGCAGAAGATGCTCACTTCCAATCTCAAGCTTCGCGCCAATCTCCTGAATAGGCCGTTTCTGCGCTTCTCTCGCGATCTCGATATCACTCTTGTAAGACATTATATTTTCTCCCATGGGGTGGTTTTACAAACAACCTATGTTTCATATTGTTTAACTATTATTCCTAACAGTCAAATAAATATATGCACTACTCATAAAAAAACTTAAGACCACAACCAGATCTCACAATCTTCTACAGCTCTTTCCTGTTTTCAAATCTGCAAAACAAATAGGTAATCCTGGCGATAATTTCATATGGCTTTGGATCACCTTTTTTCATAATAAGGAAGAGAATTAGTGAGAGTATTACGTTTTAGGGAATCAGATTAATGCTAATCTCAAATTTACGAGTAGGCAGAGAACAGGTTTATCAGATAACTCTGCTCCACTATTTCCCCAGGTTTGGCCCTAGGTTTGGCCCTAGGTTTGGCCCTAGGTTAGGAAAGTAAGTTAATATCTTCGTTTTCAACAAAAAGCTGGACGCGCTCGCTTGCAAAGCGGGTTATCCCAAACTGAATAACCTTACCAGTTGGGTCGATATCTGTACTTTCGGTTATTAGGACAGGTTTATTTTTAGACTGTTGCAACAATTCAGCAGTTCGGCGATCAGGCATTTGTGCCGTAATACATGTATTTTTTCGTGTATAATCATTCAGTCCAAATTGCCTCAACGCTTCAGTAAGAGACTTCGTCTCGGCAAATACTTTTTCTATTCCCTTGAACCGTGCCGCAGGCAAATAGCTAATGGAATATGCAAGGGAAATTCCATCTGCCTTGCTAACTGATTCCAGCCTTATTACCTTTGCATCGCGATTTATCATCAATTGCTTTGCGACTTGTTTTGAAGCCGTTTCTGTTTCGCTTTCGATAAGATGTTTGTCAGGTAGTCGATGGCGCCCGGAAACAATCTGAGAAAACCGTGTTCGGCTCGCAAGTGGATAATTCAGGACGGTTTCCTGAACATAGGTTCCCCGCCCCTGTTCTACCCGCATGACATTATCTTCAGTAAGCGCAGCTATGGCACTTCGAACGGTATGACGATTTACCCCAAAACGCTTTGCCAGTTCATTTTCTGTGGGTAGTTTCTCACCGGGTTTATAGATACCTGCGGTTATATCCTGAAGAAGATGTCGCCCAATTTGTTTCCAAATTGCTTCGCCTTTCTCCCACTCCATTACACCGTCTCCTAAAGTTCATAAAACTTTCATCCGTTGTCAATGGTCTTTGACAGCAGTGATCTCTATAAAACATATAAGTATAGACGTCTAGACAAATGTCGAATTTGTCGAAAGGAGAATATCGTGACCCACAGTTCAAGCCAGCCAAGTGAAACCATTCGTCAGCGCCAGTTCTGGATTTCTGTTTTAGCCCGGAGCTCAGTTGAGGATTTGGAAACAAGTTGGGATCATCTTTCAAAATCCCACCCGGACTTAAACAAACTGCCCTATCGGTTTTTACGAAAACCGGAAACAGGACTCGTTATGGTCCGTGCCAGAGCTGGGGGTGATGGGCAAAAATTTAATCTCGGAGAAATCTCCATCAGCCGATGCACTGTCTGTCTGGAAGACGGCAAAGTTGGATATTCATATATCCGAGGACGAGATCATAAACACGCAGAACTCGCCGCCGTATTCGATGCGCTCTTACAAAATAACCTGTGGGTAGATCAATTGATGGAAACCGTTATTTCACCAATTTCAACCCAGCAAAAAGCTCAACGAAAAAGCCGTAAAGCCAAGATTGCAACTTCAAAAGTTGATTTCTTTACAATGGTACGTGGAGAAGATGAATGACTAATCTCACGCCAGAACAAAACCAGACAACTTTGTCAGGATTACAGCACCCTGTTTATGATTCTACTGCAGTTTTTAGAGCTGTCTTGGAAGCGATGTCTCGTCCAGGCAAAATCTTAAGCCTGCCAGTTCCATGCCCAAGTCCTCAAAAACTAAACCCTACGATCACAGCTATATTATTAACTCTGGCTGATATGGACACACCCGTTTGGTTATCTTCTGAAATGGATAGTTCAGAAGTGCGCGATTACTTACAGTTTTATACAGGCTGTCCAATAGTAGAAACACCTGAGGACTGCACATTTGCCATTGTAAATGATCAAGTTGATGTTGCTCTGCTTTCCCAATTACCACTGGGATCAGCTGAAAATCCAGATCATTCCGCAACCATTATAATGTCTGTATCGGACTTAATTCCGAATGCTGGCATTACTCTTTCCGGACCTGGTATCGAAAAAACAAACCGCATTAATCCAATCTCTGTGAGCCAAGAATTCTGGAACTGGTTTCAAAAAAAACAAAGCCATTTCCCCCGCGGAATTGATGCCATCTTCGCCTCACCTTCAAAGCTGGCGGCCATACCACGCACATCTGAACTGGAGCTCTAAATGTATGTTGCAGTAAAGGGTGGTGAAAAGGCCATCCAAAATGCCCATAAGTTACTCGCAGAGAAAAGACGGGGATCTCCTGAAATAAAAGAGCTCACTACTGAGCAAATTCGTGAGCAACTTAGCCTGTCTGTCTCCCGCGTGATGGCTGAAGGATCACTATACGATGCCGATCTTGCCGCTCTGGCAATCAAACAGGCCAGAGGCGACATTATCGAAGCGATATTCCTGATCCGTGCTTACAGAACGACACTCCCCCGCTTTGCCTATAGCACGCCGATAAAAACAGATAAAATGCATATCGAACGTAGGATTTCAGCCACCTACAAAGATCTTCCCGGCGGACAAATCCTCGGCCCGACATTTGACTACACACATCGTTTATTAAATTTCGATCTCATGGACACCGAGGAAACATCCACCCCCCCAAAAACAGAACCAGAGAATAACTCCGAAACCTTATTCGACAATATGCCACGGGTCCTTGGTAACCTGTTGAATAAAGAGGGCCTTATTCAACAGGAAACAGTTAAAGACAACAATGATGATCACCCTGTAGGCGACTTAACCAGAGAACCGATGAATTTCCCTGCGGACAGAGACCTGCGTTTACAAAATTTAGCGCGTGGCGATGAAGGTTTCATACTTTCATTGGGATATTCGACGCAACGTGGGTATGCCCGCAACCATGCATTTGTCGGGGAAATCCGGCTTGGTGACGTCGCCGTTGAAATTGAACCACCAGAATTGGGATTTCCAATTGAAATCGGCGACATAGAAATCACTGAGTGTGAAACGGTTAACCAGTTTCAAGGGTCCAAAAAAGAACCACCACAGTTCACACGCGGTTATGGCCTGGTATTTGGGCAAAATGAACGCAAAGCCATATCAATGGCTCTGGTTGACCGCGCTTTGAGAGCTAAGGAAATGGGCGAAGAAATTGTTGCCCCAGCTCAGGACGAAGAGTTTGTCTTGTCCCACAGCGATAACGTTCAAGCTACTGGCTTTGTTGAGCATATCAAACTTCCACACTACGTCGATTTTCAGGCCGAGTTGGGCCTTGTTCGACGTATGCGTCAAGAAAATGAAGCTTCACAGCAACCAACATCTCAAGCTGCGGAATAATAGCATGTCCAACAATGATACTCTCCACTCTTCATACAACTTTGCCTACCTAGATGAGCAGACAAAGCGGATGATCAGAAGAGCCCTTCTCAAGGCAGTGGCTATTCCAGGTTATCAAGTTCCCTTTGCAGGGCGAGAAATGCCCATGCCCTATGGCTGGGGAACCGGCGGTGTTCAAGTCACAGCCGCGATTTTGGATCCCCATGACACTTTAAAGGTAATCGATCAGGGAAGTGATGACACCACAAATGCTGTGAGTATCCGACAGTTCTTTCAAAAGACAGCCAATATCAGCACAACAGAGAAAACAAAAGAAGCCACCATTATCCAAACAAGACACCGGATACCCGAAGAGCCCTTAACACAGGGACAAATTCTTGTTTATCAAGTGCCAATTCCTGAACCCTTGCGCTTTCTGGAACCCAGGGAAACAGAAACCAGAAAGATGCATGCCCTGGAAGAATACGGCCTCATGCATGTAAAGCTATACGAAGATATATCACGCCACGGTCATATTGCGACAACCTATGCCTATCCTGTGAAGGTTAATGGACGCTATGTGATGGATCCGTCACCAACGCCCAAATTTGACAACCCAAAAATGGATAACTGTTCTGCCCTACAGCTCTTTGGTGCTGGTCGAGAAAAGCGTATTTACGCCATTCCACCGTACACAAAAGTTGAAAGCCTCGACTTTGAAGATCACCCCTTTGAAATTCAGGAATGGGATGAAGATTGCGCACTTTGCGGATCAGAAAACAGTTTCCTTGATGAAGTCATCCTGGATGATCAGGGCAACAGAATGTTTGTTTGTTCAGACAGTGACTACTGTCAGGATCGACAAAACAACGGGCATCAGGGTGCAAACAATAATCTTCAATTTTTTTCAAAATCTGTTTCGGTTAATGCGGAGACATCGCAATGAACCCCTCTACGCAAACCTTATTACAAGTTGACAATCTGACGATGATGTACGGAGACAGGGTCGGCTGTGAGGATATTTCGTTTACCCTCAAACCTGGGGAAGTACTTGGCATCGTCGGTGAATCCGGTTCGGGAAAATCAACACTTCTCAACTGTATGTCAGCCCAACTCAAACCAACACATGGTTCTATTAAGTACGATACACGCCATGACGGGCACCGTGATCTTTTTAGCGAAATGACCGAACCTGAACGAAGGTTTTTGATGCGTACAGACTGGGCTTTTGTTCATCAAAATCCCAGGGACGGTTTACGTATGGGTGTCAGTGCAGGGGCAAACATAGGTGAAAGACTGATGGCCGTAGGTTGGCGCCATTATGGCAATATTCGCGATACCGCACAGGACTGGTTAACCAAAGTAGAAATAGCGGAAGAAAGATTAGACGATCTTCCCTCTACCTTTTCTGGTGGTATGCAGCAAAGGCTTCAAATTGCCAGAAATCTTGTTACAGCCCCACGTTTGGTCTTCATGGATGAACCTACGGGTGGCCTGGATGTTTCCGTCCAGGCAAAGTTACTCGATCTGCTTCGCGGACTGGTGCAAAACCTGGGGTTATCAGTCGTCATCGTCACCCATGATCTCGCCGTCGCGCGTCTGTTGTCTCATCGATTAATGGTCATGCAAAACGGGAAAGTCGTCGAAAACGGATTGACGGATCAGGTTCTTGATGACCCTCAACACCCCTACACCCAGCTCCTCGTTTCCTCAATTTTGCAATGTTAGGGTCATAAATATGTCAGAAATGATTCGCATCAATAATGTAAGTAAACACTTCACGCTTCACAATCAGAGTAGTTTGACCATTCCTGTGTTCTCAAATATCAACTTTTCTTTATCCACAGGTGAATGTGTGGCTCTTACCGGAGAATCTGGATCAGGCAAAAGTACATTCATGAGAATGATTTACGCCAATTACATATGCAATGACGGTGAAATAATCATCAATCATCTTGGTAAAAAGCAGGATGTCGTTGGTGTTGATCCACATGAAATTCTGGATATTCGCAAACGCACGCTTGGCTATGTCAGTCAATTTCTAAGGGTTATTCCACGTGTGGGAACTCTCGATATTGTATCTGAACCCTCAATTGCACTTGGTAACTCCAGAGACCAGGCCCTGGAACGAGCCAAAGAGCTCCTGACTAAACTCAGAATTCCAGAAAGATTATGGAATTTATCGCCTCTGACCTTTTCCGGTGGTGAGCAACAACGCGTGAATATAGCCCGAGGTTTCGTCGCCGAGTATCCCATCATGTTACTGGACGAGCCAACGGCTTCCCTTGATGCCGTAAACCGTCAAACCGTTCTCGATTTAATTGAAAGTGCTAAAAATCGTGGCTGTGCCATTTTGGGCATTTTTCATGATCAGGATGCCAGAGACGCGGTCTGTACCCGAACCTTTGATGTAACCCAGTTTCAGAGCGTTTAATCATGCAAGAACAAATCTTTACCAATGCAAAAATCGTATTAGCCGACGAAATCGTCAGTGGTACCCTGTGTGTTCGACAAGGCAAAATTCACGACATTTCTGGACGAAACAGTGCTCTCTCTCAAGCTCATGATCTTGATGAGGATTTGCTTTTACCTGGCTTGGTCGAACTTCACACCGACAATCTCGAAAAACATATGACCCCGCGTCCCAAAACGGAATGGCCATCTGTTGCAGCCGTGGTTAGCCACGACAATCAAATAGCCAGCGCCGGGATAACAACTGTATTTGATGCCATTGCAGTCGGTGATGTGAACGAAGGGAGCACGCGCGTTAAAAGGCTCGAAGAAATGGTTGGCAGCCTCGTTCATGCTAACAAGGAAAATCTTCTTCGTGCCGATCATCTTTTGCATCTTCGCTGTGAAGTCAGTTACGCAGATATGGCGCCAGCACTGGATAGTCTCGCCAATAACCAACTCGTCCGTATGCTCTCGGTAATGGATCATACCCCTGGCCAGCGCCAATTTGTTTCACTCGAAGCCTATTACATATATTATCAAGGGAAATATGGTCTCAATGACGGAGAGATGGAACGTTTCATAACTGAACGTAAACGGGATCAGGAACGTTACAGCATAAACAACCGAAAACATGTTGTCAGCACTGCCCACAACAAGGGGTTTGCACTTGCCAGTCATGATGATGCAACTGAGACCCACGTCAAAGAAGCTGTATCTGATGGTATGACTGTTGCTGAATTTCCAACAACGTTGGAAGCGGCCAAAAGCTCGCACGATTCAGGGCTTGCCGTAATGATGGGGGGGCCAAATATGGTCAGGGGAAAATCCCACTCTGGTAATATATCTGCGGGGGAACTCGCTCGGGAAGGTTTTCTCGACATTATATCCAGCGACTATGTCCCCCATAGCCTACTCCATGCCGCAATGCTTCTATACGAAGATTTCGATAATTACGATCTGCCAAGCGCAATTCGTACCGTAACTAAAACACCTGCTGACCGAGTGGGATTGACTGATCGTGGGGAAATTTCTCTGGGTAAACGTGCCGATCTAATCCACGTCCACCACTCGCACTACCACCCTATTATCAAGGGTGTATGGCGCGAAGGTAACAGGGTCTCGTAATATGATGGATCAAGGTTGGCTCTATCTCATTGTAGGCCCCAGTGGCGCTGGTAAAGATACATTACTGGATGCAGCGCGCGCTTATTTTAGTCATTCAACAAATGTTGTTTTTCCCAAGCGCTATATCACCCGGCCAGAGAACGCTGGTGGTGAAGATCATCTATCAATCTCGTCCAAAGAATTCCTACAGAAAAGAGACGCAGGTCTCTTTGCATTTTCCTGGAAGGCACACAATTTAGAATACGGAGTGCCTCTTGCCATTAATGATGAATTATCCAGGGGAAAAAGTATCATAGTCAACGTTTCCAGAAGTATCTTAACAGAAGCCAGACTTGAATATGATAATATTCGAATAATATCGATAACAGTCGATCAGTCCGTCCTCAGAAAACGTTTGCGTGCTAGAGGACGTGAAAACCCTCTGGATATTAAACTCCGCCTGGAGCGCGCATCAGCTTTTAAGGTAAGTGGAGAGGATGTCATAGAGATTGATAATTCTAATTCTATAGAAAAATCCACGACAGCTTTCATCCAAGTGATAGAGAACCCCTATTTACACACTCTGCATCGGGGATCGCCCTACTCCCGGAACTCTTCAAGTAATCGCTGAAGTTAAACTTTAGGCTCAGGATTGAAGCTCATAGCGTTTTATTTCCTGAAATGGCCTTCCCTCACCCGGATCGCCAAAAAGAGCCACTTCCTGAAGAGTAAAACGATCCTCACAGAGATTGCCTAGATAAGAGCCAAGTATTTCTTTTATTTTTGCAAGAACTGAGGGATCGAGCTTCTCTGTCAAGGTCAGGTGAAACCGTAACTCTTCCATTACATAGGGGTATCCCCACTTCAGTAAGAGAGCATCCTGCCTTGGAGTTAGCCCCCCTTTTCGGCGACGTTCAATACCAGAAGCGGTTTCAGGTTCACGAAACTCATCAAAAGCCTTAACGCATTCCGCCGCAAAAGTCGTTATCTGTTTATCCGGGTCATCCGGACATAGTGCCAGAAACGGGCCGACTTCAGTTAGCTTAAGGGGCCCGCATTCAAACCTGCTCCAGGAACGGGCAAAATTCTGCAAGGCGATATCAAGATCATCTACGGTCAAGCCCGGTCTTAGAGCAAAGGGCGGTTTTATTGTTCCATGGAAGCTATATCGCGCAGGTGTCTGTGTTATTTGGATAATTTCGTCTCTCGACAATCCCGTAATATCAGGACGTTGGACAAGAGAACATGTACGTGGATCCCATCCCAACCAGCTATTACCAAAAGCCTCGAGAACACTCGCACGCCTTGGTACATAATAAATTGCAAAGCGTTTAAAGTTCATCTGTAACTCTCTGGTAAATCTGCTGGTTAAGTCTAATCCTCAGGCCCGTAATTCAGGCCCGTTATTCATGGGGTCACTTCCGCGGGGTCATATTTCAAGCAAAAGTCAGAAATTTTCAAAGACCTAAAATCATTTAGGCGATCAGCAAGTAATTCATG
>MAAC01013342.1_pt1 | contig 16752 bp, 12 predicted proteins | sample 1115981 | NCBI WGS metagenome assembly MAAC01 (sample SAMN04961126, study PRJNA320927) | seawater metagenome | isolation source: sample BD02T64 sea water enriched with oil for 64 days | place: USA:Gulf of Mexico | collected 2013-07-27 | reverse complement strand
ATGAGAACCAAGCAGTCAAGCCTGTGCGTGCAAGCAGTTACTGCAAAAGGAAACAAAATGAGTATCGAAAACCGAACCATCTTTGAAGAAGAACATAACGTCTTTCGCGACAGCTTCCGACGCTTTTGCGATGAAGAAGTCGCACCCTATACCGAAGATTGGATTGACGACGGCATCGTATCGCGAGACGCATGGCTAAAAGCGGGAGAAAACGGTTTTCTCGCACCTTTCGTCGACGAAGCATACGGTGGCTTAGGCTTACGGGATTTTCGATACTCCCTCATTATGATTGAAGAACTCGCTATGGTTGGCGAAAGCGGGTTTGCTATTGGCCTACATAACGATGTAATCGCCCCATATTTGGACAGCTACGCCAACGAAGAACAGAAAAAACGTTGGTTACCTAAGGTCTGCACAGGTGAAGCCATACTCGCTATCGCCATGACAGAACCTGATGCTGGAAGTGACTTACAAGCAATAAAAACCCGCATCGAAGACAAAGGCGACCATTACCTTCTAAATGGATCAAAGGTGTACATCTCCAACGGCATACTTGCTGACCTTGTGATCGTCGCCGCAAAAAGCGACGAAGGTATCAACCTTATTGTTGTAGAGCGAGGAATGGCAGGTTTCACCCGTGGCCGCAACCTTAAGAAAATGGGATTGAAATCACAAGACACTGCCGAGCTGTTTTTTGAAGATGTCAAAGTCCCTAAAGAAAACCTACTTGGAGAATTGGGACAAGGCTTTATCTACCTAATGCAAAAATTAGCACAAGAGCGCCTTGTCACCGCCGCCGGAGCTATGGGCGCCTGCCACTTCGCCTTTGAAGAAACCATGGATTTTGTTAAAGAACGCAAAGCCTTCGGCAAACCCATCGGCAAGTTTCAAAACACACGCTTTAAAATGGCAGAAATGCACACCGAAATCATGATAGGTCAAACCTTCCTTGACTCTCTTGTCGTAAAACTGAACGCTGGAGATTTAAGCGCCGATGATGCCGCAGCGGCCAAATGGTGGTGCACTGACTTACAAAACCGTGTTGTTGATCAATGCGTACAGTTCCATGGTGGAGCCGGTTATATGTGGGAATACCCCATCGCCCGAGCCTATGTGGATGCAAGAATAACCCCCATCTTTGCTGGGACGAATGAAATCATGAAAGAGATCATTGGTCGTGGTTTAGGTCTCTAATTACAGACATTGATAATTATTAAGACAAGCTCAGACGCTAGCAAGTAGTGTTGTATTTGAAACCCTATTTTAGAAATCTCTGAGGCAAGGATACCCAATGCACTCGCGTTGCTCGCGGGGCAGGCTCCGCCGAAGAAAGCATACATGGATGTACTCGCTGCGCTTTCTAAAATAAGGTTTCAAATACGACACGTATCTCTGAGGTAGGAAGAATAATTATTCATAAAAGTTTGGGCGGTTTAGTCACTGTGAATGCAGATTTTGACTTCACCGCCCTTTTTTTGCCCAAAATAAACCGCCAGGAGAAACACCATGTCAGAAGTACGCTTTGATGATCGAGTCGTCATAATTACCGGAGCCGGAAACGGCCTCGGAAAAAGCCACGCACTAGAATTCGCAAAACGCGGCGCAAAAGTCGTGGTTAACGACGAAATTATCGCTGCCGGTGGAGAAGCCGTCGCCGACTATAACTCCGTAACCGATGGTGAAAAGATCGTACAAAGCGCCATCGACAATTTTGGTCGCGTCGACATTGTTGTCAACAACGCCGGTATTCTTAGAGACAAAAGCTTTTCAAAAATGACTGATGCTGACTGGAACTTAGTCTACCAAGTTCATGTTGAAGGCGCCTACAAAGTTACTCATGCGGCTTGGCCTCACATGAAAGCAAACGGCTATGGCCGTATTATCTTCACCGCCTCCGCAGCAGGTATTTATGGAAACTTCGGTCAAGCCAATTACAGCATGGCAAAACTGGGCTTATACAGCCTTGGTCAAACGCTTTCCATTGAGGGGGAAAAAAACAATATCTACGTAAATTCCATCGCCCCCATTGCAGGATCACGTATGACCGAAACAATCCTTCCACCGGCACTTATCGAACAGCTAAAACCAGAATACGTTACCCCTCTCGTTGTTAAGTTATGTGACGAAAATAGCACTGACACTGGAAGCTTGTTTGAAGTCGGTGCAGGTTGGATTGGCAAGCTACGCTGGGAGCGAAGTAAAGGTCACGGATTTAATATCACTAATGGGTTTAGCGCTGAAGACGTTAACGAGCACTGGGATACAATCAACAATTTTACCAACGCTGATCACCCATCAAACACCCAAGAAGCCATGACGGCAGTAATGTCAAATTTAGCGAACAAGTAAACACATTACTATGCAACTAAGGTATCGATGGCATGTTAACCGCCTGTATTTTCTGTCCCGTTAATACAGGCGTTTCTCTGGATCATAATAGAATCCCGCCAATATGTTGCTAGCTTGAAGATCGAATTGATCTGAAAGGATATCTATTGCAGGTTGCAATTCAATGTCCTCAACCAGTAGATTAAGGTCTGCCATCTCTAGTGTTAAGTTGGTGGGGGGATGAAAGCTCATGCGTGCACCGACAGTAGCTAACACTTCCGATTGGTGTACTTTTATGAATATTCACCCCCATTTAGCGTTATATATATGAGATTTTTTACGCTAGAAAACTCAATACACTATGATTAATGGCCACACCGACGATATACCCATATAACAACAGCGCCAGCACAAAAGCCAAAATTCTAATTTTCTTTGTTTTCCCTCGTTTTATCGCAACAGTTCCCACAACGACATATAACACCAACGCAATTAATTTAGCGGTAAGCCAATGATCCACAAAAGGATATTGGTGCAACATCACTGTCAACGCGACCGCACAACCCAGTAATAACGTATCGTTTATATGGGGTAATATCTTAACCCAACGTTTTTGCAGTTGCACTGAGTCCATCATCATCCAAACGCCTCGCAATATAAACAAGACACCACTCGTAGCAGCAAACAACATATGTGCATGTTTTAAAACGGTATACATCTAATATCCTCCTAATTCGTCAATATCCAGTCTATTATAAAAACTATTATGCAAAATAGTAATGAAATTTATGCCATCAAGAACTCTATGTGTCGATTACCATTAATGGGTAGACATCATTAGGAATGCTGGTTTTTTACACTACACTTCCTTAATATGTCAGAAAACACTCGTAGAAATGCCTCACCCTTGTCCACCCGCAACACGGTAGCTCACCGCTTACCTCAAGCGCTGCTGCTAGGCTGCTTGCTATTAAGCACCTTACTGGTAAACGCCTACAGTGCCGACACTGTTCTAGCACCTCAATCCATCACGCCCGACCGTCAGTCATTGCTTGTTGACGCCCACTGGTTTAGCACCCCAAAGTCTCTTTCGTTTCCGGAGGCGCAAGGCCGATTTCACTCAAACAAAGCAACATTAAGACAGACATCACAGCAATATCTACACCTAAACAACACTGAACATACGTACTGGATACAGCAAACGCTAGACACGGAAGGCCAAGCAGCCCTCCAACACTTACACATTGTCCTAGGTCGCCAATACCCTCAATTCGATAATGTTGATTTATACGTGGCTACAGAGTGGGAAAGCCCTTCACACTTTCAACAAAGCGATCGTTTAGATACCCCTGGCAGCGATGCTCAATCCCGAATGATGGCATTCCCTGTTACGTTAAAAGCCAACAAACGTTATACCATTACCCTTGCTATAAAAAGCCGAGCTCAGCAATCTTTAGCCCTAGAACTAATGAAACCCCAACAGTTCTACTCCTCAGTTAAGAACAGTGAGTTTGTCTGGGGGATTTTTTATGGCATATTTTTAGTGGCCGCAATTTTTAACTTATTAATTTATTTTTCTCTAAAAGAAAAGCTTTATCTTTATTACATTGGTTACGTTATTGCGATAGCACTAACTCAGGCAGGCATATCAACTCACGGGGCGTATTATCTCTGGGGGAGCTCTAGTCAATGGAGCCAGGTATCACACCTATTTTTTATCGGTATTGCGGTAGTTTTTGGGGTTTTATTTGCACGACCATTTCTTAACACCGGAGAGCTTGCCCCAAAAACTGACAAAGCCTTAATCACTATGCTCCCTATTGGCATCATGATTTCCATAGGAGCCATGATTTTACCTTATCAGATCATCATCACCTTCACTGATATATCCTTAGCGGTACTCACCTTTGTGATGATTCTCGCCAGTGTTATTACCTGGAATTCCGGCAGGAAAACTGCTCGTTTTTTTTTACTGGGCTGGGGCTCATTATTAGTATGTACATTGATTTATATTCTCACTTTGAGAGGGTTTCTGCCCCCTAATGTTTTTACACTACACGCGGCACAACTTGGTACTGTCGCAGAAATCTTAATTATTACCATTGCTATTGGAGATCGCATACAGCAGCATCAAGAAGAAAAACGTATTGCTATCCAGAAACAAGAGAAGGCGATAACTGCGCTTAAAGAAGCAGAGACAGCGTTAACCTATCGAGCCTACCACGACAAGATAACCGGCCTCCCCAATCGAGATAAACTCATCGAGATAATTGATGCAGAGCTTGCGCGTCAACATCAACAAGGGTCACTTAAGCATCTTTATGTCGTACTTATAAAAATAAAACGGTTGCGAGAAATCAATCATACGCTGGGCCATTATGTCGGGGATATGGTGGCCAAAACTACCGCACAAGCCCTCAATAATTTGCTTAGGAAGCTGCCTAAACGTCTCAGCATTCCTTTTAATGAGGATAAAGGAGAATACCTTGCTGCTATTCAAGGCGTTAATCTTGTGTTTTTGCTACGACACCCCAAAAACAGTGCGGGTGCGGCTACGGTCATCGGTATGCTTAATCAGTTACCACAGCAATTCCAATTCGAGAGCATTTCACTGGATATCAGTACTTCTTGCGGTTTATGTTTTGCACCTGATCATGGCAAGGATTCAGAGACACTATTACGCAATGCATTTGTGGCAGTTGAAGAGTCTCAAACCCGTGGACAGCTATGTAGTATTTACAACGAAGATGTAAATCCGTACAGCCAACGTCGCTTATCGCTAATGGGGGATCTGTGCAAAGCGATTGAGGGTGACGAGCTTGAGCTTTACATGCACCCCCAGCTTGATACTCGTAAAACGGAAATCATTAGTGCTGAGGCATTATTACGATGGAATCATAAGCAGTATGGGTTTATACCTCCTGATGAGTTTGTTCCTTTAGCGGAAAGTTCGGGCGCTATTAAGCCGCTAACTCGTTGGGTTATTCGAAATTCACTCTCGCTATTAAAACAATTACACAAGAAACACTATTTATTGGGTGTTTCAATCAATTTGTCCGCTCATAACTTGGAAGAACCTGATCTTACGGATTTTATTGTGGCCCAGCTAGCTCGCCATAACATTGCTCCGGAATATGTCACCTTAGAAATCACTGAGACTGCGATGGTTATGAACCCCGAATTAGCCCACGATATTTTAGTGCGCTGGAATGAGATTGGTTTAGCGACATCTATTGATGATTTTGGTACAGGTTATTCTAGTTTGTCGCACTTGAAGAAGTTACCGATGAATGAACTTAAAATAGATCGTTCATTTATTACCGACATGCAGAACAATACCGATGACACGATGATTGTTCGTTCTACACTGGATATTAGCCACAATATGAATATGCGTGTTGTCGCTGAGGGGGTGGAAACGGAAGAGATTATGGAAGCATTAACGGAGATGGGCTGTGACATTATTCAGGGATATTTACTGACCCCGCCGCTGGGTATTGGTCCGTTCACTGAGTGGTTGGAAGATTGTGTATTTCCGGTAAAAGGCAATCACAAAGATATATTGGCATCACAAGTCAACAAAGGAAAGCCGCCATTAAGAAGTGTGTAACAAGAAAGTACAACTGACCATCTATGACGATCAACTGTACTTTCTTAACACTCTTACTGAACAACCAATATAACCTTAACACTGTCATCGACAGCACCAGGGCTAACATAGCCGATCATTTCTAGCTCATCAGCAACCACTTCAACCACTTCTGCATCTGCAGACACTTGATCAGGTGGCATGCCTTTTCCGGTAAAGATTAGTCGAGACCAGTATGCATTTAATTGTGATGCGTTTTTATTCACTACTTTTGTGTAAAACTCATCACGAGATGCTTGGCCTTCTTCTTGGTCTACCGGTGTTACTGAAACACCCGCAATACTGCCACGCTTGCCTAAAAAAGCGGACGCAATTTGCTTGGCATCTGCCTCATTAAGACCAGACTCTGGATTTACGATAATTGCTATATCAGCAACCGATGCTGTTGCTCCCGCAAGGAAACACGCAGCCACAGCGGATGATATCAACCGTTTTATTATTTTCATGTGATATCGTCCCCTTAGAATACTGCGTCTATAGCGAAGGTGTAGATGGTGGTACTTGAATCAAGATTGGCAGTACTAGCCTTACCATCATCAGTTAAACCAAAACGACCATAACCGTCCAGATCAGTGGATGAAACAGCACCGCTAACAGGGTCAATAGTATAATTATTATACTCACCAAAACTGTCGTACTTAGTTACATCAAACTTGGCTTTAACACGTGAATTTATGTCGTAGACAACACCTAATGTAATAGAAGCCTGTTCCTGAATTAATGGCGCTAAGCCATTAGCCAAGTCTTCTGCTCCACTAACCGCATTGCCTATAGCTGCACTAGCTAATGCTTCCGCTTGCGCAGGAGGCACTCCCTGAGCTAATGCGCCAACCCTGGTTACAGCACCAAGAGCGCCAGGAGCGGCAACTGCGGCATCAATATAATCCTGAACCTGCTTATCATTATCTGAATCAGTATAAAAACGAGAATACGTTATATGTGGCATCCACTTACCGAATCGATAACCAACCATCAAATACCCGCCATCCCCCGCTGGTTGAATAAAATCCTCAACCGCCAAATTCGACAATTCACCGATAACAAGTAGACTTCCATTATCATAAGTAAAAGCAGCGGACATATAATCCGTTTGAATACCATCAAGCGGCAGTTTATCGATCGAAGCAATCGGGTCCAAACCAAGCAGCGCTGCGTTTGCATTAATTGTATCTATAGATGCTTTTAGACCGCCAACCCCATCAATCCCATTAATCCCTTGAAGAAGCTCTTCACCAGAACCTCCTGATACAATACTTGCCACTTTGACTTCCGAGTTACTATAACCAAGCCTCAAAGTCCATGACCCTGTCTCTGCAGTAAATGTGATACCTCGGTTTTGCAAACGGAAGCTCCCGCCTAGCGATTCAACATCACCGAAGGCCTCACCAACATACACATGTGTCCCAAAGTTCCAATCAGCCACGTTGAAATCATACAAGAATGCCAAACCATCCGTATTATTTAACGGCAAGCTATACATTTCAATTGGCGGACGAGTCCAAGGGTAGGCATAACCTACATCCAAATACTCAGAAAGCAGATAGTAAGGTGTTCGTTGACGACCTATTCGAGCTGTGAAATTCTCAGTCATATCCCAACTAAGGTATGCCCACTCAGCTTCTACATCATAGTTATCAACACCTTTAGCCACTAACTGACCCGTTACGTTGATATCATCAGACACTTGAAACGTCATCTGAATACCCAGTTTAGTCACCGATGACGTACTGTAATCCTCATCGATATCTAGCTGACTAAACTCAAAATCTTCGTTATCTAATAAAGTAACACCTGAAGAAAAGAACCCATTAATCTTCAGTCGACTGGACATATCTGATAGTCGGCTTCGGTTTTGTTTTACAGCGTTTCGAGTACTTTTAACTCGACGCTCCATTTTTTTATTTTTTTCTCTTGCTCTAGCAATCGCTGTTCCAATTCGACATTGGTCACCGCAAGCGCTGGCGCACTTGCAATACAAATCGCTAATGGAAGCAAGGCCAACTTAGCATTCGGCTTTACCATGAGTGCAATCCTTCTAATTTTTATAGTGAGCATTACCCCATGCGAGTGGATCATGCAATGCTCGATTCTATGTTGCTACAACTGTTCAAAAGTCAAACAAGCAGAAACACTTAGGCAGACCTCTGCTTTATATTCGAAGCCTACGCAGGATTCTGACACATTGAGGATTAATTTCGAGAGCAAGGCGCATGGGATAGATTGTTTTACGAGAAAAAATCGGAACCAGTTCACATTACTACAAAACGGCCCATCAAATTGTTTACGATTCAACCAATTACTTTGCGTTGTGCTTTTTTTCACCAATAATTTTGGTTAACACAATTCTTAGCCTGGTTACTGTTAAGTGTTCTATAAAAAAACATGTAAAACATCACAGTTTTATTGCAAAAACTTGCTTTTTTGTAAGATTTAGTAAAATATACGCCATTGCTTTCGAGGGTCAATTTGAAAGTAAAAAAAAGCCCGCTTGGGTAGCGGGCGAAGGGAATGCCCGATGAGGTCCGGGCGAGAAAATCTAACAATAAAAAGATACTAATAATAAAAAATGGTGTTTAAACAACACCTGCAATAATAAAAATATTGCTAAAACGAACAATATGTTGAGTCGGCACACAACATGATTTTCAAAAGCCCCTTTGGGGCTTTTCTTATTTTACCTGTTAACAACTGTTTGGTTCCCATACCAACGTCATCGAAGATAAAATAAATTCTTTAGAGGCAACCTGCTAACCTTCCTGCGAAAGTCATTCTGTGTACAAGCCCTCTCTCAATGGTGAGTAGATTATCAACAATTTTTAGAATAAACATACTAAACGCTATAAAAAGTACTTATAACACAACACCTTAGCGCAAAAAACCACCAAAAAAACCAAAACGGCAGTTCCAACTCGCTATTCAACCCATTGTTTTATAAGCATATAAGTGAAAGCATCATTTTATGCCACTACACATAACCTTATATCAAAAATCCGAAGTATAACTAAGCTCAACCATCACACCTTCCACCTTCCCTGTGAAATCTATACCTGCATAGGGGTTATAAAGGATATTAATACTCTCATCTGTGCTGTTGGCGTTGGTGCTTGTTCCAGCTGGTACATCGATGGTTGAAATCAAATAACCCACACCAAACTCTAACAACTGATCTTTCGACATCTGATACGCAAACCCTGCAGTATAGAGTTCTGCATCACCAATAGGTAACAAAACGTCACGCTTGTCTTCAGGTATTGAGGATTTTCTGGGCTCATACCCTGCTCTTAATGCAAGAACATCACTCCATTGATATTCCACGCCAAAGGCCCAGTTCCAAGTGCTTTCATATTGACGGGGAATGGTTAATACATCTTTCGTTGCATAGGGTGATAAAGGGCCAGCAATCTTTAAAAAATCTAACGGCTCGTCGAACTCGACTGTAATTCCATCCCACACCCCCCAATCTGTCCATTTAGCGTCGACATTGACCTTCCAGTTAGGTGTCACCTGTACACTGACACCGGTAGCAAAATGCGCTGGCGTCTTTAAATTAATAGTCGCCTTACCTTTTTCCACCCTTGTCCCTGTGGGCAAAGGTAGCAATACATTCACAGCTTGCCCTAATGACGATTCATAGATCCCTTCAAAGAATGAAGACCACGCATCACTATAAGTAATTTGATAAGAGCCTTTCATTTCATTTTCACTTTCAGACTGATACACCGCCCCCCAACTAAACCAAGGAGTCGGTTTCCACAACACACCGAAGTTAATACTAAAACTCAACGTGTCTTCTGCGTAAAACTCAAGCCGAGCCGCTTCTGTTACCGGTGTCAGTTCACCGTCACAAAGCTCAATCACCCCCGGTACACATAAGTTCTGCTCGGTTAGCTGATCAGATAATAAATAGGCCAATCCAACCAAGCTATGAGGCACGCGCAACCTTGTATTTCCCCCGATACCAAAATAAGACAACCCAAGTGACGCTCCAACACCCCATTCATCCGTCAATTGAATGCCCACTGAAGGTGAAAAATAGGTGATTCTTGATATTGCCAACACCTCACCCATGTACGTTGCAGGGTCATCCTTATCACGCACATACCCTGCAGCCATCGGCGTATAGACCGCTGTACCAAACGTTAAATTAGATCCCGGCGGGTTATAAATAGCGCCTCCCAAAGGGGCTATTAAAAAAGGAAGAGGCCATTCTTCTGGCTCATCTTTGCCTGGGATTTTCAAAGCCAAAGTAGACGTGCTACTTGAACTATTAGGCACATCATCTTCCAAGCCCAAGGCATCCAAGCGCTCTTGGTACGCTGGAGAATAGTCACCAAACTCTAAACCAAAAGATAAATAAGCAGCCATGATCTTAACATTCGATTTACGCCCTTTCATAAGCGCTAAGCCAGCGGGATTAAAGTGAATGGCGTCAACGCCAGGCGGATCTGCCGTTACGGCATTCGCAAGAGATAACGCCTTTGCGTTCCCGATGGTTAAATTTTCTACAATTGCGGACAGTGCCACTTCACTGAATAGGCACAAAAAAAACACAAAAAAAACACAAAACACTCCGTTACGCTGATGCATTATCTACCATTCCCTATTACGCAGATGCAGCTGTGCTGCTCTTTATTATTATTGTTTTCGACCCAAGGCAATGCAGCATTTCACCACGCAGAACCGATTGGTTCTGTCAAGTTTACAGCGCAATTCAGAAAACTCAACAGTCACAAATGGACTTTTTAGTACATTGCGTTGTCAAAAGCTCTGTTCTGTAATGAAGAAGCGATCACACTTTATACAGATCCACTCAGGCATAATAATGGTGCGCCTGTTAGACCAGAAGATTACTGGTATAAGTGCGCTAAACGGCCTATTGTGTAACTAACCGCTCTCTGCTTATTGTTGGCTAACAGCTTCATTTGCTTAACAAAGTTAGTTTTGATAGCTTGTTTCGTTTTATTCATGGGCTGCACCCTGAACAACAACCAGGGCTCCCGCAAGACAATTTCAGGTTGGCTATATATGATTCGTCGAATACCTACTGCACTTCTTGCTGTTCCCCTTATTGTTCTATCCATACTAGCCAGCCAAGCTCACAGTATTTCCAGCCCATCAGACCTGACTCAAAACTTACTCTCCCCTACTAGAGCTCAGGTAAAAACCAGCATTAATATTGTTAAACGCCTCGAACAAACCCATTACAATCATATCTATTTAGATGATGCGCTATCTTCACAAATTTATGATCGTTACATAAAAGATTTAGACGCTAGTCATAGTTACTTTTTGCAATCTGACATCAAGGAGTTTGAGGCTTACCGATACGAATTGGATAACGCGTTAAAAAGTGGCAACCTTGCCCCCGCCTACCATATATTCAACCGCTACCAAATCCGCCTGATTGATCGCCTAACGTATATTCTCCAGTCCCTAGAAGGTATGGCCAAATTAAATTTTTCCTTAAAAGAGACTTACGAAACTGATAGAGAAGATGCGCCATGGCTAACCTCACAAGCCCAACTCAATAGTCTATGGGACAAACGTCTAAAACATATGGTGCTTAACCAGAAGCTATCAGGCAACGACAACGATAAAATCAAAAAAACCCTCATTAAGCGCTTTAAGAATCAACTTAATCGAATACAACAAACCGCCAGCCAAGATGCCTTTCAAATATACATTAACGCATTAACTCAAACTTACGACCCGCATACGCAGTACTTTTCTCCTCGAGTATCTGAAAACTTTAATATCAACATGAGCCTACAGCTACAAGGGATCGGCGCAGTACTACAAGCCGAAGACGAATACACAAAAATTGTTCGCCTTGTCAGTGGTGGTCCCGCAGACAAATCTAACCAACTCAATCCCGCCGATAGAATAATTGGAGTTGCGCAAGGTAAAGGGGAAATGAATGACGTAGTAGGCTGGCGCTTAGATGACGTAGTGTCACGTATTCGCGGGAAAAAAGGTAGCGTGGTTCGATTAAAGGTTATCCCTGCCAATGCCGAGGATGAAAGCACCACAAAAATAGTTAGCATTACCCGTGACACGGTAAAACTTGAAGACCGAGCGGCTCAATCCACTATTCTTGAAATAAAACACGATGGAAAAGCAAAAAAAATGGGGGTTATCGACATACCGACGTTTTATGCTGACTTTCAAGCAATGCAAAATGGCGACCCAAATTACAAGTCCACCACTCGCGATGTTACCCGTCTTATCAAGGATTTAGAAAAGCAAGATGTCGATGGTATTATCATCGACCTACGAAACAATGGTGGTGGATCTCTTAACGAAGCCAATTCATTAGTTGGACTTTTTATTGATGCTGGCCCTACAGTGCAAGTAAAACATTCTAGTGGTCACATTGAGCCGTGGGAAGATACCGATGATCGCGTCATTTACGCGGGCCCTATTGCGGTAGTTATCAACCGACTCAGCGCTTCCGCTTCTGAGATTTTTGCTGGTGCCATCCAAGATTACGGTCGCGGTTTAATTATTGGTGGCCGCAGCTTTGGTAAGGGAACCGTTCAATCCTTACAATCACTACGTCCTATTGAGAACGGCCAACTTAAAGTCACCTCAGCTAAGTTCTACCGAATCTCTGGTGAAAGCAATCAACATAAAGGTATCACGCCAGATATACTATTTCCGAGCACCTTTAACCTCGACGAAATTGGCGAGAGCGCCTTAGAAAATGCGTTACCTTCTGATAATATACGCCCCGCTCGTTTTAAGCGCTGGAGCAGCTACGACCAATACCTTAATTTTTTAACCGCCGCACATAACGAACGCATTGCAACAAACCCTGACTTTGTATTCACTAATGAGCAAATCTCCAACCTGAACGAAATACGCAATAAAACTGTTGTATCCCTTAACGAAAAAACACGCATTAAAGAACAAGACAAGGCAAAAAATCGCCGCCTAGTAATGGAGAACAAGAAACGTTTAGCAAAAGGTAAGAAACCTTACAAAGACTTTGAAACATTCACAACAGCAGCTGAAGAAGTCGAAGATGAACACCAACTCAGTAAAAAAATCACTATCGATTACATTCTGACAGAAGCTGGACATATATTAGAAGATTTGATTTCAATCAGCCCCAAAACACATGTTGCTGTACATTAAATAGCAAATCGAACAACAAGATGAATAACAAGACATGACACTATTTGTGCTTGATACTCGATTAGAAGCCGATACGTTTAGGATCGGCGAATCGGCACTTAACTTATTATTACTGATGAACGACTCTCGCTACCCTTGGTGTATTTTAGTGCCCAAACAAGCCGGATTACGAGAGATCTATGAGCTTAGCACCAAAGATCAATCCACATTACTCATCGAATCCAGCTTGCTTGCAAAAACGATGATGACTACGTTCATGCAAGAGAAAATGAATATCGGTGCACTTGGTAACGTTGTCAGCCAACTGCATATCCATCACGTCGGTCGCCGCCAGAACGACCCTGCATGGCCAGCTCCGGTATGGGGCCATTCCCAAGCAACACCCTACTCTTCTGATAACCGAAAACAAAACGTTCAAGCACTATCTCAATCATCCTTAGCGGATCATTTCACGTTTTAACACCCTAGAGTTACACTCTTAACCTGATACTTAACCTAATGCGCAGTCAAAAGCTCGCAGCGCAGCAATGACACCTCTGCAACATTGCCCATACCCTTTAAAACACTCCTCCGCCATAGGCGACACATCAGAACCTTGCACAGGCAACTGATTGGTCTCAACCATTTGCCTAAAGCGGGCAACATAAACCCACTGCACCCATTCTTCAAAGCGCATAGTATCGTAGAAAAATGGCAATTCGCTTTTAAAGGCTTCAGGTGAAGGCACATCATCACTCCAGAAACCAACAGCCTGCATCTCCGCCTCCACACAATCAAGCAACAGAAGTAACTGTTCCCGTGAGGCCTGCTTTTTCTTAGATATTGATTTATCGGGCACACTTTCTCGCGACATGACTACCTTTAGTTTTCTCAAAAACAAAAAAATGATATGAATCACGACGTGGAACAGTATCGCAATTAAACAGTCTATTCTATTGATAATGCAGCTTATCAGCTACCTTATAACCGCACATTCACATAGAATGACCTTACCTTTTATTGTTGCGTAAGAAGAAATCATCAATCATGAAATTAATCATTCCAAAACCAGCGGCACTTGCACTAGCGCTCTCTCTGATTAGCAGTACAAGTTTCGGGGCTGAAAATCTAAATCTTGCCACCGCTCTAGAGCAAGCCATTCAAAATGACCCTCAATGGGCCGCAACACGCCATGGCTACCAAGCCAACAAGGAGGCTATCCATTTTGCCTCTGCAGGATTGAAGCCTTCTGCAAAAATCACAGGAAGCATTGCTAGAAATGCTAGCGATAGCGATCCATCATCCCGATTGGGCTCCTTTGCTTTTGACGACAATTACAATTCTAGCGGTCTCGGAGCAACCATTAGCCAACCATTACTGCGCCTTGATAAGTGGCATTCTTACCAGAAAGGCAAAGCAACTGACAAACAATTTGACGCTGCATTTAATGCAGAGCAACAAGCGTTTTACCTTCGGGTTGTAAAAGCTTATTTGGACGTGTTAAGAGCAGAGGAAAACCAACAATTTCGCGACGCTGAGAAATCCGCAATTAAACGACAACTAGAACAAACCGAACAACGATTTAACGTAGGGTTAATTGCAAATACCGACGTACAAGAAGCAAAAGCCGCTTTTGATATTAGCTCAGTTCAAAATATCATAGCAGAGCAAGACCTTGCACTCACGCTACAAAACCTTGAAACATTAACAGGGTCTGCAATGGAGAGTGTTGCGCCCCTAAAATCGAATGTACCTATCGCGCCACCTCAACCTATTGACGTAAAACAATGGACCGAGTCAGCCCTAGCAACCAACCCAGAACTCATCGCGGCTCGCCATGCAAAGGATGCAGCTCTAGCAGAATATAAATCAAAGAAATCGGCTCACCTACCGACTCTTGATCTTGTTGGCTCTTATCAAGATAACCATACAACTAATAATGCCAGCGCCGGCAGCAGCGAAGCGTCTAGTATTAGTATCAATCTAGAAATCCCACTATATACGGGTGGCATCACCAGCGCCGCACGTCGGCAAGCTAAGCAATTGCAGTTTCAAGCCGAAGACAATTACAATCTAAAAAAACGTGAAATTATCCGCAACACAAGCAATTTATATCGCGTAGTAAATACCGATGTATCTCGCGTATTAGCACAAAGGCAAAGTATTCGCTCAGCACAAGCTGCATTAGAAGCAACGGAAGCGGGTTATGATGCAGGTACTCGAACTATTGTTGATGTGTTATCCGCTCAGCAAGCGTTATATGGTGCCAAACGAGATTATGCCAACGCACGTTATGATTACGTCTTTGACTTGCTACAACTAAAACAAACAGCAGGCACACTAGACTCAGAAGACATTACAGAAATTAATAGCTGGCTAGCTATCAAATAAACGATGAAATAATTAGCACATTAATGTTTAGGCAATAAAAAAGGGAAGGCATAAATGCCTTCCCTTTTTTACGAGAAGTAAAACAAGACTATTCTATAAAGAAAAGCTTACTTGTTTTCCATCTGAGCTTTGATCAAATCACCAATGGTCTTAGGTGCTTCAGTTTCTTGGCTTAGATTCTTCATCGCGTCTTTCTCGTCTGCAGCGTCTTTCGCCTTAACAGAAAGATTCAATCCACGGTTCTTACGATCAACGTTGATGATACGTGCTTCAACATCATCGCCTTCTTTAAGAACTGTACGTGCATCTTCAACACGATCTCGGCTTAGCTCAGAGGCTTTCAACGTTGCTTCAACGCCTTCAGCAAGAAGTACAACAGCACCCTTCGCATCAACAGAAATAACCTTACCGGTTACGATCTTGCCTTTGTCGTTATCTTGAACGTACTCAGCAAATGGATCGCTATCTAGCTGCTTGATACCAAGAGAGATACGCTCACGCTCTGGATCAACAGAAAGGATAACAGTTTCAATTTCATCACCCTTCTTGTATTCACGTACCGCTTCTTCTCCAGCAACTTCCCAAGAGATATCAGACAAGTGAACTAGTCCGTCAATGCCGCCATCAAGACCGATGAAGATACCGAAGTCAGTGATAGACTTGATCTTACCGCTAACCTTATCGCTCTTGTCGAACTTAGTACCGAACTCTTCCCATGGGTTAGGCTTACATTGCTTAACACCAAGAGAGATACGACGACGCTCTTCGTCGATATCAAGAATAACCACTTCAAGCTCTTCACCAATAGAAACAACTTTAGATGGGTGAATATTCTTGTTAGTCCAATCCATTTCAGAAACGTGAACAAGACCTTCAACGCCCTCTTCAATTTCTGCGAAACAACCGTAATCCGTCAAGTTTGTAACACGTGCAGTAACACGGCTACCTTCAGGATAACGCTTAGTTAACGCTACCCATGGATCTTCACCTAGCTGCTTAAGGCCTAGAGATACACGATTACGCTCACGATCAAACTTCAATACTTTAACGTTGATTTCGTCACCAACATTCACAATCTCGCCGGGGTGCTTAATACGCTTCCAAGCCATGTCTGTGATGTGCAACAAGCCATCGATTCCGCCAAGGTCCACAAAGGCGCCGTAGTCAGTAAGGTTCTTAACGATACCTTTAACTTCCATACCTTCTTGAAGATTAGACAACAACTGCTCACGTTCTGCACTGTTTTCTGCTTCAAGAACCGCACGACG
>MAAC01015539.1_pt1 | contig 16757 bp, 12 predicted proteins | sample 1115981 | NCBI WGS metagenome assembly MAAC01 (sample SAMN04961126, study PRJNA320927) | seawater metagenome | isolation source: sample BD02T64 sea water enriched with oil for 64 days | place: USA:Gulf of Mexico | collected 2013-07-27 | reverse complement strand
ATATATACATATAGGATTTTCCTCACTTATCAGTTAAGAGAGTTCCACCACCATATGTTTTGTTGTTTCATCATTGAGGTACAAATGTATAATAGATTTTTAAATGACCAAATAAATTTGAAGAAAATTATTTAAAAGCTAACAATTCATAAGATTTTTCATTGTTTTCAAGCAAAACAATTACACATTACAACAAATAATCTTGTTAAAGTTGATTTTTCAAACCAATAACACGTGTTTTGTTTTCATTTATTAATTAACGCCCTTTATTTGCATCATAAATCTAATGAGAATTACAAAAAAAGAAGATTATGTGTGGAATTGTATGTGCGTTTGACTTGAAAGAAAAAGTAGCAACGCTAAGACCTCAATTATTAGAAATGTCTAAAAAAATTAGACATCGAGGTCCAGATTGGAGCGGTGTTTATAGTGATGATAAAGTAATTATGACGCACGAGCGTTTGGCTATTGTTGATCCAGCTTCTGGGCAACAACCTTTATTTAGTGAAGACAAAAAACTAATTTTAGCTGCCAATGGCGAAATATACAATCATAGAGAATTGCGCAAACAGCTTGATGGTACGTACAATTTTCAAACAGCTTCTGACTGCGAAGTAATTTTAGCTTTATATAAAGAAAAAGGTGTTGCCTTTTTAGATGACATGAACGGAATCTTTGGTTTCGCGTTGTATGATGTAGAGAAAGACGAATACTTTATAGCACGAGACCATATGGGAATTATTCCTTTATATATTGGATGGGATCAAAACGGAACGTTCTATGTAGCTTCAGAATTAAAAGCATTGGAAGGTGTTTGTTCTAAAATAGAATTATTTCCTCCTGGACATTATTTATCTAGCAAAGACGGAGAATTAATACAATGGTACAAAAGAGATTGGACTGATTATGATGCTGTAAAAGAAAATGAAACAAGTATTACAGATGTAAAAGAAGCATTAGAAGCAGCAGTACACAGACAATTAATGTCTGATGTGCCTTATGGTGTTTTACTTTCTGGAGGATTGGATTCTTCAGTAATTTCTGCAATTGCTAAAAAATATGCACAAAAAAGAATTGAATCTGATGACAAATCGGAAGCTTGGTATCCTCAACTACATTCTTTTGCCGTAGGTTTAGAAGGATCACCCGATTTAGCTGCTGCTCAAAAAGTAGCCGATCATATCAAAACCATTCATCACGAAATAAAATTCACCATTCAAGAAGGACTAGACGCTATCAAAGATGTTATTTACAACATCGAAACCTATGATATTACTACGATTCGATCCTCTACACCAATGTATTTAATGGCCCGTGTTATTAAATCTATGGGAATAAAAATGGTGTTATCTGGTGAAGGTGCTGATGAAATTTTTGGTGGCTATTTATATTTTCATAAGGCTCCAAATGCAGCAGAATTCCATGAAGAAACAGTCCGTAAATTAGACAAACTACATATGTACGATTGTTTAAGAGCCAACAAGAGTTTAATGGCTTGGGGAATTGAAGGACGTGTGCCATTTTTAGACAAAGAGTTTATAGATGTCGCTATGCGAATTAACCCAAAAGATAAAATGATTAACGGAGAACGTATGGAAAAATGGGTCATCAGAAAAGCATTTGAAGATATGTTACCAGAAAGTGTTGCATGGAGACAAAAAGAACAATTTTCTGACGGAGTTGGATACGATTGGATTGACACCTTAAAGGAAGTTGTTGACACCGAAGTAACAGACGAGCAATTGGCTAACGCAAAATTCAGATTCCCAATTCAAACACCTCAGAACAAAGAAGAGTTTTATTATAGAACTATTTTTGAAGGGCATTTTCCAAGTGATACAGCTGCACTAAGTGTTCCGCAAGAACCAAGTGTTGCCTGTAGTACAAAAATTGCATTGGAATGGGATGAAGCTTTCAAAAACATGAACGAGCCTTCGGGTAGAGCAATCTTAAACGTGCATGATGACGCTTACTAAAATGTTAGAAATAAAAAAAAATAACACAATTTCAATCAACTTGTTGTAAATTCATAAAAATTAACTCGCTTTATAACAAACAGATACATTTGCAACCAAAATAAAATACCCAAATGAAAATTAAAAAAGTACTTGTCGCAAACAGAGGAGAAATCGCTATTCGAATTTTTAGAGCCTGTACAGAAATAAATGTACAAACCATTGGAATTTTCACATTTGAAGACAGGTACTCGCTTCACAGGTATAAAGCAGATGAATCTTATCAAATTGGAGAAGACAACGCCCCTTTAAAACCATATTTAGATATTGATTTAATTATAGACGCCGCTCTTAAAAGTAACGCAGATGCCATTCATCCTGGATATGGGTTTCTTTCTGAAAATGCAGAGTTTGCTAAAAAATGTGAAGAGAATAATATTATTTTCATTGGCCCAAAAGTCTCTGTATTAAAAGCTTTAGGGGATAAGATTACTGCAAAAAAAGTAGCAGTTGCCAATGACATCCCTATTATTCAAAGCAACGAAAAACCTTTAAACAGTGTTGAAACAGCTTTACATGAAGCTGAAAAAATAGGATACCCTGTAATGCTAAAAGCCGCTTCTGGTGGTGGTGGTAGAGGTATGCGAGTAATTAGAAAAGCAGCCGAATTAAAAGGTGCATTTACAGAAAGTAAACGAGAAGCCTTAAATGCCTTTGGAGACGATACTGTTTTTCTTGAAAAATTTGTAGAGAACCCAAAACATATAGAAATTCAAATTGTAGCAGACAATTATGGACATACTGTTCATTTATTTGAAAGAGATTGCTCTGTGCAACGTCGATACCAAAAAGTAATTGAATTTGCGCCTTCGTACAATTTAAAACAAGAAATAAAAGAGGCCCTTTACAAATATGCTATTAAAATTTGTAAAGCTGTTGACTATAATAATATTGGAACAGTAGAATTCTTAGTAGATGATGATGACTCTATCTATTTTATTGAAGTAAACCCAAGAATTCAAGTTGAACACACAGTAACAGAAGTGGTTACCAATATCGATTTGGTAAAAACGCAGTTATTTATTGCTGGCGGCTACAAGTTATCCGATCAACAAATAAAAATACAACATCAAGATGCTATAAAAGTTACTGGCTTTGCATTGCAATGTAGAATAACCACTGAAGATCCTCAGAATGATTTTAAACCAGATTATGGTACCATTTCAGCATATAGAAGTGCCTCAGGTTTTGGTATTCGCTTGGATGCAGGAAGCGTATATCAAGGCGCTATAATTTCTCCGTTTTTTGATTCTATGTTGGTTAAAGTAACAGCAAATAGTAGAACTTTAGATGGTGCTTGTAGAAAGGTAAGAAGAGCCTTAGCAGAGTTCAGAATTAGAGGTGTTAAAACAAACATGCCCTTCTTAGATAATATTTTAAAGCATGATACTTTTAGAGAAGGAAAAGTTACGGTGAATTTCATCAAGGCAAATCCCGATTTATTTACATTCAAAATATCTAGAAATAGAGCAACGAAATTAATAACATATCTAGGTGATGTTATTGTAAACGGGAATTCTGATGTTAAAAAAATTGACCCTACCAAATCCTTTGGAAAACCAGTCGTTCCTAAATTTGACAGCACAGCTAGTTTTCCAGAAGGTACAAAAGACCTACTAACAAAATTGGGACCTGATGAATTTTCTAAATGGCTAAAAGCAGAAAAAAAGATACACTTTACCGACACCACAATGCGTGATGCGCATCAAAGTTTATTAGCAACTAGAATGCGAACATACGACATGCTTAAAGTTGCGGAGGGCTACGCAAAGAATCACCCAAACATATTTAGTATGGAAGTTTGGGGCGGTGCAACCTTTGATGTTTGTATGCGTTTCTTACAAGAAAACCCTTGGGAACGTTTACAATTGCTAAGAAAAGCTATGCCAAACGTATTATTACAAATGCTTATTAGAGGTTCTAATGGCGTTGGATACAAAGCGTATTCTGATAATTTAATTGGAAAATTTGTTGAACAATCTTGGGAAAATGGTGTCGATCTTTTTAGGATTTTTGACTCGCTAAACTGGATGGATTCGATTGCTCCATGCATTGAGCACGTTCGAACAAGAACCAACGGATTGGCAGAAGGATCTATTTGCTACACTGGAGATATCTTAGACCCTAAAAACACAAAATATAATTTAAAATACTATGTAAATTTAGCCAAGCAAATAGAAAATGCAGGAGCACATATTCTAGGTGTAAAAGACATGGCTGGTTTATTAAAGCCATACGCCGCTTATGAGTTAATATCGGCATTAAAAACTGAAATTAATATTCCTATTCACTTACACACACATGATACTTCTTCTATTCAATCTGCAACCTATTTAAAAGCGATTGAAGCTGGTGTTGATGTTGTAGATGTTGCACTTGGAGGCTTATCTGGACTAACATCACAACCAAACTTTAATTCGGTGGCAGAAATGCTAAAGTTTACTGACAGGGAAAGTGATATTGATGTAAACTCTTTAAACCAATATTCAAATTACTGGGAAAGTGTCAGAGAATACTATTACCCTTTTGAGTCTGGTCTAAAAGCAGGTTCTGGCGAAGTTTTTAAACACGAAATTCCAGGAGGGCAATACTCAAATTTAAAACCACAAGCACAAGCCTTAGGCTTAGAAGATCGTTTTCATGAAATTACCAGCATGTATGGCGATGTAAATACATTGTTTGGGAACATTATAAAAGTAACACCAAGCTCTAAAGTAGTTGGAGACATGGCGCAATATTTAGTCAGTAATAACTTAACCGTTCAAGATGTTTTAGAAAAAGGAGATACCATTTCGTTTCCACAGTCTGTAGTGAGTTTCTTTAAAGGCGATTTGGGGCAACCTGTTGGCGGCTTCCCTAAAGAGCTTCAAAAGTTAATTTTAAAAGATCAACAACCGTATACTGATAGGCCAAATGCTCATATTGAACCGCTAGATATTGATATAGAATACAAAGCATTCAAAAAAATATTTGAAAAAGATTTAAGTAGACCTATTGATATTACAGATTTCTTGTCTTACAAGCTATATCCAAAAGTATTTACTGACGCCTTTAACAAGCGTTTAAAATATGACAGCTTAATAAATCTGCCTACCAAGAATTTCTTCTATGGAATGGAAAGAGGTGAAGAAATTATTGTAGCACTAGACAAAGGAAAAACGCTTTTAATTACCCTTGATTCTATTGGAGAACCCAATGATGATGGAATGGTAACTATTTACTTTAAAGTAAATGGACAAGCTAGAAATGTACAAATAAAAGACACATCTATAAAAATAGATAAAGTTGAACATGTAAAAGCTGACAAAGACAATGTCAAACATATTGGAGCTCCTTTACAAGGATTGCTTTCAACAATTTTGGTTAAAAAAGGAGAGAAAATTGTTAAAAATCAACCCTTATTTATTATTGAAGCTATGAAAATGGAAACCACCATTACCGCAGTTGAAGACACCACTATAAAGCAACTTGTTTTAAAATCTGGGGTAATGGTGAACTCTGAAGATTTAATTATTCAATTATCATAAAAGAAATTATTTAAATACTAAAAATCTCGCTTTTGCGAGATTTTTTCGCTTAAAAACACCGCTATTCAAAATCCAAAATTGCTCTGGCTTCAATCAATTTACGCAAGGCATCTATTTTTTGAAGCATTCTGTTAAAAAACGTATTGCGTTCTTTTTCTCCTGATGTATTCAGTAATTTTGAATTTTGTAATTGCTTTTCAAAATATTCTTTCGCTTGTGTACACGTCTGCTTGTCGCTTGTTAAATAATATGAAAGCAAAGAAAACTGAACATATAAAGATTGTATTTTAGGGGTGGTAACCAACACATTATTATTCATTAAGAGCAACTCATCATAATAAAACCGATATCGATCATTTTCTGGAGTTACTTTTTTAGAGATCTCTACAATCATTTCCTTTAGATCAGTACACAATTCCAAGGTGGTTTCTGAAGATACCTGGCCTGCTAAATAATAAAAGTGAAGCTGCTTCAACATACTATTTACTGAAGTAATATCCCAAATTTCAGAAATAGGCAAATCTTGGTATAAGGTTGCTAATTTTTTTGCTGCCTGAATCGTTGACAACTGTGGATAAAAATTATCAAAATTTTTTTCTTTAAAATCTTTATCAGATAATTTTAACCAAACATAAATTTTAAAATCTGTAAACCTCCCGCCTCTTAAAGTGTAAAACAATGGAATGTCTTTGGCAGAATAAAAAATTCGACTTCCACTTTGAGTTAATAATGGCAATAAGGAATTATAAGAATCTACAAAGTATTTTTGCAAGGCCAACTCATTTGTAATTTGATTTGTTTTTTCTACGGTCACAAATTGCTTGCTTGTAATAGAAAACAAACTATCTAGTGAAATTTTAAAATGCGAAGCCAACTCAATACTTTCCTCTAAAGAAAATTTACTTTTTAAGCTTGTACGTCTATGTGCTGCATCATAGCTTATTTGCAAAACTGTTGCTACTGCATCATTAAGTGAGGTATTTACCGGGATTTCTTCTTTAATATGTTTTAAAAGAGCTTGTTGAAACATATTCAAATATAGTTACATTTTGTGATAATCACAAAAATAAATCAAACCCCTTGTGATTAAACGAATTAAATATGCGATAACAACAATAAATTTGAACATCACTTTAAATCTAAAAGTCATGAAAAAAATAATGATAATTTTCTTTTTGCTGTTCACATTTAAAAACATTGCACAGGTAAAAAAAGATACTGTACACCTAAAATCAAAGAACATGATCACTAATAATTATTCGTTTGATTATTTTGAGAAAATCATATTCAAATTGGGTACTGGAATACTTATTCCTCAAGGAAACCTTAATACCTATTTTGGGGTCTCTCCTCTTTTTGAAGTAAACATGAATTTCCCTATTAAAAACAAAAAATCAATAGAATTGGTATTACAATTCGCTGTACCACATCAAAAACAAAGTTTTCGATATATAAGAACAATAGACACCTTAGATGTCACAAGTAAAATGATGATCAATTTCTTCATCAATTTCAAAAAAAACATCTACAAAAGTTCAAAATCATCTGTTAACCTTTCCTTAGGTATTGGTGCATCTACTATTAGAACTGACGCACGAAACCCTTCATATACAGGTAAAAAAGAGGAAGAAAAATATGAAATGATTTCATCTATATTACTCTCTCCCGGAATTAACTGGCAGTATGAATTTTCTCCTAAAACAAAAATAACATTTGGTTTTAACCTTCAATACGCTCCATACAAGATAGAAGGAGCCTTAAGAGAAAACATTGGTTCTCTAGGCATAATACCTAAAATCCTATATACGTTTTAATCAAAAAAATATTCTATTATGAAAATATTAAAAATGAACACTCCTCAAAAACTAATTTTATTCCGGTTCTTACTAGTACCAATACTACCTAGCTTAGCCTATTTCATTGGGGAAAAATCTACTCCAATTATTCTAATACTTATGTACTTAGGCCTAATCTCAGATGTTTTAGATGGAATTATTGCAAGAAATCAGGGGATTTCTTCTGAAAAACTAAGAAGATTAGATAGTCAAACCGACATGCTCTTTTGGCTATCATTAGGAATCAGTACTTGGATATTACACCCTGATTTAATTAATCAAAATGCTATTGCGATTTGGTCAATTCTGATTATGGAAATTGCTTGTTATGCAATAAGTATTAGAAAATTTAAAAAAGAAACATGTACCCATGCTTTTTTATCTAAAATTTGGGGATTGACATTACTAATTGCTTTTACTTCATTAATCGGATTTAGTCATGCAGGAGTCGCTTTTTATCTCGCAATTATCTTTGGTTTAATTTCACATATTGATGTTATTCTAATTGTTTTACTTCTTCCTAAATGGACATATGATGTTCCTAGTTCGTATCATGCATATTTGATTCGTAAAAATGTAAAGTTCAAACGAAATAAATATTTAAATGGCTAATTAAAAACCAAGCCTCATTATATGTTCTTTCAGAAAAACACTTATATTTGTTTATATAGCACTGAGATGACAGATAGGTGACATTTAAATGACGTGTTAAAAACCAAGAATACGCTGTAGGTTTGTACCAACAAAAATGATGTAACATGAAACAGCAAACCATTCGAGAAAACTTATTGTATCAACGAAAGTTAAAAGGGTTTACTCAAGATGAACTTTCTGAAAAAACAACAGTTGGTGTTCGTACTATACAACGAATTGAAAAAGGAGAAGTACAGCCACATTTACAAACGGTAAAATTATTAGCTGTTGGTTTAGACATTGAAGTAAACGACTTAATTCCACTAGACAATCCTAAAGAAGAAGTCATTCAAAGAAAATGGGTACTACTGCTTCATTCCATCCCTTTTTTTGGGCTTATTATCCCATTTGGAAACATTCTATTTCCAATATTTCTTTGGATCCATAAAGCAAATGACAATAAAACATATGATAATCACGGAAGAGCAGTGATCAACTTTCACAGTTCTATCATGCTCTATTTTATCATTTCATTACTCCTATTTTTCCCTTTTCCAGGAATCAATTTCTTTGGAACTGTCTCGGTGGTTTTATTTGGTATCATTACAACTATCGTAAATATATTTTCGGCTTTAAGTGATGGTACTTATAACTATCCTCTATCAATTCCTTTTTTGAAGAAAAAGTCAGTTTAACCGTTTAAATTTCACATACGAATGTTAGGATTATTAGTAATAATAGTAGTCTCGTGGGTGCTCTTACATTTCATCGAGAAAAAAAACATTGCCGTTTTAGGCATCATTCCAAATTGCAAACGAAGTATTCAGTTTTTAATTGGATTCATAATTATAATACTCATAAGCCTGTTTACCATTTACCTCGAAAGCATTGTTCTAAAAGTAGACTGGGAGTTAAAAAGCAACATCAACTATAAAGACATCTTCAACTCATTTGTGTACCATTTAAGATCTGCTTTAACAGAAGACCTTGTCTTTAGAGGCGCAATATTGTATATACTTATTCAAAGAATTGGGGTGCAAAAAGCAATGATTCTATCTGCAATTTCATTTGGAATATACCATGTGTTTTCATACGGGATGACCGAAGCTAAGATTATCCCTATTCTATATGTGGTTCTGATAACAGGTTTTACCGGCTATGTTTGGGCCTATACATTTCACAGAACAAAATCAATACTAATGGCATTAGGGTTTCATTTAGGTCACAATCTTTTAATGACATTATTTTACGAATCTGCTCCTTATGGTGAATTGGTTTTTACAGAAATCTCAAAAACAGATCTAAGGGACTGGAATTGGTTGTTCTACAATCTTATAAAAGGGCTATTCCCTTCTATTGCCATTTTAGTATTTGTAAAACAATATATTAAATACAATCAAAAAGAAAAAGCATCATGAAACCTCTCCTTCAGAAATACCCAAACATGTATCGATTCATGTTAGCAATTTTACTTTTCAGCCTTGCTCTTCTAATTAGCGGGCTTGTAAATAAAGGCCGCATAAAACAATACTTTCCATTTACTTCTACTATTTTACTACTGACAGCTACTTGGTTTTTATGTAAAACCGATAACAAATCATTAAATGATTTGGGTATAAATCTCAAATTAAAAAGCCTTTCTTTTCTTCCATTAGGAATACTAATTGGAGCAGCGGCTTTTTTAACTGCTACATATTTAAGAGCAATATATACAGGTGAAACATTCAATATTAGCACCGCCATTAAGTATAATACAATCCTTTATGGTTTATACACAATACTACCAACAGTAGCGGTAGAAGAATTTTTATTTAGAGGCTACCTATATAAAAAAATCATAGAAATAAGCTCTGTAATTAGAGCGAACATTATCTTTTCCATACTCTTTACTTTGATACATGTTTTTGACAGTGGTGTAATAAACAATCCAGCCATGATTATTTTTCTGGTGATAAGTATTCCTGTTGGTCATTTATTATTTGCAACAGCATTACTAAAATCAAAGTCCTTATTTCTCCCTATCGGAATTCATTTAGGGAATAATTGGGCAACAAGACATTTAATAACAACCAATAACGATGGGGAAAGTATTTTATTCATCACTAACAATGCTCGTTTTGACACTTGGACGTCTTTTATCGTATTTATTCTATTATGGAATTTGTTTTTTCTTTTTGTCACTTTTATCATTTGGAAGTGGAATGATTTCTCCTTTCTAAATCGACTTAAAAAAGAATAATTCAGCAGTTTTATCTAGCAAACAAAACAACAAAATCGCTCTTTTGAGAAACTTTGTTGTTTTACTTAATATAGACTAGCAATCTCAAATCAAAAATCAAACACAAGGTGCTTATTAAACGATTTAAGACACTTTTACGTAATTAACAAATGTTTATAATTTAAAGAGTATTTCATCGATTTCCTTTTATTAAACTTAATTTTTGATTAAATTTGTTAGGTTATATTTCGTCTTTTGAAGGCGATTTTTTTTGAAATTAATTTTAAAAATTCACTTTATAATGAGCGAAGAAAAAAAACACGATTATTCTGCTGATAGTATTCAGGCCTTAGAAGGAATGGAACATGTTAGAATGCGTCCATCAATGTACATTGGAGATGTTGGAGTTAGAGGGTTACACCATTTAGTATATGAGGTAGTAGATAATTCTATTGATGAAGCAATGGGAGGTTACTGTGATTTAATTGATGTTATTATCAATGAAGACAATTCTGTTACAACCAAAGATAATGGACGTGGAATTCCTATTGGAATTCACAAAAAAGAAGGTGTTTCTGCATTACAAGTTGTAATGACAAAAATTGGTGCTGGTGGTAAATTTGACAAAGATTCTTATAAGGTTTCTGGAGGTTTACACGGTGTTGGTGTATCTTGTGTTAATGCACTATCTGAGCACTTAACCGCTACGGTTCATAAAGACGGTAAAATTTGGCAACAAGAATATTCAGAAGGAAAAACATTATATCCAGTAAAAAGTATTGGTGAAACAGATTTTACTGGAACAATTGTAACATTCTTACCAGATAAATCAATCTTTACGCAAACAACAGAATACAACTACGATACGTTGTCTGCACGTTTACGTGAATTATCATACTTAAATAAAGGTATTACCATTACTTTAACCGATAAACGTTCAACTGATGACGAAGGGAATCATGTTACTGAAACGTTTAATAGTACAGAAGGATTACCAGAATTTATCAGATATCTTGATAGCACTCGTGAGCAATTGATCGCGAATATTATCTCTATGGAAGGTGAGAAAAACGGAATTCCAGTTGAAGTTGCAATGGTATACAACACTTCTTATTCTGAAAATTTACACTCATATGTAAATAATATCAACACACATGAAGGAGGAACGCATTTATCTGGTTTCCGTAGAGGATTGACTGGAACATTGAAAAAATATGCAGAGAATTCTGGATTGCTAAAAAATGTAAAGTTTGAAATTGCTGGTGATGATTTCCGTGAAGGATTGACGGCTATTATTTCTGTAAAAGTTGCAGAGCCTCAATTTGAAGGACAAACAAAAACAAAATTAGGAAACAGAGATGTAACTTCAGCTGTTTCACAAGCAGTTTCAGAAATGTTAACTGATTATTTAGAAGAAAACCCTAACGATGCTAAAATAATTGTTCAGAAAGTAATTTTAGCAGCAACAGCAAGACATGCAGCTCGTAAAGCTCGTGAAATGGTGCAGCGTAAAACGGTAATGACCATGGGTGGTTTACCTGGTAAATTATCTGATTGTTCTGAAACGGATCCATCTTTATGTGAAATTTTCTTAGTTGAGGGAGATTCGGCAGGAGGAACTGCAAAACAGGGAAGAGACAGAAACTTTCAAGCAATTTTACCATTACGTGGAAAAATATTGAATGTTGAAAAAGCAATGCAACACAAAGTTTTTGAAAACGAAGAGATCAAAAATATGTTTACTGCCTTAGGGGTTTCTATCGGAACCGAAGAAGACCCAAGAGCCTTAAACTTAACAAAAATTCGTTATCATAAAGTAGTTATTATGTGTGATGCCGATGTCGATGGTAGTCACATTGCTACACTTATCTTAACGTTCTTCTTTAGATATATGCGAGAAATGGTTGAGCAAGGGTATATCTACATCGCTACTCCACCATTATATTTAGTAAAAAAAGGACAAAAAAGAGAATATGCCTGGGATGACGATCAACGTGATTTGATTGCTCAAAAACTAGGAGGAAATGTAAGCATACAACGTTATAAAGGTCTTGGAGAGATGAATGCTGAACAATTATGGGATACAACCATGAATCCAGAATTCAGAACCTTAAGACAAATTGTAATAGACAATGCTACAGAGGCTGACAGAGTATTTTCTATGTTGATGGGAGATGAAGTTCCACCACGTAGAGATTTTATAGAGAAAAATGCTAAATATGCTAATATTGACGCATAAAGACACTCAATAAAAAAAAGCCTTCATACATGTATGAAGGCTTTTTTATTGCAGGTGTTTTTCCCCACAAGTTCAGATGAAAACACTATAAATAGGCTATTATGCCACCTCACAACAACGGTTCAAAACAATTTTCCTTATCTTAGCTAGATAATTCTCCTACACAATTAACATTAACCAAAACTCAACGTATAATGAAAAAGTATCTTCTAATCTTCATTTGCACTCTTACTATCTCTTTTAGCGCAAAAGCACAAGATAATTTTGAAAACATCTTACTTGCCAACAAAGCAGACGCAACAAAATTAATGCATGGTTATTTCAACCCTGCAATGAAAGGGTTTATTTATGGAATGAATAACGGCTGGTATCATACGGCTAAAGTTCATAAAGTACTAGGCTTTGACCTAACTGTTGGACTAAGTGCCTCTATGGTACCAACAAAAGATGAGGTTTTTACAGTTTCGGGACTAACTTCTATTTCACCCAACTCAATTACTTCCGCTACACTAGCAGGAGAAGGAAACGGAGCTACAGGGTTGACCGTTTCTAAAACAATAACGATTGGTGGCCAACCTCAAACAATTACAGCTCCTTTATCTTTACCTGATGGAATTGCTGGAGATCTACCATTAAAAGCAGTTCCAGCACCTGTAGCACAATTTAACATTGGCCTACCTTATAAAATGGAGGCTATGTTACGATTCTTTCCAGAAACAGATTTTGGAGATGATGGCGGAAAAGCAAAAATGTTAGGTTTAGGACTGAAAAAGGAAATTACAAGCTGGTTTGGCCCTTTAGATAAATTACCACTACATGTATCTTTATTAGCTGCATATACCTCTATGGATGTTAGCTATGGTTTTCCAAATTCAAACGGTGAAATAACCGTTACAAATGGAGAAGCAGCATTCTCTTTAAAAGCATATACAGTACAAGCAATAGCCTCTTTAAACTTTCCATTTATTAATGTGTATGGTGGTTTTGGCTATAGTAGCGGAAAAGCGACACTAGACTTTAACGGAACCTATTCTGGTGAATATTCATATACAGCAGGAGGGCAAACAATTACGGTTAATGAACCGTTATCTGTACCAACAGAAATGGAGTTTGATGCCAGTGGTGTAAAAACAACTTTAGGAGCAAGAATAAGCTTAGGGTTCTTTAAAATATTTGCAGATTACACCTTACAAGAATACAATACTTTAAGTGCAGGAATTGCATTAAGCATTAGATAATATCCAACTAAAATAATTTTATAAAAAGGCTGCGAATTTCGTAGCCTTTTTTAATTTACTTGACTCTTAGTTTTCAATAATTTATAGTACTTTTGCACAACAAAATTTATTCAACACAAAATAAAAAAACATGAAAGTAACAGTTGTAGGAGCAGGTGCAGTAGGTGCAAGTTGTGCAGAGTATATCGCAATTAAAAACTTCGCATCAGAAGTTGTAATTCTTGATATTAAAGAAGGATTTGCCGAAGGAAAAGCAATGGATTTAATGCAAACAGCTTCATTAAACGGGTTTGACACAAAAATTACTGGGTCTACGAGTGATTATTCTAAAACAGCAGATTCTGATATCTGTGTTATCACTTCTGGAATTCCAAGAAAACCAGGAATGACCCGTGAAGAACTAATCGGAATTAATGCTGGAATCGTAAAAATGGTTTCTGCAAGCCTAATTGAGCACTCACCTAATACAATTATCATTGTTGTTTCTAACCCAATGGACACAATGACATATTTAGTTCACAAAACAACTGGAATCCCTAAAAATAGAATTATTGGAATGGGTGGAGCATTAGATTCTGCACGTTTTAAATATAGATTAGCTGAAGCATTAGAAGCGCCTATTTCTGATGTTGACGGAATGGTAATTGGAGGGCATTCTGACAAAGGAATGGTTCCTTTAACTCGTTTGGCTACAAGAAACTCTATTCCTGCTTCTCAGTTTTTAACTGAAGAAAGATTAGATAAAGTATTACAAGACACCAAAGTTGGTGGAGCTACATTAACTGGTTTATTAGGAACTTCTGCTTGGTATGCGCCAGGTGCTGCAGTTTCTGGATTGGTACAAGCAATCGCTTGTGATCAAAAGAAAATATTTCCTTGTTCTGTTTTATTAGAAGGAGAATATGGATTGAACGATTTATGTATTGGAGTTCCTGTTGTATTAGGGAAAAACGGTATTGAAAGTATTGTTGAAATTGAATTGAGTGCTACTGAAAAAGCTCAAATGCAAGATTCTGCTCAAGGAGTTAAAGCAACAAACGGATTATTAGAATTGTAATTCAACACGTACATATAAATAAAAAACCAGCCAATTGGCTGGTTTTTTTATGTCTTATTATTTTTTTCAAATAAAACTATGAAAGTCCAGAGATAACACCATTATTATCAATTGTCATACCTTCTGAAGCTGGCCTTGCTGGCAAACCTGGCATACGCATCATCTTTCCTAAAATAGGAATGATAAATTGTGCTCCAGCAGCAATTTCTATTTCTCTAACAGTAACGGTAAAACCAGTAGGTCTTCCGATTAATGCATCATTATCTGAAAAAGATTTTTGAGTTTTTGCCATACAAATTGCAAAATCATTAAATCCTAAACGATCAATTCTACGTAAATTTAATTGCGCTTTTTTACTATACTCAACTTTATCAGCACCATAAATTTCTTTTGCTATGATTTCAATTTTTTCTTTTACTGGACTTTTCCAATCGTATAATGGCCTAAACTGTGTTGCTTTATTTTCGACTACGTCTGCAACCGCCTCGGCTAACTTTTTAGTTCCTTCACCTCCTTTTGCCCATCCTTCTGACAATACTGCTTCTACACCTAAATCTGCACAACTGTCTTTTATAAATTGCACCTCTTCATTAGAATCTGAAACAAACGAATTGATCGCAACCACAGGCTCAATATTAAACTTACGAATGTTCTCTATATGCTTTTCTAAATTCTCAAATCCAGCTTTTACTCTTTCTAAATTTGGTGTATTGTATTCTTCTTTTTTTGATCCACCATGATGACGCAATGCTCTAATAGTTGCCACTAACACCACACATTTTGGATTTAATCCTGCGAAAGCAGATTTGATATTTAAGAATTTCTCAGCGCCTAAATCAGCTCCAAATCCTGCTTCTGTAACCACATAATTAGACAAAGACAGCCCCATTTTGGTTGCCAATAAAGTATTTGTTCCCTGCGCAATATTTGCAAAAGGTCCTCCATGTATAATGGCAGGGTTTTCTTCTAATGTTTGCACCAAGTTTGGTTTGATAGCATCTTTCAATAATATAGCCATTGCATTTTCTGCAATTAAATCACGTGCAAAAACTGGTTTTTTATCAAAAGTAAATCCGATAAAAATATCACCTAATCGTTTCTTTAAGTTTTCAAAATCCGTTGCCATGCAGAGTATTGCCATTACTTCTGATGCTGGCGTAATATTAAATCCGTCTTGTCTTGGAATCCCATTTGCAGTTCCTCCTAATCCAATCGTAATATCACGCAAAGCTCTATCATTCATATCGACTACACGTTTCCATAAAATAGTACGCGCATCAATGTTTAAGTTATTCACTTTGCTTTGTAAGTTATTATCTATCAAGGCAGACAATAAATTATTTGCTTTTTCAATCGCATTAAAATCACCTGTAAAATGTAAATTGATATCCTCCATAGGTACCACTTGAGAATACCCTCCTCCAGCTGCTCCTCCTTTAATTCCAAATACCGGGCCTAATGACGGCTCTCTCAACACTACAGTTGCTTGTTTCCCTATCTTATTCAACCCTTCTGTTAAACCAATAGAAACAGTTGTTTTTCCTTCTCCGGCAGGAGTTGGAGTCAACGCAGTAACCAACACTAAATTGTTGCTTTTTATTTTATTCTCATCAATTAAATCTAAAGGCAACTTTGCTTTGTACTTACCGTACATTTCTAGAAAATCTTCTTCTACGTTTAACTTTGCTGCTATTTCTTTAATATGCACTAACTTTTTAGCTTGTGCAATTTCTATATCTGATACGTGAGACATTCTTTAATATTTAGATTAATTAATTTTCCATATTAGGCAAGTAAATATATAAAAAAAAGGGACTTAAAAATCTTCATTTTATTTAAAGGTTTGAAAAACAAGATTCTTATGTTACAAATATGCCAAAACAATTGGTTACTCACTATTGAAATACTATATTTGCACGTTTTTACAAAGAAGTCGATTAAAATTTATAGAGAAGATGCAAAACAAAGGACTAATCAAATTATTCGCTATTCTTT
>MAAC01011857.1_pt1 | contig 16759 bp, 17 predicted proteins | sample 1115981 | NCBI WGS metagenome assembly MAAC01 (sample SAMN04961126, study PRJNA320927) | seawater metagenome | isolation source: sample BD02T64 sea water enriched with oil for 64 days | place: USA:Gulf of Mexico | collected 2013-07-27 | reverse complement strand
GGGGCATAACCTATGCTCGAACCGTATACCAATATTTTGATGGAGCAACTGAGCCAAATTACATCATTTACAATGACCAATTTGAAATCATTGATCAAGTGGATCCTGCGAATCTTAAACTTCCATCAGGATACGGCCCTGAAATATCTAAAAGTGATGGCATGTTAGTATCAAAAAATATTGCAAAAAACCTTTATCTTGTTACCGATTCTTCAGCCTGGCGCAATAGTTTATTTAAAGTCAATGGCGATGAAATTATGGTGTTTGGTGCAAGTGGATATCCCTCGTTAGCTGAGCGGACGATTAAACTTATACATGGGCAGTTTCCAAAAAAGAAAATCACTTCAGTTTATGTTACCCATCCTCACGGATATGAAATTGATGGTCTCGACGTATATGCTGATCAGGATATCGAGATAATTGCCGATGAATACACTATCGCGGCTATCAAAGCCTATCCGCGTTTTGCTGATGACATCGCTAAATTCAAGTTTCGCATAATTAAAGATGGACAAATTATTGATGGTGCACATTTTTATGTATTGGAAAATTTGCACGCGAAACGACAAAGCTTTGTTCATTTCAAAGAAAGCGAGATTATTTTTCAAGCAGACTTCCTGCACATTGCTTTCGATAATACCATTGCTAAGGTCATACCCAATTACACCAGAACCTTTATTGACTTTGTTCGAAGTGAGCAACTTAAGTTCAAGCGAATTGTCGGTAGCTACCAAAATAACAATATTTCTGTTGAAGTGATGAATAAAACCTATGATGCCAATATGTGATAGTAAGAATCTAAGGGCGTAGCATTAAATTGTAAAGGCATGGGCACTGGTTGTAATCAATAAATTGTCATTAAAGTAATAATTATTGAAATATAAACCTTTAGTACATTTCACAAAAAAATCAATTTATTTCTAAATTAAGATACTAAAAAACTGAAGATGTACTACGATTAATACTTATAGTGTTTGTTTAATACATATATCTTAATTTATATATCATACAAAGAAAGGAATTGTTGTGGATATTCTCAAGATTTCATTGGTTAACTTACCGGAACAATATCGCAGTCCATTAACCAAAATAATAAAACAAAAAAAGTTAGGCTCATGCAAAGCTATTACCTGTAGCAATTCCCTGAGTTACTTTAATGGCGACATTGAATGTACAAACCTCATTGTTTTTTATGAAGAGAGTATTACAGAAGAGCATATAATCCAACTCAAAGCGCAAAAAAACATTCCGGTAATATTAATCACAAACCAATCAAACTTCGAGATGGAAAGAACAGCAAAGTCAAATAATATCGACCTGATAATTAATGCGTCGGATCCAGAATTAATAACGTTAATTTATGGTTTTATCAGCCAATATCAAGTTTATCAGTCTCAACACGTCCTTGTTGTCGATGATTCGAGAGTTGATAGTTGTATAATTACCGCTAACTTGACAAAAGATTTCTTACAAAACGACAACGAGCATAATCCCAACAATGTTATTGACATTTTATTGAATTCAGAATCTATCAACATAGTTATTCTAGATTATGAAATGCCCAATAAAAATGGTTGCCAATTAATGGAAGAAATTAAAACAACATTCCCCACTAGAGAATTTATATTTATAGGGATAACGGGAAGTAGAAATGGTGCAATTAAGTTCCTTCTCGGTGGCGCTGATGATGTTTTAATAAAACCACTAGACCATGATATTTTTTCAATAAGGTTAAGGAAACTTATTTTTAATTTTGAAAAAATAAAACAAGAAAGACAATCTTTAGATGACTATAAAACCATCTTTAAGAATATTATCAAAGATGTAGGAGATCCTGTCTATGTGCTATCAACTATTAACGATATTTTATTAGAAAGTGCATTGGAAACAGATAATTATTCTCATTCTAAATTACTGTGCCAAACGGCTAAAACCAAATTAACAAACACTTTTTCCTATTTGCTGAGCTATTTAGAATTATCAAAAAAATTGCATGACACTTCATTAAAAAATTGTTCTTTACACTCAATGATCTCAGGCCAGCTTTTAATTCAAGCTAGTAAAGCTAAACTTAGTAACATCATTATTAAAGAGTCATTAAGCCCCGATACAAAAGACCTACACGTTCCTGTTCAAATAGAACAGGTGATAACGTACCTCACCAAGAATGGGATTAATAATGGTTCAGAAGGAAGTGATGTATATATTCGCCTTTATCCTGATAAATTTAATATCGTATTTGAAGTAGAAGATACCCACCCTTCTAATAGAAAAAGTGACAAAGAAGATAAATCAATTGATTATGTTTTATGCACCAAAATAATTGACTCCTTTGGCGGTTCAATGGGAAGAAAAAAACTAAAAAACAGCAACATTTGTTATTTCAAGCTTCCATCTAATACACTGAATTCAGAAACTCACCATTAGCTCATATGTTGCTTTTGGCGCTTTAAAGCTTTATTTTTACTTACGGTTTCCACCTGAGGAACGGCATAAAGTTTAAGTCCATTAAAAAGGCTTTTTAATTTCGAAGCGTTGTAATCTAATTCAATCTTTGAAATAACAAACAGATGCTTTTCTGGAAATAAAGCTTCTACAGACTGCGAAATTAGCTCATATAATTTTTTCAGGCTAATTTTATGAATTTGTCCTGTTTTGTTAAAAATCCATTCGGTAATCATCATAAAATCATCAAAAGGCTTATCAGATAAAATATGAGGTAATGAGTATTTGAACCTTCCTGAATTTCCAATCATGTCCCAATATCGTGCAAAGCGGTTAATGCGTTGCATGGTAGTAAAACTCACTCTGTCAGTACTTAATATATTAAATGGCGGCAATGGATTAAAACGCAGGTCGAATGCCTCTGTATGCCTGATTATCGGGCTCCCCTTTAACCGCTTCAAGATACCCATTTGAATTTCATGAGGTCTACAATGATAAAGTTGGTTGAAACTATCCTTAAACGTTTCGTAGGTTTCCCCTGGTAAACCAAAAATGAGATCAGCATGAATATGTGCGCTGGTATTATTTCTTAGCCACAGTAAGTTCTCTTTAGATTTAGCGTTATTTTGCTTACGGTTAATATTCGCTTGAACTTGTGTGTTAAACGTTTGTATCCCTATTTCAAATTGTAAACTTCCTTCAGGAAACTGTGCTAAAAGCGCTTTCAACTTCCTAGGCAGGTGATCCGGTACCACTTCAAAATGAAGGTAGAGTTCATCAGTCATTCTGTCTAAGAAAAACTGCATAATTTGCATGGTAGTTTTAATATTTAAATTAAAAGTTCTATCGATAAATTTAAAATTTCTCGCCCCTCGATGGTAAAGGATCTCCATTTGTTCAAGGAATAGGTCTAATTCAAATGGCGTTGATGATTTGTCTAAGGATGACAAACAGAATTCACATTTAAAAGGACAACCACGCGACGCTTCAACATATAACAAACGATGTTTTAAATCTTCATCACTATAATACTCATAAGGTAATGCGATTTCTTCTAGCTGGACAGGTTTCGAGTTAAGAATTTTTTTATCGGGTGGTGTTTTATTGATAATATCTTTACACAGTTGGTAAAAACTTATATCTGCGGGTCCAGTTAATACATAATCTGCACAATCGACAATAGCTTGCTGCTGTGTTTCATAGCTCACTTCAGGGCCGCCTAAAATAACCTTAATATCTGGTGCGATCACCTTTAATAAGTTAACAACATTAGTCGTTTCAACTATGTTCCAAATATATACACCAAAACCTACAATATCTGGTTTTGACGCTAATATTTGTTCAACAATATCAATGGCACGAGTTTGAATTATAAATTCTTTTATTTCACAACACCCCTGTAATTCTTTTAAATTTGCGTAAAGATAACGTAAACCAAAACTGGTGTGAAAGAACCTTGCATTAAGTGTAGAAAGCACAATCTTAGATGTGATTTTATGCACTTCGTTACTAACCTTTGCACTCTGTTTTATTAAATCAGGAGTGTTAACTTCAGATGGTTGAATTTGCGTAACGGTTAGTTCGGGATGATTTTGCTGCTCTGCCATACTAGATTTTTAAATACCTTTGATATTATTGCCACAATTATACTGCGATTGCTTACGTTAATCAGTAATCTTATTTAGCACAACCAAAATATGTTTAGCGCGACTAACCCAATTGATTCATTAAGCTTAAGGCGAGAAAAAACGCGACTCGTAAAGCTTACGGTTTCTTATAATGTGGCAAAAAGACTATACACACGTTGTGCTCTATGTAGCTTTACCATAAAGTTATGCTTATTCCATTGATTACAAATGATTACAAAAATGTAACTTGACCCAAGTTATATTAGAAATCTACTAATACCAATAACATCATTCAAATGACTAATTTAAATAATATAGTAAACAAATTTATCTTTAAGCTTTCGAAGAGTACTAAGATGTCTATCAAAAAAATTATCATTTTCCCTTTTATCCTGTCTATTTTGGTTATCACGTCAGGGTGTAATAGCTCGTCTGATACAGCGAATGAAATTAGCACTAAGCGAAAGGAACTTACTTCGTTGCAAAGCGCAAGAACAAAATGGGACAGTAATTCGGGACAATATTATACAATTCAAAGTCAGCGGGCTTGCGAATGCCGACCAGAAATGTCTGCTTTTATGAAAATTAGTATATTAGAAAATTCAGTTATATCAGCTGTGGACATAAATTCAGATGAGGCTATTCCACAAGACATATGGGAAGGAATAACAACCGTAAATGACTTATTTGATTTGATTGAAAAAGCGATAGAAGACAATATATCCATCGAAGTGACTTACAATGAGAAATATGGTTATCCTGAAACAGCAAAAATTGATGTTGAACAACTTGCCGTTGACGGTGGTTTGCACATTATATTGTCAAATTTAGACCTCCAGGATTCTCAGTCAGCACTGGATGACGTAATTTGGACTCTGGGATCGTTCGATAGTATTGCTGGTCCACAACCTGTTATCGAAAACACCAATATTACCTTGTCTATTGATATGGAAAATATGCAACTAAATGGTATTGGCGGTTGCAATAACTACAGCGCTAATTTTGTATTAGATAGTGAAAATCACGACATAACGATTTCGAATGTTATTAGCAATGAAAAATGGTGTGATGAACCAGAGAATACTATGCAACAAGAGCAGAATTACTTTGCCACTTTGTCACAGGTTCGATTTTTCACTTTCGACAAAGGGACTTTGAACATGGTTGTAGGTGGTGACGCAGGACTTCACTTTGTTGTAACTGAAAGCTCTACCGAGCAACAAGAAATTAATAATTCGTCAGATGATCTTGCCTTGTTGCAGATTGCTAGAACAAAGTGGGAAAGTAATTCGGGGCAATATTATACAATTCAAAGTCAGCGATTTTGTGAATGCCTACCTGAAATGTCTTCTCTGATGAAAGTTAACGTGTTAGATGATTCAGTAATATCTTCAATAGATACAAGTTCGGGTGAAGTTATATCTAAGGAGATACTAGAAGAAATACAAACTGTAGATAGTTTGTTTACCTTGATTGAAAAAGCGATAGATGACGATATTTCCATTGAAGTAACTTATAACGAGAAATATGGTTACCCTGAAACAACGAAAATTGATGTTGAACAGCTTGCCGTTGACGGTGGCTTGCACATTATTTTGTCAGATTTAGACCTTCAGGATTCTCAGTCAGCATTGGATGACGTAACTTGGACTTTGAATTCGGTCGATAGCATTGTTGGTCCACAACCTGTTATCGAAAACACCAATATTACCTTGTCGATTGATATGGAAAGTATGCAACTAAATGGTATTGGTGGTTGCAATAACTACAGTGCTGATTTTATATTAGATAGTGAAAATCATGACATAACGATTTCAAATATTATTAGCACTGAAAAGTGGTGTGATGAACCTGAAAATACTATGCAACAAGAGCAAAATTACTTTGCCACATTATCGCAAGTTCGATTTTTCACTTTCGACAAAGCGACTTTGAACATGGTAGTAGGCGGCGATTCAGGCTTGCACTTCATAGTAGCAGAATAACACCAATATCTGATCCAGTGTAAACCTAAAGTTGACCCGATAAAATCAATTGTAGCTTATTAAACTTAACTCAGACATCAAAAGTAGGTAGGACAAGATTAACTGCAATTAATAGGTTTAAGTGGAACACTTTGGGATACAAATTAACAAGCTATATTCGAAATTATCAAATAATATCTTAAATTGAGCAGTTAGATTTATTAATCATGTAATATGTCATATACAACAAAGTATCATTTGCGACTTAATCTCGTTAATAGTACCTATTACTGTCAGCCTAGACATTCTTATTGTAGAGAATATACCAAACAATGATATCAAAAAAAATACGCGAATTCTTTTCATCACTGATGGAAGCTTCTGATAACCATTCAGCAGTGAGTTTTGATAATGAAACCGAACAGTATACGGGTTATTTTAACGAATCAGTCGTAAATAAATTCATTAATGAAGGTGTGTTAGAACTCGTTAATAGTAACGGTGCTGAGACTTGTTTAATTATGAACAACCGTGATGATTTTCTAAGTGGATTTGCCTCTGGCATTAATGAAGCACGCCTTGGGCGGGATATGTATTATGCGGATTACAATGCCAACCCTTTTGCTTTTACAATTGGCTATGAGCACTTTTTACATATGAATAAAAAGCCTCGTCAACTAGTAGGATATATTTGTCATGGCTTCACCGATGATAGGACTGATGAAATCCATTTTCAATAGCTGGTGTTATGGCATACTCGATAATTTCCTATCATATCAACGCCCAAATAATGGGCTAAGAATGTTTTCTAAAATGTGAAGCGTAGCGGAAACGAGCACGCGTTACGTGTCCCTTTATATTTTCTTAGCTGTATATAACGCCAAACAAGCTTGTGCTAGCAATACCGAAAAAGACCAACCATGACAAGTGTTTGCCACGAGAAAACAACAATGAAACGAGCCCGCTTATTACGAAAGCCACCGTAATTGTAATAAGAATTTCAGAGCGAGTATTGTCACTTGGCTGTGATAAAAAATATAGTATTAATGCAAAGCCCCACCAAGCTATGGTTGTCAGGTGCCAAGCAAACCTTAGAATTCGCTTAGTAAACCAATCACTTCCTTGTAATTTAGGCAAATTATCGCGTTTAAACAAGCGAATCAGGATGTACTTTTCACCAAAATATGAATGAACAAGGCCGATAAAAAACAGCAGAAAAGAGCCTACAAGTAACATAACTTTCTCCATACAACGCCTCAATAAGAGGAAAACAATAGTTGGCTAAAACAAGCGACAAAGCAGCAAAAACCAACTGAATTGTGTCCTTGCTTAACCTCTTGTTAAGAAGTTAATTGACTGAATATTTATAAACCAAAAACAATCAAAGCTTCACGTATAACCATAATAGATAAAACAACCCATGAAAGAATGAAAATACTGAAACGGACAGGAACGAAGTTGATGGTTGCCTGGATAAAAGAGTGTGAAATACGTAGTATTGCATATGCCCAGGCACAACTCACATGTAATGAATCAACATGACCTAACACTGCAATAGAAATAGCAACAGCATAAAATAAGGTTGGCTGTTCAAACAAGTGATTATAGTTGTTAGATATTCTAGTGACTTCTTCTGGTAAAAGGTCACGTAACTTATTTGTATCCTGGCCTTTCTGTGGATGAATTTTTAACTTAGACATTGCTGGTATACGAGTCAAAAACATCCAAATTGTCATAATTACTGTCAGTAAACCAACAACAAAAACTGGCTGTAAAATTAATTTAGCTTCCATTTTTTACTTCCTATCTATGATATTAAATATTTCTCGGGCTAGCCGAACTTCTAAACGCCCTGTTAACAGGCTAAATCTAGTTGACTAGAATAAGCGACGAAGGAGCAAAAACCAATTGTATTTTGTCCTTGTTTAACAGTTTATCCATTTTCTGGGGGAGCCTCCTCATATTGAGGAACGCCTTCAGCTATTATTTCCCAAGATGCTTTTGAACCAACATAAATATGTCGACCAAGTTTAATATCTGGATCTCCGTTTATGCACCCAAGCGTAACTCCGTGAACTACCCCTTTATAAACACCACTGAGAGTTGAGCCGCATTTATTACAAAATTGGAGACCGAAACCATGCTCACCTACGTACGATGTAAGCAAGTTTTCTCCTGATACCCAGTGGAACTCTTTAGCCTCAACTACTGCGTAAGCGGATGCTTGTGAGCTAAATGCTTTTCGACAACGAGAACAATGGCATGATCTAGCGTCATGAAGTTCACCGTCAACGCGGTATTTAACTTCTCCACAGAAACATTCACCTGTAATTGCCACATTTACTCCTTATGCATAACGGCCTTGTTATATGCTGATTAACACAAAAGCTCCAACAAAACATATTGTTGAGATTAGAATGCCAAAAAATGGAATTTTAAACCAGTAGTTTTTTGCCAAAAGCAAATATGAAAAACCAACAATAGAAGGCAATACAGCAAACCAATTATTATTAGCAATAATTTGAATATGTGAAAAAGCTAAAGGAATGTAAATCGCTGCAAAAAGTATTGCACCTAAGCTATGACTAGCATTAAACCCTACCCAAGCACGCCAAACAGTTGTTTCTTTGGTAATATTTGGTGATGTACTTTTCATGGCTTCAGTTACACTTGGATTATGCGCATTAAATTTATCAGTAAAAAAAGTATAAATAAGATGCACAAAACCGAGTATGCCGAATATTAAAGCACCTATTATGTATAACACTTGTGAAATCACACCTGACTCCCTTTAAACCAACGCCATCTTACGCGGAAAAATATAGTTGGCTATAATGTTGAGGGAAGAAAGAAGCCAACGTATTTTTGTCCTATTAAACAGCTTTTGTGGTAATTATAATCCGAATTACTTAACAACTAGCTTGTCAATTCTTGTGCTCTTTTAGTTTCCTAACGCTATGGCTAGCTTATCCATAGTTTCGATTAACTTTTCTTTAGTACCTTCATCTCTTGAAGCATGCCCTGCTTTTTGGGTGAAAAACAGTTCTGAATGAGGTAATGCTTGGTGTAATTCATAGGCTTTTTTAGGTGCACAAAGCATGTCATATCGCCCGTGAACTACAGTCGTAGGTATATGAATAATATTCGTAATGTTGCGTTTGATTTGTTCATTTTTAAGAAAGCAGCTATTCACCATATAATGACATTGAATAAGTGCTTCAGCTAACATTTCAATAGAAGAATTTTCTCGTTCGATCGGTGTAAAAGGCGCGGCTAAAGATACGCCTCGCATATCCCAGTTGCTAAAACGACGAGCTGCCTCAAGCTTTTCAGGCTGACTGCCATTTTTCATTATGTTGTAATAGGCTAAATGAAGATTATCTTGTTTTTCCTCAGGTATTAACGCTTCGTATGTTAAATACTCTTCGGGATAAAATTTGCTCATAGCTCCACTATTTAGGTGTCTTATCTCTCCTTTAGTGCCTAGAAAAATGCCTCGAAGGACCAAAGATAGCACGGTTTCAGGGTAAGCTTGTGCATAAACAAGACTTAAAGTAGAACCCCATGAACCACCAAAAACAATCCACTTTTTAATGTTTAGGTGTATTCTTATCGACTCAATATCATTTATCAAATGGTCAGTGGTATTATTTTCAAGTAATGCCAAGGGTGTCGAACGATTACAACCTCGCTGATCGAATAGAATTACTCTGTATACATCAGGATTGAAAAAACGACGGTCTTCTTTGGAACAACCAGCTCCAGGGCCACCATGAATGAATATGACAGGCAACCCACTGGGGTTGCCACACTCTTCAACATAAAGACGATGTGGAGGAGTTACATCATGATAAAAGTGTGAATATGGTTCAACCTCTGGATAAAGATAGGTTTTCATAGAAGTATGTAATCCTTGAATGAATACAAAATGCAAGTGTTAAAGGGTTTACCTAACTGCTTAGTCGGATATATTCCGCATTACTGACAGAAGTAATTACAACTAAATTATTATTGAATATTCTAACTTTAACTTTTTACTAACACATCATCAATAGGTTATAAATTTGTTATTTTATAACTCTCAGTTGAAAGGATTTATATTCCCTTGTATTCGATGGAAATGAGTTTTTTCAAAGTAAACATTAGAATGGTATTGAGTGAATTCCCCAGAAATACCGAAGCAACTAAAGCGTTATTGTTGACAACACTCAAAGAAATAAAAGTATATGTGGATAAAATAAACTTTAAAGGAGGAAACTTACAGCTATATAACGGACATTCGCTCTAATCAAATAGAGCGCCAGCATCAATTCATTTTATTTCATTTGGTAATACAATTTAAGCCTTGAATGAATACGGCCCCTGATTCTTGGCCTTGAGCATCATGATTGGGTGTGGCAACAATGGCAACGCCATTAGATAGCCCAACGTTCCATCCAAATTTATCTTCTGACATGCTACTCTTGGCTACAAACTTGGATGTATAACGCCAACCGCCAGAGCCTTTCTTGTATACATACAGTGCTCCAGTATTGGAACCGTTAGTATCATGGTTCATTGCACTTATGATTGCTGTATCGCCGCTCAACCCAACGCCGCGCCCAAATCTATCGTCAGCTTGCCCATCGGGTGAAGTCAACTTAACTTGTTGTGTCCAAGTACTGCCATCTCGCACAAAAATATATGCAGAGCCTGCATCTATCCCTAACTCTTCAGTATCGTCTCTTCTTGCGGAAACTAGTGCGGTATTCTTTGACAGTGCGACCCTGACGCCAAAAATATCAGTTTTCCCGCCATCAGACGCCATGAGTTTAGCTTCTTGCTTCCACTTATTTTCCTTTAGAATATACACGTATACGGCTCCAGCGTTTTCCGCTTTTTCGTCATGTAAATCAGCCCCAACAAGAATGGTATTGCCGTCAATGGCAACACTTATGCCAAATAAATCTCCCGCTACGCCATCACTCGCTGTTATTTTAGTTTGATAGCGCCACGAATCGTTTTCTCGTTTGTATATATATGCGGCTCCTGCGTCGCTACTCAACGTGTCGTTTCGCGGAGCGCCAATGATAAGGTGATTTTTGGTGAGTGCAATACTCTGACCAAAAGCATCTCCCGCTTGTGCATCAGGTGCAGTGAAAATATGACGTTGCTTCCAACTATTCACTTCACGTTCAAAAAAGATAACAGCGCCCGAATCTTTCCCTTTATCATCCCTTCTCGACACACCTAACATGGCAACATTATTGTTCAATGCCACGTTTCCACCAAGTGTATCTTCGGCGAAGGCCGGCTCAGCAACAAGTTTTGCTTGTTTTTGCCAACCATTATCGCCTAACACATAGACATAAGCTGCTCCAGCATCTATTACACCATCGATATCCGATTTAAATGCACCAACTAGTGCTGTGTTGCCATCGATAGCAACACTGTAGCCAAAAGAATCCCCTGCCTTGCCATCATCCGCTAAAATAATATCTTGCGCAGCAAAGCTATTCGCAGCAACTAACGTAAGAGTTACACATATGTGGCGTTTGATCTTATGTTTTAATTTCATCAACTTCTTCCTGTCTGTTTAAACGAGTAATCACCAAAAGGTAAATTTGAATGTGTCTTTCTCATTCACAAATAGCTACTCGAGTAGTCCCGTTATATCGTAGTAATGTGTAGTCACCATTCTCTCGGTGGTAATAAATGCCCAGTCCCACTTTTTCGTATAACTATTTAAAGGATTTAACGCCTTGATAGCCTCCAAGGACAAACCTTGGTCAACTAACACTTTAATAAGTTTGTGCGTTTCACTCAACATAGCGACACTTGCTGATAAGTCACCTAACGTAGCTATTGGACCGTGTCCTGAGATTATTTTTGTTTCTTCATTAGCGACTTCTATTATTTTTTTGATACCAGCAATGTAGCCTGCTACCGAACCACCATTATCAATATCGATAAAAGGGAAACGCCTATTAAAAACTAGATTTCCTCCATGTATTATATTGCCCTCCTTAAATACTACAAATAGGTCACTGTTTGTGTGCGCATTTGGCGTGTGATAAAGCTCAATGCTTTGGCCATTCATTTTGAACGATGTATCTTCTGTGACGTCAATTGTTGGGTGATATTGCGGCGTAAATGAGGGAGGTTTACGACCTAACGTTTTGATTGCTTTAGGGTCTTCAAGGTATTGGCGTACATTGGGATGAGCCATAATTATTGCTCCTCGTCTCTTGAAGTACGCATTACCTCTGACATGGTCTCGGTGAAAGTGTGTATTAAGGATAAGATTAACATCGCGGTTATCAGATATTTTTTTCTGAGCACCATCAATAAGTTCGACTAAATGCTCCATCTGTGTGTCAACCATGAAAACTCCGTCTTCACCAATTAACACTGCAACGTTACCTGAACGGCCTGTTCTTAGTTCAAAAATACTATTCCCAAGGTCAGTAACCTTGATATCGAAACCTTTGTCCTTGTCGTGGTTGTGTGCATCTGCAAAACTACACCAACAAAAAATAGCGATAAGCTGAATCATTAATGTGAGGGCTGTTTTCATCTTTATACTCGTTATCTGTGTTCGACTATTCATTCATATTAAGAGAGCGTAGACATAAAATATAATTTTATAATGACATCACATTCATTTCTAAATATGATGAATAGAATGGGCTGACAACTTATACATAAAATTATATGATGAATTAAAGTAATAATTAAGGACGTTAATTATCCGACCTCATGAATTAAAATTATTGGTTATTTTTGATGTAATAATGACCGAAAAATCAATAACACAGGCGGCTGAGCGATTATCAATGACTCAACCCGCTGTTTCAAATGCTGTCGCCAGAATGCGAGTATTATGGAAAGATGAGTTATTCGTTCCAGATGGCCGAAAAATACAGCCTACAACCTATGCAAAAAACCTTTGGGAAAAAGTGCGAGATTCTCTGCAGAATATCACTCAAGCTATAGAACCTGAAGATTTTGAGGCCAGTAGTGCTAAGCGAACATTTAGAATTGCTTTACCTGATATTGCCCTTGATACACTTTGGTTGGATATACGGAAATTATTCGAGAAAGAAGCCCCTGGTCTAAACTTACATGCGGTCCCTTATACCATAGCTTGTACCAAACCAATATTGGATGGCGCTGATGTTGACCTTGTTATAGGACAAAGCAACCGCTCATTAGAAAATATCTGTACAGATCACTTATTTGATACTAGCTATGTCTGTGTCATGCGTAAAGACCATCCTTTGACAAAAAAGCTCCTAACTGTTGAAGAGTTTTCCTTAGCAGAGCATTTATTAGTTTCATTATCTGGTGATATTGCTAGTCCGACAGACCAAGTTTTACAGCAATTAGGATTGACTCGACGAGTAGCTTTTACGGTCAATAACTTTTTCTCCGCTGTCCCTATTATTAAAGAGAGTGACCTTATTGCAATTTTACCTACTGATCTTATTTATAATTATTTGGCTTGCGGTGAGCTTGCAATTACCCACCCGCCAATAGATATTCCTCACTCTTCCATTTCAATGTTATGGCATAATCGACAAAGTGCCGATAAAGGGTTAATTTGGTTGCGAAAGCACATAAAGCAAATATTTATTAAACGTAGAACATATCAGGTTGAAAAAGTGATGAATTTTATTGATTCATAGTTTTGTATTATTAAGTGCCTATCACGCCAGAGTTTTCTTAGTCGGAAGAACTGCCATGAGTGAAACAAGTGATAATATCAATTTTGTGCACCAAGAAGCCCTTAACAAAAGAGCTGCTTTATTTGGAATTCACTGATCCTTCAAAAGAAGATGTTGCGGTGAGATAGAGAGTTAAACTCTATTACACCGCAACGCATGTTATGTAGATTTGCTATGTTCAAATTAAAAAAACAACTTAGCAGGGATTAGTAGGTGACGAGTAAATAATTATGCACTGATTACCGTCATTTCCTTTAGCGTGAATTCTTCAACATAACCTTCTGTTGCGGCCATATAGTCTGCTAAATGTTGATTAGCCATATGTGTTTGCCATAGTTCACGTGTCTGCCAGTTTTCATAAAACATAAAGTGAGCTGGGTTCTCGTTATCTTGATGCAAGTCGTAGTTGATACAACCTGCTTCAGCTCGTGTAATTTCAATGAGCTTTAAAAGCTCGGCTTTCACTAAGTCTACTTTGTCTTCATTGGCTTTAATGTTTGCAACGATTGTTAATTGAGTCATCATAATTTCCTTTGAGTTTTTATTGTGTTTATCTATTGTTTAAAATGCTTAATTTAGAATCCTTCTAATACTATTTTTCCGATTGATTTTCCTGATTCTAGCTCTTTATGAGCCGCTCTTAAGGTTGTAGCATTAATTGCCCCTAAATTTTTACCAACCGTCGTTTTGATATAACCTTGGTCAATCAAATCACTTACCTTATTAAGTAAATGATGCTGTTCGTTCATATCATCGGTCTTAAACATTGAACGAGTAAACATAAACTCCCAGTGCAGTGACAAGCTTTTAAGTTTAAGCTTGCTGATATCAAGAGATTTTGGATCATCAATTAAAGCTATTTTTCCCATGGGTGCTAACAGTTCAACATAACTATCTAGGTATGAGTCTGTATGCGTTAAGCTAGCAACATGTGTTACTTGACCTATTGCTAATTTTTCAATTTGCTCAACTAATGGTTTGGAATGGTCAATAACATAATCAGCACCCAATTTTTTTACCCACTTTACAGAGCTTTCGCGAGAGGCTGTAGCGATGACGGTTGCACCTGTTAACGCACTGGCCAATTGAACGAGTATAGAACCGACTCCGCCCGCAGCACCAATAATTAAAATGATATCGTTTGATTGCTTTTTTAAGTCTGGATGCTGCTGTTTAATGGCTAAACGTTCGAACAATAATTCCCATGCGGTAATTGCTGTTAGCGGTAATGCGGCAGCTTCACTATCTGACAAGCTTTTTGGTTTATTGCCAACAATGCGTTCATCAACTAATTGAAACTCTGCATTCCCCCCCTGACGGTTCAAATCTCCTGCATAGAATACCTTATCGCCCGGTTTAAAATGGGTCACAGATCCACCTATGGCAATTACTTCACCAGCAGCATCCCATCCAAGTACTTTGTATTTATCTCCCTCAGGGACGACATTTTGACGGATTTTGTAATCAACAGGATTAACCGCTATTGATTTAATACGTACTAATAAGTCATGTCCAGAAGCCCTAGGTTGTGGCAATTCAATATCAATTAAAGATTCTGGGTCACTGATAGGTAATGATTGTGTGTATCCAATTGCTTTCATCGTTATATTCCTGTGTTTTAACACTATTAATTAAGGAGGGTAGTTAACTTTGGAAGAATTATAGAACTTGATTAAGCAAAGAAAAACAGCATAATAATTGAATCTTTATCAAATTATATTTGACAATTATGTTATTAGAAGATCTTAATGTTATTTTAAAAGTCGCCCAATTTCGCAATATTACCGCAGCAGCAGAGAGTTTAGATACAAGCACAGCAACAGCAAGTGCTGCTATTAAACGCGTTGAACGTAAGCTTGGGATTGAGCTATTTATACGAACAACTCGGCATTTAAGACTTTCAGTTGCGGGTGAAAAATATATTCCAAACTGCGAGCAAGCATTGCAATTGCTTAATTTAGCTCAACAGAATATTAAAGATGATTTAGACATCATTGATGGTGAATTAAGAATTTCTGTACCTTCCGATTTAGGTCGAAATTTAATTTTACCTTGGCTTGATGAATTTATGGATATTCATACAGGGGTTAGTGTGAAGTTGCATATCAGTGATAGTAATATCGACTTCTATCGAGATCCTGTTGATATCGCTTTGCGTTATGGCACACCAAATGATGCTAATCTATATGGTTTTAAGATTTGTAACGTACCGCGAGTGATTTGTGCAACAACTGAATACTTAGAAAAGAACGGCTTACCAGAGCACCCTAATGATTTGAACACTCATAACGGACTTTTATATCAACTGCATGACATTATCCACGATGTTTGGGAGTTCTCCCACAAAGAAAAGCCAATTAAAGTAAAGATGCTAAGTAATCGCGCTTCGAATGATGCTGAACTGGTTAGGCGCTGGTGTGTAAACGGTAAAGGCATCGCAACAAAGTCGAGTTTAGATATGTCGTATGATTTACTTAATAAACGTGTTGTACCAATACTATCGGAGTTTGTGCCTAAACCAACTGAACTATGGCTTATTTGCCCAAGTAGGCAATCTATAACACCGGCCGTTCGCTTATTAAGAGAACATATTAAATTGAAGTGTAGCGATGTGTTTAACCAACTTAATAGCAAAGGTATTTTAACTAAAACTGATATTAAGAAGTTATGACAATTTGTAAAGCAAAAAACCCGATAACCTTTCGATTAACGGGCTTTCTTAATGTGGCGGTGAGATAGAGATTAGAACTCTAGAAGGGCTACAAACCCTTGCCGGTTTTCAAGACCGGTGCTTTCGACCACTCAGCCATCTCACCTGTGACTATTAAATAGAAAGGAATATATTCTTCTTCCCTACCTTTAAACTCTTTAAAACAAGAACCGCTAATTAATTTATTAGCCATTCTTTTTAATGTGGCGGTGAGATAGAGATTTGAACTCTAGAAGGGCTACAAACCCTTGCCGGTTTTCAAGACCGGTGCTTTCGACCACTCAGCCATCTCACCTGTGACTATTA
>MAAC01020110.1_pt1 | contig 16777 bp, 14 predicted proteins | sample 1115981 | NCBI WGS metagenome assembly MAAC01 (sample SAMN04961126, study PRJNA320927) | seawater metagenome | isolation source: sample BD02T64 sea water enriched with oil for 64 days | place: USA:Gulf of Mexico | collected 2013-07-27 | reverse complement strand
ATACAACAGACGTTAATGTTAAAACAGTGATGGTAGAAGCTATTAATAATTTTTTCATTTTAGTAACCTTTATATAAATGGATTATTAAAAGAAAAAACCACGGGATGTACCTGTTAACGAGGTGACTCCGCTGCCGTAGACTTTGTAATACTATAAATAATATTATAAAACCCCGTAGGCCGGTGGTTTTGCGTAATACGTTTTCGCGTATTTTGCCTTTTCTTTGTCAATATTAAGTATCGCTAAATACGTTCTAAATTGCAACCATAGCCGTAACAAGTTGTTTTGTATTGTAAACAATTGATTACTGGCTAGTGATGATCTTCAGAATGACATTTCAGGGATGTCACCTGTAACAATTAATTCACCCTCAGTTAACTTTATTATCTCTGCCACTGAAACACCAGGTGCACGTTCTAATAAATGAAATTTACCGGCTTTAATTTCAATGAAAGCTAAATCAGTTAATACTTTTTTAATGCAGCCTTTACCCGTTAATGGCAAAGTACAATCACTTAATAACTTTGACACGCCGTGCTTTGAGGCGTGAGTCATGGTGACAATAATATTATCAGCGCCAGCCACTAGATCCATGGCACCGCCCATACCTTTGATAAGCTTGCCAGGGATCATATAAGAAGCAATATTACCGTTTACATCGACTTCAAAAGCGCCAAGCACGGTTAAATCAACATGGCCGCCACGGATCATGGCAAATGATTCAGCAGAATCAAAAATAGATGCACCTGTTGCCATAGTAACAGTTTGCTTGCCTGCATTGATTAAATCAGCGTCTATCTCTTCCTCGGTTGGAAATTGTCCCATGCCTAATAAACCATTTTCAGATTGCAGCATTACTTCCATATTTTCAGGGATGTAATTCGCAACAAGTGTTGGAATGCCTATGCCTAGATTAACGTAATAACCATCTTGTAATTCTTGTGCAACTCTTTGTGCTATTTGTTCTCTTGATAGAGCCATTATTTATCTCCCTGGGATGTCGAAGGGCGAACGGTGCGCTGTTCAATGCGTTTTTCAAAAGTACCTTGAATTAAGCGATCGACGTAAATGCCAGCAGTATGAATTTGATCTGGGTCTAATTCACCTGGCTCAACAATTTCTTCTACTTCAACCACGGTGATTTTCCCCGCAGTAGCAGCCATCGGGTTAAAGTTACGGGCTGTTTTTCTAAAAACTAAATTACCGTATCGATCGGCTTTCCATGCTTTAACAATAGCGAAGTCACCAACAATTGATTCTTCTAGTATGTAATCTCGGCCTTTAAATTGTCGTTCTTCTTTGCCTGTCGCAACAGGGGTGCCATAACCCGTTGCAGTAAAGAAAGCTGGAATGCCAGCACCACCAGCACGCATTTTTTCTGCTAATGTACCTTGTGGTGTTAATTCAACATCGAGTTCGCCCGCCATCATTTGACGTTCAAATTCAGCGTTTTCTCCCACATAAGAGGCAATTATTTTTTTAATTTGACGATCGGGCAATAAAATACCTAAACCAAAGTCATCAACACCACAGTTGTTAGAGACTAAAGTTAAGCCTTTTGTGCCTTTACGTTTTATTTCATTGATTAAATTTTCGGGAATACCGCATAGACCAAAACCGCCTGCAATAACGGTCATATTGTCTGTTAGTCCCGCCATGGCTTCTTCATAGCTTGTGACTACTTTGTCAAATCCTGCCATTATTTTCTCCTAACTGTTTGTTTCACTTATTTAAAATGATTTTTGTCTGTGCTTTAATTTGCCAAGTATTCTTATTTGCTAAGCATTCTTCTTGGCAAGGTAAGCATTTGATACTTTTGAACTAGGCGCCTTGCCAAGTTTTTCACTGATAAACCAACCCGCTTCAAGCAGTTGCTTAAAGTTTATGGCTGTTTTTATGCCTAAGCCATTAAGCATATATACCACATCTTCAGTGGCAACATTACCTGAGGCACCCTTAGCATAGGGACAACCACCTAAGCCTGCAATAGCACTATCGACTACCTTAATACCCATTTGCAGTGCCGCGTAAATGTTAGTTAACGCTTGCCCATAAGTATCATGAAAGTGTACGGCTAGTTTATCTGTTGGTACACGGGCGCTCACGGCTTGTATCATTTTAGTTACGTTCGCTGGCGTGCCGACCCCGATAGTATCGCCTAGTGATATTTCATAGCAGCCCATCTGGTATAGCTGCTCAGCAACTAAGGCGACTTGTGCTGGCTCAATATCACCTTCATAAGGACAACCCAACACGCAAGAGACATAACCGCGTACTTTAATGTTGGCGTGTTTCGCCGCAGCCATAATGGGGGCAAAACGCTCAAGGCTTTCTTCAATGGAGCAGTTAATGTTTTTTTGGCTAAAGCTTTCAGAGGCTGCGCCAAATATGGCTACTTCATTAACATTAACGGCCATAGCGGCTTCAAAACCGCGCATGTTAGGCGTTAACGCTGCATAAGTAACTCCTTCAACACGATTAAGCTTTTCAAATATCTCTGTTGAGGTAGCCATTTGTGGTACCCATTTTGGGGAAACAAAACTGCCACTTTCTATATACTTGACACCAGCATCACTCAGCTTTTCTATTAGGGCAATTTTATCCATTGCGCTAATGGGCAAGGCTTCGTTTTGTAAGCCATCTCTTGGGCCAACTTCAACTATTTTTACTTGTTCAGGAACCGATAGGGAAAAATTACTCACTATTTTACTCCTTTGTTAGCTCGGTAAAGGATAATAGTTCAGTACCACCGTCAACCATGTCACCTGCTTGGAAGAATACCTCATCAATAGTGCCATCACTGGGTGCTTTGATGGTGTGCTCCATTTTCATCGCTTCCATAATAACCAGTGGTTGCTCTTTACTAACACGCTCGCCAGCTTTTACTAAAACACTAACCATAGTGCCATTCATCGGCGCAGTTAAACCGCCATGGCTGTCATCACTGTTTAATTGGCCGCAATCAGGTAAAATTTGGCTGAAATTAAAGACGCCATTTTCGCGATATAGGCTGATGTTATTATCGTTGAAGCTAATCGTTGCTTGGCTACGATGACCGTTAATATTAACAATCATAGCCTTGTTATTGAGCGTGCCTTGGCAATCAAATTGTTTACCATCAATACTAATAAGGTAGTAAGCACCATTGCCTTGGCGCTTTTGTTCAACCTCAATGGTATACTCACTATCATTATGAGCTAACACGAAAGAATGTGTGTGCACCTCATTTAAACGCCAAGCATTAGCATTGTGCCAAGGTGAGTAAGGATCTCTGCTTTGTTGAGCATTTTGCTGGGCTTTTTTCTCATTTAATAAGAGCAAGTATAAAGCTGCTATAGGCAATTCGTTGAGTAATGCTTGTGGGGTATTATGAAAAATAAGCTCATGATTTTTTTCAATAAAGCCAGTATCTATATCTTCTTCAATAAAAGGTTTTGATGTGGCTAAATTATAAAGAAAATCAATATTAGTGGTTACGCCATTAATGCGATATTCGCTCAATGCTTTGCTTAAACGTTTCAGCGCTTTATCACGATTTTCATCCCAAACAATTAATTTTGCTATCATGGGATCGTAATAAACACTCACTTCATCACCTTGGCGTACGCCCGTATCTATTCGTACATGTTCACTTTCAATGGGCGTTTGTAATAAGCTTAGTTTACCCGTGGCGGGTAAGAAGTCATTATTAGCGTCTTCAGCATAAATGCGCGCTTCAAAAGCATGACCATTGAGTACCAGTTGCTGTTGAGTTTTAGGTAATATTTCATCTGCGGCAACACGTAATTGCCATTCAACTAAGTCTTGACCGCTGATCATTTCAGTTACGGGATGTTCAACCTGAAGGCGAGTGTTCATTTCCATAAAATAGAAAGAACCATCGACATCGAGCAAAAATTCCACCGTGCCCGCACCCTGATAACCAATGGCTTGCGCTGACTTTATTGCCGACTCGCCCATTTGGGTACGCAACGCTTCACTCATGCCAAAGGCGGGGGCTTCTTCGATAACTTTTTGATGACGACGTTGCACAGAGCAGTCTCGCTCAAACAAATAAACAGCATTTTGGTGGTTATCACAAAATACTTGAATTTCAACATGACGAGGTTGGGTTAAGTATTTTTCTACTAACATGGTGTCGTCACCAAAAGATGACATAGCCTCACGTTTTGCTGCGGCTAAACCTTCGGCAAATTCTTGCTCGCTCCATACTTGGCGCATGCCTTTACCACCGCCACCAGCCGTTGCTTTTAGCAATACAGGATAACCCATATCATCAGCGGCTTGCTTTATAATTGCACTTGATTGGTCGTCACCGTGATAGCCAGGCACTAAGGGCACATTGGCCTTTGCCATAATGTTTTTAGCGGCAGACTTTGAGCCCATCGCTTCTATTGCACCAACGGGTGGGCCAATAAAAGTAATATTTTTCGCAGCACAAGCGCGACAAAAGTCGGCATTCTCAGATAAAAAACCATAACCGGGGTGAATGGCCTGTGCGCCAGTTTTTATGGCGGCGGCAATAACATTATCGCCTAAAAGGTAACTTTCACGCGAAGGTGAAGGGCCAATATAAATAGCTTCATCGGCGATATGTACATGCAAGGCGTCTTTATCGGCATCAGAATAAACGGCGACGGTTAATATGCCCATCTTTTTTGCTGTTTTTATAATGCGGCAGGCGATTTCACCACGGTTGGCAATTAATATTTTATTGAACATTTTAACCCCTTTATTTTTATGCTTCAGCTGGCTTTATTTGCCAATTTGGGACACGCTTTTCAAAAAAAGCACTTAAACCTTCTTGGCCTTCATCTGATACTCGAATAGCCGCAATACGTTTACTGGTATCGGCTAACAGGTTTTCATCAATCATTTTAAAAGCAACATCTTGGCTAAGCTTTTTGGCTTGTCGTCTTGCTTGGCTGCCATTGGCTAATAACTTATCTATCATAGCGTTAACTTCATTAGTTAAGTTTTCAGGTTCAACAACCTCATCGACTAAACCTAACTGCTGGGCTTTATCACTAAAGAAACGCTCAGCCGTTTGAAAATAACGACGACTCGCTTTTAAACCAATGGCATCAACCACATAAGGACTGATAGTGGCAGGAATAAGACCTAACTTTACTTCACTTAAACAAAAACTTGCTTTAGTGCTAGCGATAACAATGTCGCAACAACTGGCTAAACCAACGGCGCCACCAAAAGCGGCACCTTGAATTTTGGCAATAGTGGTTTGTGGTAAAAAATTTAAGGCTTTTAACATTTGTGCTAAGACGTTGGCGTCTTTTAAGTTATCTTCATAAGAGTAACTAGCCATGCGTTTCATCCAGCCTAAATCGGCACCAGCACTAAAACTTTTACCGTTTGAGGCTAGCACCATAATACTGATGTCATCTCGCTGACTAATGTCATTAAAAATAGCCGTCAATTGCTTGATAATGTCATCATCAAAAGCATTATGTTTGTCAGGGTTGTTGAAAGTAACGGTAGCAATACCTTGCTTATTAAATTCAACGAGTACTTTTTCATTATTTTTATTCATATCAGTGCCTATATGCATTTTTACATTTGCTTTTTATATGCGTTATCTACTTCGAGCTTTACATGCGCTATCTACATCCGCCTTTTACATACACTATCTACATCCTAAAGATGCCAAACTTAGTATCCAAAATCGGTTTGTTTAATGACGCAGAAATAGCTAGGCCGAGAACTTGTCGCGTGTCGGCAGGGTCAATAATGCCATCGTCCCATAAACGCGCAGAAGCGTAATAAGGGTGACCTTGATATTCGTAATTATCTATTATGGGCTGCTTAAAGCTTTGCTCTTCGGCTTCGCTCCAACTTTCACCTAGTTTCTCTTTTTTATCGCGAGTTACTTGTGCCATAACGCCTGCTGCTTGCTCACCACCCATGACCGAGATACGTGCGTTTGGCCACATAAATAAGAAACGTGGATCGTAGGCGCGGCCACACATGCCGTAATTGCCAGCGCCAAAGCTACCGCCAATTAAAATAGTAAATTTAGGCACTTGCGCGGTAGCAACAGCGGTTACCATTTTGGCGCCATGTTTGGCGATACCACCAGACTCATACTGCTTGCCGACCATAAAACCAGTGATATTTTGTAAAAACACTAATGGAATTTTTCGTTGTGCGCATAATTGAATAAAGTGCGCACCTTTTTCTGCAGACTCGCCAAAAAGTACTCCGTTATTGGCGACAATGCCGACAGGGTAGCCGAAGATGTGCGCAAAACCGCAAACTAAGGTATTACCATAAAGGGCTTTAAATTCGTTAAACTCACTACCATCAACAAGACGAGCAATAACTTCGCGAACATCATAAGGTTGACGAGTATCTTTGGGGATAATGCCGTAAAGGTCTTCGCTTGAATATTTTGGCTCAGTAACTTGTTGAAAGTTAATCGTGACAGGTTTTACCCTATTCAAATTTTTAATGGCAGAGCGGGCAATTTCAAGGGCATGGTGATCATTTTGTGCATAATGATCAGTAACACCAGAGGTACGGCAATGGACATCTGCACCGCCTAAATCTTCCGCGCTGACTATTTCTCCGGTTGCTGCTTTTACTAAAGGAGGCCCAGCTAAAAAGATAGTACCTTGCTCTTTAACAATAATAGACTCATCAGCCATGGCCGGTACGTAAGCACCACCCGCGGTACATGAACCCATAACTACCGCAATTTGTGGAATGTTATTGGCTGACATATTTGCTTGGTTAAAGAAAATACGACCAAAGTGCTCTTTATCAGGAAATACCTCGTCTTGATTAGGTAAGTTTGCGCCACCAGAATCAACTAAATAAATACAAGGTAAGTTATTCTCTTGGGCAATAGCTTGTGCTCTAAGGTGTTTTTTCACCGTAAGCGGGTAATAAGTACCACCTTTTACCGTGGCATCATTTGCAACAATGACACATTCTTGACCACTAACACGGCCAATGCCGGTAATAATACCAGCACTAGGCACATTATCTTCGTAGACTTTGTAAGCGGCCAGTTGTGAAAGCTCTAAAAATGCGGAACCATCGTCAAGCAAAGCGTTAACTCTATCTCTAGGTAATAATTTACCACGACCAAGGTGGCGTTCACGACTGCGCTCACCACCGCCAAGTTTTATATCACTAAGCTTGGCGCGCAAATCGTCAATTTGAGTTTGCATGTGCGCAGCATTTTCTAAGAAATCTTGACTGCGAGTGTTAATTTTTGATACTAATTTTGCCACGATAAAAACCTTTCATATCTTTATTGTAATAGCGGTTCAGCTTTAGGCTGTACAGTTCAATTAAAAGAAAAAAGCACGGAGTTGATGACTATCAATGAGTACTTTTGACGAATTAATTGGGCTTTACAGCGACAAGATGAATAGTTATTTTGATTCGTTGAATAATTCACGCCCTATCAACATTCTTCTTATTTCAGAAGTACCAGCACCAATTTCATATAATTTGGCATCGCGTAATAAACGCCCGGCAGGAAATTCATTGATATAACCATTACCGCCAAGTAGTTGAATAGTATCAAGTGCCATTTTTGTTGCTAATTCAGCGGCGTATAGAATAACGGCTGCAGAGTCTTTACGGGTTGTTTCACCACGATCACAAGCTGCGGCTACCATATAAGCGTAAGATTTAGCGGCATTCATTTGCGTGTACATATCAGCTACTTTGCCTTGTACTAATTGGAATTCGCCAATTGATTGACCAAATTGTTTTCTGTCGTGAATATACGGAACCACTAAGTCCATACAGGCGTCCATAATACCTAATGAGCCGCCAGATAAAACCACACGCTCATAATCTAAGCCTGACATTAAAACACGAACACCTTTACCTTCTTGACCTAAAATGTTTTCCGCTGGCACTTCACAATCTTGAAAAACTAATTCACAAGTGTTTGAGCCGCGCATGCCTAACTTGTCTAGTTTTTGATGGCGAGAAAATCCAGGGTAGTCACGCTCAACAATAAATGCGGTAATGCCTTTTGAGCCTGCGCTAGTGTCAGTTTTAGCATAAATTACGTAAACATCAGCATCAGGGCCGTTAGTGATCCACATTTTGTTGCCGTTAAGAATATACTTATCACCATTTTTATCGGCAACTTTCCTAGCTGAGAGTTTCATACTAACAACATCACTACCTGCGTTTGGCTCACTCATGGCTAATGCACCAACATGCTCACCCGTACAAAGCTTAGGTAGATATTTTAATTTTTGCTCGTGTGAGCCATTTTTGCGTAATTGGTTTAAGCATAAGTTAGACATAGCGCCATAACTTAGGCCAACCGAAGCAGAAGCTCGAGAAATTTCTTGCATTGCCACTATATGCTCTAAGTAACCCAAACCAGAGCCGCCGTATTCTTCTTCAACGGTCATGCCCAACAAACCCATGTCGCCAAACTTGCGCCATAAATCGCTAGGGAACTCATTATCAATATCAATTTGCTCTGCACGTGGTGCTATTTCATCACGAGCAAAAGCATTTACTTGATCGCGGATCATATCGACGGTTTCACCTAGGTTAAAATTAAGTGAGCTAAATGAAGAAATCATGGTTGTTCCTTTTATTTGAATCTGATTAATAATAGCTGCTCTACTTACAGTCATTATTGCTTGGGTTTATTTTTTTCGTCTATTTACTTGGTTAATTGCGTCAATATGTTTTGACAGTTAGTTTCTAAATCATTAAGTTCGATCAATACTGCGTTGATATCATCAAACTGCTGTTTTAAATCGTTTTTTTTCTGTGAAATTAATTCCATCATGCTTGATAATTGTTTGGCGCTAGATTTATCAGCATCATAAAGCTCAAATAAACGACCGGTTTCTGCTAGTGAAAAGCCTAACCGTTTACCGCGTAATATGAGCTTTAGCCGAACCTTGTCTCTTTGGTTATAAATGCGAGTTTGTCCCTTACGCGTTGGCATCAGTAAACCTTGATCTTCATAAAATCGAATGCTGCGAGTGGTAATATCAAACTCTTTTGATAAATCACCAATAGAGTAATTCGCTTGGCTTATGTCTTTCATCGTGTTCATTTTTTGCGTCAGCTTATTTAAAAATAGTGGTAATTATTCAATTTACTCTACAGGAAGTTTACGTAAACGTAAAGCTGTTGGTTTAAGGTATTATTTTTAGGATACTTTTAGGTGTTGCTTTGAGGATATTTGTCAGTAAGGTTAGTTTATCTTTTACCTATACCCAAGCCACTTCAAGATGCGAGTTTCAGGACGCCTGAGCGATTCATGATCAAGGCGCATTTTTTTATTAATGGTTGTTCCCTTAAAAACAGATGTAACGATGAGCATGTTTTGCTCAGCCGTCCCCAAAGGGCTGGTTTAGAAACGTTTTATACTGCGTTATTGATTTTGATAAGGGAATAACCATTCTCTTCAATCAATGCCTTGCCTAAATACGTTTCTAATTCCAGCTGAATCCTGCATATTGAGGTGGTTTGGGTATATACGCTTTTTATTATCTCATTTTCCGATTTCTATAATTGATTTCTATAACTGATTGCTATCAACGGTCGTTATCATACTGTAACTATGTCATTACGAAAGAGTATAGGAGATAAAGAACTAGCACTAAAGTTTACGTTGGCGTAAACGTTGTATTGAGTTAGTCTATTTACTTTAATAATTTAAAACTATTTCACTTCCTTATTTTGGAGAATCTCATGTCAACTAGTGATCCTATTGTAATTGTTTCAGCATTAAGAACCCCTATGGGTGGTTTTAGTGGCTGTTTTGCTAATGTTACCGCACCTGAACTGGGGGCAACTGCGATAAAAGCTGTTGTAGCTCAAGCTGGATTAAGCAATGATCAAGTTGATGAAGTCATCATGGGCTGTGTTTTGCCTGCAGGCTTAAAGCAAGCTCCTGCTAGACAAGCCGCCATTGCTGCAGATTTAGCACTATCAACGGTTTGTACCACTATCAATAAAGTGTGTGGCTCAGGCATGAAAGCAGCAATGCAGGCTCACGATGCTTTACTTGCTGGCTCTATTGAAGTTGCGGTAGCGGGTGGTATGGAAAGCATGAGTAATGCACCCTATCTTTTACCAAAAGCTAGAACTGGCATGCGTATGGGGCATGGTCAAGTGATTGATCACATGATGCTTGATGGCTTAGAAAACGCTTATGACGGTATTTCTATGGGCTGTTTTGCTCAAGAAACAGCTGATGAGGCAGGTTTTAGTCGTGAAAATATGGATGAATTTGCTATTCGCTCTTTATCTCGTGCCAATGCCGCAATAGATTCAGGTGCTTTTAAAAATGAGATTACACCAGTTACAGCAATAAGTAGACGCAAAGAAACTATTATTGATACCGATGAACAACCGGGTAATGCTCGCCCTGATAAAATTCCATCATTACGAGCAGCCTTTAAAAAAGATGGCACGATAACGGCTGCTAACTCTAGCTCTATTTCAGATGGCGCGGCAGCATTAGTGATGATGAAATTATCCACCGCACAAGCACATGGCTTAACACCTTTATGCAAAGTCGTTGCCCATGCAACTCATGCACAAAAGCCAGCCGAATTTACCGTGGCACCTGTTGGCGCGATGAATAAATTATTAGCTAAAACTGGTTGGACAAGCAAGGATGTTGATTTATTTGAAATCAATGAAGCTTTTGCTATGGTCACCATGTTAGCAGTTAAAGAGATGAACTTAGATATTGAAAAAGTCAATATTCATGGCGGCGCTTGTGCATTAGGTCACCCATTAGGCGCGAGTGGTGCACGCATTATGGTAACGCTTATTCATGCATTAAAAAATAAAGGCTTATCAAAAGGTGTTGCTTCTTTATGTATTGGTGGCGGCGAAGCAACGGCAATTGCTCTTGAGTTACTTTAACAAAGCATGCTTTAAGTTTTTTTGATTTTATTTTGTAATTGATAAAAAAACGTTAATGTCCGTATTGGGATTGTCGATATTGAGTAGGCGACAATCCCATTATTTTTTTAAAAAGTCGTGAAAAATAATAAGGATCATCGTAGCCAATTTTCAAAGCAACATCTTTAACTGAAATGTTTGATTCATCAAGCAATTTGCAAGCATGCTTTATTTTTAATTCTAAAAAATACCGAATAGGGCTAACGCCTGTATGTTGTAAGAATTTTTTGGCAAAATAAAACTTTGATAATTTAAGCGAGTCAGCTATTTGCTGTAAGTTTATTTTTTGACTAATATTTTCTTCCATAAAGCCTGTCACTTTAGATAAATTAAAGTCTTGCTTTAATTGTTCTAATTTTACTGGGCTATTAACGGTAAACAGCGCAAACATTTTTTTGATGATATTTGCAGCAAGGATAAAGGAGCTTAGTTGATAGCTTTTATTTCTTGTGGCAAGCAGCTGTTCGAATTCATTAATAAAGGCTGTTTGATTAGATATATTTAAAATCAAATTAGCGCTATTCACACCAATAAAATCCATGAATTGTTCAAATAAATGCCCTTCAATATGAACCCAATATATAGACCAAGGTTCTTTATTACTCGACTTATATTGGTGCTCTGTCCCTTTAGGTAAAAAAAGCACATCACCTTTATTTATCACACCTTGGCATTTAGACGTACTAAACTCCCCAACACCAGCAAAGCAAAAAATAATTAAATTGTCAGTATGCTTGTGCCTTTTAGTGAAATGATTATTTGCAGAGACATATTTGCCAAACGATGATGGATAAAGGCCACGACTTAATATATTAAGTGCTAATTGATTTATTAAAGGCTTGGGTATTAGGTATCGTATACTGTTTTTGGGAAGTGGCCAGTTGGATGCTGTACTCATTTGATAACCTCTGAAAGATATAGCAAGATAATCCATTAAAGTGGCAAGTTAATCAATGTATTTTTAATAATATATTTGCTTTAATTAAGTCATGTACTAGTAAGTTACTTGAGTGAGATGCTTGAGCAAGTTACTTAGGTGAGTAACTTGCAAATAATTATTCAATGCAAGTTAATCAATGTATTTTATCAGCGTTAGTTATAGAGACTCACCTATTAACTAGCACTTCTCAGTTAACGTAGATATTTAGGGGTTTAATGTGAATTTTGATTTAACCGAAGATCAGCAAATGTTTGCTGAGACTGCTAAGCAATTTAGCGATAGTGAATTATTACCTAATAGTGCCAAGTGGGATCAAGAGCATATTTTTCCTAAAGAGGTGATCGCTAAAGCGGGTGAGTTAGGTTTTTGTGCTTTATATACGCCAGAGGAGGCGGGCGGTTTAAATTTAACTCGCTTAGACTCTTCAATTATTTTTGAACAATTAGCCATGGGCTGTACAGCAACCACAGCCATGATGACTATTCATAATATGGCAACGTGGATGATAGCAACTTGGGGTACAAATGTAGTAAAAGATGCTTGGTGTCCATCATTAGTTGCGGGTGAAAATCTTGCATCATACTGTTTAACAGAGCCAGGCTCTGGCTCTGATGCAGCATCATTAAGAACATCAGCGAAAAAAGACGGTGATCATTACCTTGTTAATGGTTCAAAAGTTTTTATTTCTGGTGCTGGCGCTACTGATATTTTAGTGGTTATGGTACGTACCGGAGCAGATGGAGCCAAAGGAATTTCAGCCCTTGCTATTCCCGCTGACTTGGACGGTATTATTTATGGTAAAGCAGAAGAAAAATTAGGTTGGAATGCACAACCCACCCGTCAAATTACCTTTGATAACGTTAAAGTACCCGTTGAAAATTTATTAGGCAATGAAGGTGAAGGCTTTGCCATGGCGATGAAAGGCCTTGATGGCGGCCGTATTAATATTGCTACTTGTTCAATTGGTACTGCGCAACAAGCGCTGAACACTGCTATGGAATATATGCAAGAGCGTGAGCAGTTTGGCAAGCCTATCGCTGCTTTTCAGGGATTACAATTTAAATTAGCTGATATGGCAACTGAATTAGTTGCGGCCCGTCAATTAGTCCGCTTAGCGGCCTTTAAATTAGATCAAAACGATCCAGAAAAAACCGCCTATTGCGCGATGGCAAAACGTTTTGCTACTGATATTGGTTTTCAGGTTTGTGATGCGGCACTGCAAATTCATGGTGGTTACGGCTATATTAAAGAATACCCATTAGAGCGTCACTTTAGAGATGTACGTGTTCATCAAATTCTTGAGGGCACTAATGAAATTATGCGAGTGATCATTGCTCGTCGTTTATTAACTGAAGGCGCAGGGCAACTGTTATAAAAAATATTTATAGACGTTTTTCTGAATAAAAAATAGGATTTTTATATGACCCAAGTAGTGACTTTCCAAGAGCTTAACTGTGAAAACGGTAAAAAAATTGCTGTTGCCACCTTAAACTCTCCTCGATCATTAAACGCTTTGAGCGGCGAAATGATTGATTTACTCTATCCAAAACTAAAACAGTGGCAAACACAAAATGATATCGCTGCGGTTTTATTACAAGGTGAAGGTGATAAGGCTTTTTGTGCGGGTGGCGATATTGTGCACATGTATAATGAAATGAAAGCACATAAAGGTGAGTTTTCTCCTGGCATTGAAGAATACTTCACCAAGGAGTATCAGCTTGATCATCTTATCCATACTTTCAGCAAGCCTTTTATTGTTTGGGGGAATGGTATTGTTATGGGTGGTGGCCTTGGCATGATGGTTGGTGGTAGTCATCGTGTCGTTACTGAAAATTCACGCATTGCGATGCCAGAAATTAGCATTGGTCTTTATCCTGATGTTGGCGGCAGTTATTTTTTAAATCGCATGCCTGATAATTGTGGTTTGTTTTTAGGTATTACAGGGGCTTCTATTAACGCAACGGATGCTAAATACTGCCACCTAGCCGATTATTTTGTTGTCAATGCTCATAAAGAAGCCTTTATTGAGCAATTAACTCAGTTAGATTGGCAAGAATCAACCGCCTTCAATCATAAAAATAACCATGAAAAGCTTTCAAATCTTTTAATAGGTTTTGAACAGGACTCAAGTAGTCATCAGCCTGAAGCAAAACTTAATGAACATAAAGCCTTAATTGAGCAAGTCACTCGTTTTGATAATCTTGAAGAGATAGTAAATGAAATTTTGACTGTTGAATGTGAAGACAAATGGTTTACTCGAGCACAAACGTCGCTTAAAAATGGTAGCGCGTTAAGTGCTTCTTTAGCTTATCAACAGTTACAGTTTGGTGAATCATTATCATTGGCAGATTGCTTTCGTCTGGAATTAAATTTATCAGTTAAAGCAGGGCAGTTTGGTGAATTTGTTGAGGGAGTAAGGGCACTATTAATTGATAAAGATAATTCGCCCAAATGGCATTTTGACTCTGTAGCAGCGGTTGATAAAAAAGTCGTCGATTGGTTCTTTGAATCAAAATGGTCAAAAGAGCAACATCCATTAGCCAATTTAGAAGGTTTTCAATGAGAATAAATTTTCAAGAACAAGGCGCTTGATTGAGCAATAGCTGGCGTGTGTGATTGAAAGCAACGACGTTATTGGATATTTAGGCCATTTGAAAATGATCACTTAGTTAGTACAATTGGTATAACTATTCTTTAAGAAATTATGAGGACAGAACAATGGCAAATATCGCATTTATTGGTTTAGGTAACATGGGTGGCCCAATGGCCATTAACTTAGTTAAAGCAGGACACCAAGTTTGTGTTTTCGATTTATCCAAATCAGCGGTTGCTCAAGTTGTTGAGCAAGGTGCTAGCACTAAAGCGAGTGCGATAGATTGTGTTCAAGGTGCGCAATTTATTATTTCTATGCTGCCCGCAGGAAAACATGTTGATGGTGTTTATTTATCTCCTGAAACAGGTTTGATCAACCACATTGCTAAAGGTAGTATCGTGATTGACTCTTCAACCATTGATGCTGCAACATCGCGTAAAGTAGCTACAGCATTAGCAGAGCAAGGTATTAACTTTGTCGATGCTCCCGTTTCTGGCGGTGTTGGTGGCGCTGTTGCTGGTACCTTAAGCTTTATGGTGGGTGGTAGTGATGATGAATTTAAGCAAGTTGAGCCTATTTTAGCTGCTATGGGTAAAAATATTTTTCATGCTGGTGCCCATGGCGCAGGGCAAATAGCCAAAGTTTGCAATAATATGTTGCTGTCGGTATTGATGATTGGTACCAGTGAAGCCTTGCAACTTGGTTTAGCAAATGGCTTAGATGCAAAAGTTTTGTCGAACATCATGAATAAAAGCTCGGGTAGTAACTGGACACTAGATGTTTATAACCCTTGTCCAGATGTGATGGAAAATGTGCCATCATCTAATGATTACCAAGGTGGTTTTATGGTTGACCTAATGGCGAAAGACTTAGGCTTAGCTATGGATACTGCTGTTGACAGCCAATCATCAACCCCTATGGGCGCATTAGCTCGTAGTTTATATACAATGCATGCGGCATCAGGTAATGGTGGTAAAGATTTTTCCAGTATATTTAACTTATTTAATCATTCAGATAAATAATTTTTCAGCAAAAATAAACACCGAGAAATATATGAATTTAGAAAATAAAACTATTGTCATTACTGGCGGTGGTCAAGGTCTAGGGCGTACTATGGCAATTAGTTTTGCCCAAAGTGGCGCTAATATTGCGTTAATTGACTTAAATGAAGAATTATTGCAAGAAACTGTCAAACTTGTTGAGCAAAATGGTACTCGCGCTAAATATTATCTAGCCAATGTTAGTGATGAAACACAAGTTGAAGATACCTTTAAACAGATAAATGCTGACTTTAATGGTATCGATGGCTTAATCAATAATGCCGGTATTTTACGTGATGGCATGTTTGTTAAAGCAAAAGATGGTGTGGTGGTTAAAAAAATGTCACTGGCACAATTCCAATCCGTTATTGATGTCAACTTAACGGGCGTATTCTTATGCGGTCGAGAAGCGGCGGTACACATGATTGAGTCAGGTAATAAAGGTGTCATTGTTAATATGTCCTCTATTGCCCGAGGCGGTAATATGGGACAAACCAATTACTCAGCCGCGAAAGCTGGTGTTGTCGCGATGACAACAACGTGGGCAAGAGAGCTCGGACGTCATGGTATTCGTGTTGGTGCAATAGCCCCTGGCGTTATCCGCACAGCGATGACTGATGCAATGAAACCAGAAATGCGTGACAGGTTAGAGAAAATGAAACCTGTTGGTCGTTTAGGTGAGGCCGAAGAAATAGCCCATACGGCAAAGTATATATTTGAAAATGAATTTTTCACCGGCAGGACTGTTGAAATAGATGGCGGATTGGCAATGTAAGTTCAGTTCAGCTGTTTATTTGCATGTTTTTTGTTTAAATTGTGCAAGCTTTGAACACTTGAACTAGAATTGATAAATAAAATGAAAAAAGATGCTTTTTACGCTTGACCCACCCAAAGAAATCTATACAATGCGCTCCAGTTCCAAGGGGTTCAGCCAAAAAGCTTAGCCAACTGGATGTTTTGATAAGTTATCTACTTTCATTTACTGATAAATAGTTAACTTAACGTTTTAAAGTTCATATTTAAGAGTTTGTAAAAACTTTTAAAAAAGATTCAAAAAAACGTTGACATCAAAACTCGGAAGCGTATGATGCGCATCCTGCTTCGGGGCAACGGCAACGTTAACCAGAAGCACAAAGACTTTTTTAAAGGTATAAGCGAATGCGATTTATGCCTATCTTCTTTAGAAGATCTCTTTAACAATTAGTTATCATGCAATTTGTGTGAATACTCACATTAACTTGTTTTTACATAGTTAGCTCTGCTAACAAAAAACG
>MAAC01013362.1_pt1 | contig 16787 bp, 14 predicted proteins | sample 1115981 | NCBI WGS metagenome assembly MAAC01 (sample SAMN04961126, study PRJNA320927) | seawater metagenome | isolation source: sample BD02T64 sea water enriched with oil for 64 days | place: USA:Gulf of Mexico | collected 2013-07-27 | reverse complement strand
GTCTTAATATTTAACTCGCGTATATAAACTATATCCATTCATCAAACCATTTGTTTTAATAAAACGTAATTATCCTAGAAAACGCTGCTAGACGCGAACCTTGAAAGGAAACGAATTCTGAATACCGTATTAGTTATTGTGTTGTGGCTATTATCCTACTTAATGGGATCAATTTCCTCTGCAATATTAATTTGCCGCGTATTAGGCCTTGAAGACCCTCGCTCAACAGGTTCACAGAACCCTGGCACAACCAATGTTTTACGTGCAGCAGGAAAACTTGCAGCGGTTGCGACATTACTGGGAGATATTGCTAAAGGAATTGTTCCCATTTTAATCGCCATGGAGCTAAACGCCCCCCCAATTGTTCTTGCTTTATGTGGATTTTGTGCCTTTTTAGGACACCTCTTTCCTGTATATTTTGATTTTAGAGGGGGCAAAGGCGTCGCCACCGCCATGGGAGTCGCTCTGGCCTTACATTGGCCTGCAGGGCTACTGGTAATCGGTACCTGGATTGGTACCATCATAATGACCCGAACAGCCTCTATAGCCGCCCTCGTTAGCTGGGCAGCAGCCCCCATTTATTTTACCCTAACCGTACCAAGCGCGCTTCAAAGCAGCTATCTACCGATTATCGCAACCATGTCACTGTTACTTATTCTTAGCCACCGACAAAATATGCTTAGTCTTTATCGAGGCAATGAACGTAGTTTTGAGGAACACGACGTTGATGAAGCTAACGTCGATAAAAGCAACGACAACCAAAAACATCACTAACCGCTCGTAAGCTGATCTAACGGCCAACGCGCCTTCACCTGGATTGCATAGTCAGACACCTCGCCCGCCAATAAACGCTGACAACCTGCAAACGCAATCATCGCACCATTATCGGTACAAAATTCTAATCGAGGATAATAAACCTCAACCCCCATACCCCCCATAACACTCTTCAACCGCTCACGCAGCAGTGTATTTGCACTCACACCACCGGCTATTACCAAACGTTTATAATCTGTTTGCTTGATGGCACGCTTGCACTTCAACGTCAACGTATCAACAACTGCCGTCTGAAATGCACAGGCTATATCGCTACGAGTCTGCTCAGTAAGCCCACCTTCTAACTCAACGCAGTCATCAATTGTATTCATGCAGTACGTCTTAAGCCCACTGAAGCTAAAATTTAGCCCTGGCTTGCCGATCATTGGCCGCGGGAATGTAAACCTACTATCGTCACCCCCCTTCGCAGCCTTTGCAATTGCGGGCCCTCCAGGATAGTCCAGCCCCAGCATTTTGGCAGCTTTATCAAAAGCCTCCCCCGCTGCATCATCCAAAGACTCGCCTAAAATGGTATATTCGCTGTAATTATCAACGCCAATCAGCTGAGTGTGCCCACCACTGACCAACAATGCCAAAAAGGGCATTTCTGGTGGATTATCTTCAAGCATTGGTGCCAAAAGATGACCCTCCATGTGGTGGACAGGGATAGCAGGCACCCCCCAACCATAGGCAATACTTTTACCGACAGACGCTCCAACCAGCAACGCACCAACCAATCCAGGGCCAGCCGTATAGGCTACGGCATCAATATCTTGCTTTATAACACCTGATTCTTTCATAACCTGGCGAATCAGAGGAATAATCTTTCGCACATGATCCCGAGACGCTAATTCAGGCACAACACCACCATAATCCTGATGCAGCTCAATTTGACTATACAATGCATGCCCCAAGAGCCCGGTATCACTGTCATACAGAGCAATACCTGTTTCATCACACGACGTCTCAATTCCAAGTACTTTCACAGGCCACCTTTATTTTCAATTGGGTTTAAGTGCATTACACCACCGTATTTAATGCCGAACATAATAACCTGCTAAACAGGTTTTGCAATTCTCTAGCATTAAGATTACAATTCACGCCCCAAATCTGGAGCCCTATTGTTTCGGCTCTACTGAGATGGATACAGGATCTGATTTAGATGTTTTGGTAGTTACTACCGTAGTTACGACTAAAGTCACTACGAGAGTTACTACAAAGAACCTCTAAAATGAAGTTAACCCATTAAATACAAAGGTACGATTAATGCCTCAGGTAAAGGTAAAAGATAACGAGCCATTTGACGTAGCACTACGTCGTTTTAAACGTTCTTGTGAAAAAGCAGGTGTACTCGCTGAAGTACGTCGCCGTGAATACTACGAAAAGCCAACTCAAGTTCGCAAGCGCAAAGCCGCTGCTGCTGTTAAGCGTCACGCAAAGAAGGTTTCTCGCGAAACTATTCGTCGTAAGCGCCTCTACTAGAATCTGTCAAGCCTGTTAAGCTAACACTTCACAGATCCTCGATCACTCTTACGCTGTACAGGAAAACCTGTCCGGCGTATTTGTGTTTGTAATTATTTATTAAGGAAGCCCAATGTCAGCGCTTAGAGACCAGTTAAACAAAGCCGTTATCACCGCGATGAAGGCCAAGCAAAAAGACCACCTCAACCCCCTTCGCATGGCTACCGCGGCCCTTAAGCAAATTGAAGTTGACGAACGCATAGACCCTGATGATGTCCGCGTTCTTGCCGTTCTCGACAAAATGATCAAACAACGCAAAGATTCTGCCCAGCAATACGAAACAGCTAACCGCGAAGATCTTGCGTCCGTGGAGCGCTTTGAAATCACTGTATTGCAAGAATTTATGCCAAAAGCCTTAACCGAAGACGAGATCAACACCCTGATCGATTCAGCCATCAGCAGCACTGGCGCTGAAGGTATGAAGGACATGGGCAAGGTAATGGGATTATTAAAACCCCAACTTCAAGGCAAAGCAGACATGGGTGACGTCAGCAAACAAATTAAAGCACGACTTAGTTAACATTCGACACTAGCTAAACCAGCGGCGAACACACCCCCATGGCAGGAAAAATCCCTGAACATTTTATTGATGATGTCCTCGCCAGAACGGACCTAGTAGACCTAATCGGCAGCCAGGTCCGGCTCAAAAAATCAGGCAAGAACTACTCAGCCTGCTGCCCGTTTCACGATGAAAAAACCCCCTCCTTTACTGTCAGCCCCGACAAACAGTTCTACTACTGCTTTGGTTGCGGCGCCAGCGGTAACGCCATCGGCTTTCAGATGGACTATGTTCGCGAAGACTTTGTCGAAGCCATCGAAGGACTCGCAAAAAAGCTAGGCATGGACGTGCCCCGAGAAGGCGGCACAGGGTTTAAGAAAAAAGATAACTCCGAGCTTTACAACATACTCGATAAAGCCAATCATTTTTTCCAATCACAACTCAAAAACCCCCGTGTTCGCGAAAAAGCGGTCAGCTATTTAAAACGTCGTGGCCTCTCCGGGGAAACAGCCAAGCATTTTCAAGTAGGTTACGCCCCTCCTGGCTGGGACAACCTAATATCCAAATTTGGCGACACCGAACCTAAGCGACAATTACTCATTGATGCAGGCCTGACTGTTCGCAACGACAACGGCCGCGAATACGACCGCTTTCGTGACCGCATCATGTACCCAATTCGGGACATGCGCGGCAGAACCATCGCCTTTGGCGGGCGAGTACTGGGCAACGACAAACCCAAATACCTAAACTCCCCGGAAACCGACGTTTTCCACAAAAGCCGCGAGCTCTATGGGCTTTACGATGCCCGCAAGCACCCCCAGAAACTTGAGCGACTTGTTGTTGTTGAAGGCTACATGGATGTTATTGCACTCACCCATCACGGCATCCACTACTCCGTTGCCACCCTCGGCACCGCATCCAACCAAGATCATATTGAAAAACTCTTTCGCTACGTTAGCGAAGTGGTTTTTTGCTTTGACGGTGATGCCGCAGGCAGAAAAGCGTCCAACAGAGCGCTAGAGAACGCCCTACCCTGCATGAAAGATGGCCGGCAAATTCGCTTCCTGTACCTACCGGAAGGCGAAGACCCCGACACACTCGTAAACAAAGACGGCCCCGAACTGCTAGAAGAGCAATTTCGTACCGCAACACCACTGTCCGAACACTTCTTTGACGCCCTATCATCGGATATTGACGTCAACACCATGGATGGCAAAGCACGACTCGCCAACCAAGCTGCACCCTTGCTGGACACACTACCCCAAGGCGTATTTCGACAGCTAATGATTGGCAGACTCGCAGCTATTACCGAGCTTTCCACTGAAAATCTGGAAAAGGCAATCTCAGTATCCAGCGTACCAAAACACACTACCGAAACAACAACCCCTGACAAAACCCCGCAAAACCAAGCAACGCAAGCACATCAAGGCCAACCCGACTATAACGACATGATGGGCAGCATGGGCGACGATATGGCGGGCATGACAGGCAGCGCCGACCACCACTACCCACCTCAAGATTACTCACAACCAGACTATTCTCAACAAGACCACCTCCAAGCCCCACCATCAAACGACAACTTTGACCCATCCCAGTACACAAACTCCGGACCAAGCCAAAAGAAGTCATTTAAAAAAAATAAAGCGTGGAAAGGCAAAAAAGGATTTAAAAAAGGCTACAAAAACGACTGGGATGATGAACCCATCCAACCTCCCGCCACTGTCACCCCCATTATCGACGCAGTAATACGCATTATTTTGCACACCCCAAGAGATGCCGCCAATACAGAATTACCCACAGACTTACAGAACTTCCAGTCTCCCTATATGGAACTATTAAGGGATTTACTTACCTTACTTAGAGAGCGCCCCGAAGCATCAACCGCCGCCATTCTCGGCCGCTGGCACGCCACCGAAGAAGGTGAACATCTCGCCCAGCTTGCGGCCAAAGAATTTTTAATCCCGCAAGAAGCTAGCGCACCAGAGCTAAGCGACGCGCTACGCAACCTTGAGAGAGCAAAAGTTGAGTCTGATCTTGACGACTTGATCAAAGATGGCGCAAAAGACAAGACAAAACTCAGAGAACTACTAAAGTTAAAGCTTGCCTTGGCACCAGTAATCATCAAAACAGAATAAATTATCACTCCACCCCCATAAACGGCACTTACCCCCCAATCCACAAGGGTTCTAGCTTATTTGCGTCGACACTTGTATAATCCCGCGTTCGACGCGACCCCTGACTTAGGAAACGGCACTGCATGAGCAATAAAGAGAAGCAAAAATCACTGTTAAAACAACTTATTGCACATGGCAAGGAGCAAGGTTATCTAACCTACGCAGAAGTTAATGACCATTTGCCATCCGATATCACTGACCCAGATCAGATTGAAGATATTGTTGGCATGATCAACGATATGGGCATCCCGGTACACGAGACAGCCCCAGAAGCAGATGACCTTCTTATGAAGGACGGTTCCGACGGCGCCGATGAAGACGCCGTTGAAGAAGCTGCTGCCGCACTTGTATCAGTAGAAACTGAGCCGGGCCGAACCACCGACCCTGTTCGCATGTACATGCGCGAAATGGGTACGGTTGAACTGCTAACACGTGAAGGCGAAATCGTTATCGCCAAACGTATTGAAGAAGGCGTACGCCAAGTTCTTCACTCTTTAGCGTACTGGCCTGGCGCTGTGCAACACATTCTTACAGAATACGATAAAGTTGAACTCGAAGAGCGTCGACTAACTGACATCATCAATGGCTACGTTGACCCGAATGAAACTGATGCCGTTGCAATTCCAGCACCACACCAACCAAAGACCGAAGCAGAAAAGAACGCAGATGACGAAGATGAGGAAGAAATTGATAACTCTCTTTGCCCTGAAGAAGCCAAAGAGCGCTTTGGAGAGCTTTCTGATCTATTAGCCAAAGCCAATGCAACAGTTGAAAAACACGGCCGCGCATCCAAGCAAGCAGAAAAAGCCTTCCAAGCACTGGGTGACATTTTCATCACCTTCAAGCTTGTACCTCGCATGTTTGACACGCTGGTACACAAGGTTAGAACAACACTGGCAACAATTCGCAAGCACGAACGTTTTATAATGAACAGCTCGATTCGTATTGCAAGAATGCCTCGCCCTGTCTTTCTAAAGTCATTCCCAGGCAACGAAGTAAAGCTTGAATGGATTGATGCAGAAATCAAAAAAGGCGACACATACGCAGATGGCCTTATGGAGCTTCGCCCAGAGATCTTACGCGCCCAACGTCGACTGCTTGCACTTCAAGAAGATATCACGCTAACGATTCCTGAAATCAAAGAAATCAACCGCCGCATGTCTATCGGTGAAGCCAAAGCTCGCCGCGCCAAGAAAGAAATGGTTGAAGCTAACTTACGTTTGGTTATCTCTATCGCTAAAAAGTACACCAACCGAGGCCTACAATTCTTGGATCTTATCCAGGAAGGTAACATTGGCCTGATGAAAGCGGTTGATAAGTTTGAATACCGTCGTGGTTATAAGTTCTCTACTTATGCAACGTGGTGGATTCGACAGGCAATCACCCGATCTATTGCGGATCAGGCGCGAACCATTCGAATTCCAGTACACATGATTGAGACTATCAACAAGCTAAACCGAGTTTCTCGACAAATGCTTCAAGAAATGGGGCGCGAACCCACTCCTGAAGAACTCGGAATACGTTTAGAAATGCCAGAAGACAAGGTTCGCAAGGTACTTAAAATTGCCAAAGAGCCTATCTCCATGGAAACCCCGATTGGCGATGATGAAGATTCGCATTTGGGTGATTTTATCGAAGACACCAATATCCATTCACCAATGGATACAGCAACAACGGAAGGTCTTCGTGAAGCCACTCGTGACGTACTATCTGGCCTAACCGCTCGTGAAGCTAAAGTACTGAGCATGCGTTTTGGTATTGACATGAACACTGACCACACCCTTGAAGAAGTGGGCAAACAGTTCGACGTTACCCGCGAACGTATTCGTCAGATTGAAGCAAAAGCACTACGTAAATTGCGCCACCCAAGCCGCTCCGAGCACCTTCGCAGCTTCCTGGATACGGACAAGCAGTAAGAAAATAGCAAGTGCAGCAAGAAATCTAGCGATTTCAGCCTGTTAAAGTTGTTTTAGACGTAGTATTTGTGATAAAAAAGTAGCGCCTATTATATTCGATCAGTATAATGGGCGCCTTCATATATGGCCCCTTAGCTCAGTTGGTTAGAGCATCCGACTCATAATCGGCAGGTCCCCTGTTCGAGTCAGGGAGGGGCCACCATTTTTTCTTTAGTTTTCAAGCAGCTATAGTCACCCTTGCTTTTCAAGCTCCAGCCAAAGCTTCCGAGGGTTACTTCAGGGTTACACTCAAAAGAATTTTCATTAATTTTGTAACTAACTCAATTATTTTCTACTAACACGCACTCCATCGCCAAAACTCAATAAAAGACGATCAAATCCAACCGGTAGCCACCAATTGATTCCATGCAGACGTTATGTGTGATGCTGGCATGATTTGCTTCTTGCGCTCATTCCAGTCTTGAATCTTTTCTAACGCTTGCTCTTCATTTGTCGCCCCTTCCTGCTTAGCGACCCAGTGCACACTGGCAAGTAATTCCATACCATAAGGCGACTGAAACCCCTCAATCAACTCCGCCACACGAGCAATTCTAGATTGAGTACTGCTGTCGGTGCTCGACAAAAAACGCTTCGCTTCCGTTAATGCCGCCTCATTGGGTGAAATTTCTGAATCAACAACGCCATCACCCACACCGTGAATATAATGGCCATCCATTCTTTCCAAGGCATGGCGCAGCGGGTCAGCATAAGGGCCAAACTTATGCTTAACAAAGGTAAGCTTTAGATCCTCCCCTGCTTCTTGTAAAAAATACGCTAGCTTTTGCACTTCTATTTTCGATAAGCCATAACTAAAGGCCTGATAGGTTTCCAGCAGCGCTAAAATAGCGGCTCGGCCTGGAGTCATTTTTGGTGCAGGTGTATTGACCTGTAATTTTACCGGCGCAGCCGTTATTGATGGCTCAAATAATTTAACCGTTACATCAGGCAATGCTGAAAAGTGATGTTCGATTAGCGGCTTAACGTCAGACCAACGCAACCCGCCATTACCGCAACCCAGTGGCGGCAATGCAATGGAACGGATACCTAGCGCGCCAATCTGTGCAACAAGATCCTGCAAACCTTTTTCAATATCGGCGATATTGGACACACTGCGCCAATGACCCTTGGTTGGGAAGTTAATAATATAACGAGGAGACACCAAGCCACCCAAGTCATAGATAAACATCTCACCTAATGTTACTTGATTAGACTTACAAGCCGCAGCATAAGCCTTAAAGTTATCAGGCCACTTTTTCTTAAACTGCAACGCAATGCCTTTCCCCATAACGCCCACACAGTTCACCGTGTTCACGATAGCATCTACATCATGTTGCTGGAGTAAATCACCTGTTGCGGAGGAAATCGTCATCGTTGCTGCTTTAACCTGTGTCTATTAAATTATGCTACAGGCCTAGCCCGTATCATTGGTTTAGAAAGTACCAATCTGTCACCACTTCTACGGGTAAGTTTAGCCCATATTGTGCTACCAATGCGCGCACTTGTTGCGCTTTTGTCTCATCAATCACACCGATTCGGGAAAACCAAGCAATAGGCACCTCATCCTTGATTAGAAACTCCGCCTGGCGTTTTTCCATACGATCTATATGTTTTGGATTATCGTGATTATCATAAAAATATTTACAAAAACCATCCAACACTGGGAGCTCTGTAAGAATATCCCAATCAATGACGTCTTTTAGTAAGTTCGGATCGGTATAAGCCTGACTGTAAACCTTTGTCGCATTACGATCATAAAACACAATATCTTTCATGCCTGCCGCATGAGCTGCTCTCGCATTCAGCTCAAAATGCACAATATCTTCTTGGCGATAACCACAACCCACCACTTTCCCATGATGAATCGCCGATAACATCGGTGAACGCGGTGCAAAGTAAAACGGCACATAATCGTGAACAGAGCCACCTGGCGGATCAAACACCGGCTTCGCTGCCCTCACCCCTTGGGCTCCCGTATGTGCAATATTTTGATAACCAATGCCTTGCTGCTCAGTCCGCTGCTTACATAACAATGCCCCTTGTTGAAAGATCGCCGCCAGATTATCAATGGCAGTGATATGGAATAGACGGACTGGGCGAGGCATGCGAGACATTAGGTTAACCTATTGCCTGTTCGGCCATTGCATCGGCCAAATGCAATTGAGTAGTTTGTGATTCTTTGATTCGAGCTTTTAGGTTTTCACAAAGCAACATTAGCTGGTCGACTTCTTCAACAATACGTTTTTGCTCTTTGATAGGAGGTACGGGCGTTAAAGTTTGCCTTATCAAACCCACATTTAATGTTGGCTGCGCTACAGTCCTAGTATCACCTAAAAAACCAACCTGCATGAATTCACTCTTAAGTAAGAAAAGTAGGTAACTTTTACTAAGATTTTTATTTGGCATCACTCTACATAGCGCACGAGCTATATTGGCACCGATCCAAGAATCAGGCACAACACCTAGTTTACCTATACTTCCTACAACCGCCATCAGCAACTCCCCACCTACGAGTCTCGTCCTAGCATACTGTTCGTCAATTTCCGAAGTAATACTCTTATCTGGTAGGACTGGAGGGTTATCTATATCAATATCCCCAATTCGAACAAAAGGCACGCCATTCTCAATATCTGGCCCTGGAACCAAAACTCCATATGATATGGGATATCTCTGATCTATCATTTGATCGAACCTACACCACTCCCACCCCTCCGGTAGTTCAAACGGCTTTTCTTCCTCCCCAATCGGCGGCAGTACCTTTTGCTTTTTAATCTTCTTATCTTTAATCAAACGCTCTTTCTCAGCCGCTATTTTCTTTAGCAGCACACTAGCTGGTTCGTCATTAGGGTCTTGTGGTACGAGCTTACCCATCACTGCGAGTTGCAGAATGGTTTGCTTCAGTTGGTCGATACTGTGTTCTGTGGTGAATAGGGTATCGAAGTGTTCGGCGATTCTAGCCCAGGCTTGGTTGAATTCGCCCTTTTCACCTGCGTTGGTGAGTGCGGCTAGTAGGGTTTCTACTAGGGCTTGGTGGGCGCTGATGCTGTTTTCTTGTTGTTGTTCTAGTTGGTCGCATAAGGCCATGAGCTCGTCGACTTTGGCGACAATCCTAGGTTGCTCAACCTCAGGAATAACAGGTATGAGTGCAAGTCGCGCTTTATCTGTTCCCATTCGAGGCAAATTCATTCCATGAGTAGAATTATTCGCATATAGTTTAAAATAGGGAGACTTCATTACCAACCTAAGAAAACCAGGGGTCACGCCGTAATACGCTCTCAGGGGGATCATTTCTGTAGTACAAACGCCTGCCTCATCAGCAATAAGTACTTTATCGAGATATGGACGGAGCTTTCCGTATATTACATCACCCTTACTAAACTTATTTTTAGAACTCTTAAACTGTCGCTCTTTAAACCTAACCTTTTTTAAAAGTTTTGATGTTTCCTTTTCAACATCCTCTAGCTCCAAGACCCACGTTGATAGCTCTGTATTTTTTGCTTCAGCTTTGTCCGACGAGCCATAATTTGTAATATTCCCAAGCCTTTCCCATTCCCATCCCGAGGGCAATAAAATGGGTATTTCTTCTTCGGTAATTTCGGGGAGCCTCTTGGGTCTTTTAATTACCCCATCTTCAATTAACTTATTTTTTTGAGCTTCCATTTTTTCTAACAGTATAGACGCGGGCTCATCATTAATATTTTGAGGCACTAACAACCCTCTAACTGCCAACTCCAAAATCAACTCACGCAGCTTTTTAACCCCGTACAACTCAATCTTTTTGCTACTTCCACGCCCCTGAGAGCCACGCTTTTTAACCGCCGAGCCCCAAACATCCAAATTTTCAGTAATCAGTTGTTCTACATCAGTCATTGGCTACTCTCAGGTGCAAGCATATTCATTATCAAACGAATTAGGGTTTCTTTTTGCGTGGGGGCTGATTCGGCCACTAGCAACGTCAGTGCGGCTAGTCCGGTGTCATTAATAATTGGCTGGCCTTGTTCGTTTATAAGATGATTATTTCTATGCAGAAAATCGACAAACAAAAACGCGCCACTGCGTTTATTGCCATCTGAAAAAGGGTGGTTTTTTACCACAAAATACAGCAAGTGAGCCGCTTTACTCTGAATAGTTGGGTAAGCGGGCTCTCCAAACACGGTTTGATCTAAGTTACCCAATAAGGCATCCAGCCCATCCCCTCTTGGTTTGGCAAACAGCTCGGTGGCTTCACCTCTTTCAATTAGGTTTTGTTTAAGCTGTGCCAGTGATTCACTGGCTTCTTTGTGTGTGGCTAACACCCCGCCACTGTTACCTTCTGGTTCGTCTAGCAATCCCTCATCGTAGCGCTGTAGCCATAGGAAGGTCTGTGTGTAACGGCTGACGATCTCTACCAAGCCTCGGCCTGTATCGAGTATTAAATCAGGGCTAGCAGCTGTTTTACGTATTAGCTGCAAGGCGGCTTCTAGCTCTTGTGCATTTTGTTCAAAGCGTTGCTGATTGAGCGTATAGCCTTGAGTTAAGTGCTCATTGAGTAGTTTGGTGGCCCATTGGCGAAATTGGACGCCTTGTTGTGATTTGACGCGATAACCGACCGATATGATGACATCTAGGCTGTAATTTTTGACGGGCTTATCTGAATTAGCAATGTGCATATTTTGCACATTGCTTTTTTCCTCTAATTCGCCCTCTTTAAAAACGTTGCCGATATGGCGCGTAATGACTGAGCGCTCACGACCAAACAACACCGCCATTTGGTCTTGTCGCAACCAAACCGTCTCTTTCTCTAACTGAACCTGAATCTCACCTTTGGCACTTTCAAATATTGCTATATCACTCATAAAACCATCCTTGTTTTAATGACTCAGCGCATCACTGAGGATATTTTTCAATTGATCTCGTAGCTTTTTGATATCGTCTTGCTGCTTTGCGTAGTCTGCCAGTAGCTCTTCTGGGTCGTGGCTAATGACTTCTCCCACATGGGGATTTTTAATATCCAGATTGTAGTTACGGGCAATAATGTCGTCAATGCTAACCTTCCAAGCAAACTCGTTCTCTTCACGCTTTTTGCGCTTGGTTTTTGCTTTGATGGATTTACCTTCACCCCACCACTCGGCACAGGCTGCGAAGTCATCTAGCTTCATGGGCTTGGTTTTGTTAAAGGCTTTCACCCCAGTTGGCAAAGGTACTTCGTAATACCAAACCTCTTTGGTGGCGCTCTTTTTACCAGCAGCACTTTTCTCAAAAAACAGGATATTAGTTTTAATACTGGTATAGGGGGCAAACACGGAGTTCGGCAAACGCACTACCGTATGTAGATTACATTCATCTAATAGCAGTTTTTTAATTTTGGTTTTAACACCTTCACCAAACAAGGTGCCATCGGGTAAAACCACCGCAGCTCTACCCTTATCATTTAACACTTCGATAATGTACTGCAAAAACAAGTCGGCGGTTTCACGGGTTTGATATTCAGACGGAAAGTTCTTTTCAATGCCATCCTCTTCGGTGCCGCCAAAGGGTGGGTTTGATACCACCACATCAACCATATCGTCTATATCTAGGCTGGATAGCGGTTTATTTAAGGTGTTACCGTGGCGTATCTGTTGCGGCACTTCAATGCCGTGCAACATCATATTGGTGGTACATAACAGATGCGGCAACTGCTTCTTTTCGACACCATGCACAGATAGTTGTAGGAGTTGTTCTCCCTCAGTATCTTTGACTTGTTGTTTTAGGGTATCCACCGAGCAGGCTAAAAACCCCCCCGTACCGCCGGGTCTAGGATGGACTCGCCCAATTGCGGGTTGATCATCTGCACGATAAAACGCGTCACCGCTCGCGGGGTGTAAAATTCACCTGCATTACCGGCGCTTTGTAAGTCTTTTAGAATTTGCTCGTACAGATCACCAAACAAATGGCGCTCTTCGGAGTTATTGAAATCAATCTCGTTGAGTTTGTTCACTACCTGGCGTAACAGTGTGCCGTTTTTCATGTAGTTAAAGGCATCACTAAAAGCTTCTTTCACCACATAACCCCGTGGGTTACTGGCAATAGGTGCGCTTAGATCTTTGAGTCTGGCAATCAGCTGGTTATTGACAAAATCCAATAATTCATCACCGGTGATACCTTCATTATCAGCCGCCCAGTTGCGCCATAAGTACTTCTTGGGGATAGGGGATTTGTAGTTATCCTGTTCGAACTCTATTTCTTCTTCTTGGGCATCGAATATTTTAAGGAACAGCAACCAAGAAAGCTGCCCTAAACGCTGAGCATCACCGTCGACCCCGGCGTCTTTTCGCATGATGTCTTGAATGGATTTTATTACCGATGAAATGGACATGGAGTTCTCTGTTTAACGTAGGGTTAAGATTTATTTATGCGCTGTGTTGGTCGTCATACAGCATTTGCTCTAATTCGCTAACCGCTTGCTTGTAGGCTTGTGCGCTACCGAAGGCATTGTTAACGATTTCGAGGGGGCGGCCCATTTGGTTGAACGGTGCGACTTTTAACACATCTTTTGATTCAATTTCAGTTACGCCGATATCAGCGTATTTATCCAATAAGGTGTTTAACACGGTTTGCGCCGCTTCATTGTATTTGGTGAAGTAATTGCGCTTCTTTACGTTATCGGCACGTTCCTTTCGGGTTAGCGGGGGCTGATCATATACGACATGGCAGATGAGGTCGAATGGTCCTATGTCTTTGCTAACGTCTTGCTCTAAGGCTTCCCAAATAACACCGTGATTGGCCAATTCATCAATAATGATCTGTTTTCGTTCGGCATCGTTCCAGGTCTTTACAAAATCATCTAAGGATTCAAATTGTTTAAGTACGGTATTGCGGGTGTAATCTTTAAAGGATTCGGTGACAAGCTTTCCATCGGTATCATAATATTGCACTCGCTCGGCAATTTTCTTGACAGTAACCCCGGACACATGGAATTTTATAAAGCGATCTTCCTCATCGTCTCCCCACTCTGCTTCGCCGCCTCCACTCCCACCTAAGGGCGCGTCCGGATCTTCCCCTTCGACATTGTATTCCGCCCCTGGGTAATCAACGCCATCAGGATCAAACTCTGGCGTTGGTTCATATTCTTCAGCACCAAGTTCTTCATCAAAAGCGGCATCGTCTAAGTCGATGATAGCCTCTGGTGTGCTGACCATAACTTTTTCCGGTGGGCCATCAAAGGCCTCATCGGCAAATAACTCGGTGGCCTTTTTAAAGTCTAGGATAGTAAACCACAGCTTGTTGTAACGGTCGTCAATTCGGGTGCCACGGCCAATAATCTGCTTAAATTTGGTCATGGATTGAATGTTTTGATCAAGTACAACTAACTTACAGGTTTTAGCATCGACACCCGTGGTCATTAGCTCTGATGTGGTGGCGATGACTGGGTATGGCTTTTTCGGGTTGATGAAATTATCGAGCTGGGCTTTACCTTGCTCATCATCACCGGTGATTTTCATCACGTATTTTTCGTTCTTTTTTACCTGTTCAGGGCTTAGATTAACCAATGCGCGACGCATACGTTCCGCATGATCAATATCGTTGCAGAACACGATAGTTTTGGCCATGGGATCGGTACGCTTTAGGTAAGCCGTAATCGTTTCAGCCACCAACTCTGTGCGTTCATCAATAACCAGGGTTCGATCAAAGTCTTTTTGATTGTAGACACGGTCTTTGATCACTTCATTGTTTTTGTCTATCTGGCCTTTTTCTGGTCGCCAGCCTTGCAGATCAACATCGAGATCAACACGTACAACCTTGTAGGGTGCCAAGAAGCCATCTTCAATACCTTCTTTTAGGGAATAGGTATAAACCGGCTCACCAAAGTAGTCGATGTTCGACACCTCTTCGGTTTCTTTTGGCGTAGCGGTAAGTCCTATCTGCGTAGCAGAGGTGAAGTATTCAAGGATCTCGCGCCATGCGCTGTCTTCTGACGCGCTACCTCGGTGGCACTCGTCAATGATAATAAGGTCAAAGAAACCAGGATCTACTTGCTTGTAGGCTTTTTGGGACTCTTCTGGCCCCGTTAAGGCTTGGTAGAGCGCCAAGTGTATCTCGTAAGCTGGATCTACCGTGCGCCCTGTGATTTTGGTCATGGCTTGGCCAAAGGGCTGAAAGTCATTAATGCGGGTTTGGTCGATCAGAATGTTTCTATCCGCTAGAAATAGAATGCGCTTTTTCTGCTTCGCTTTCCATAAACGCCAGATAATTTGAAAGGCTGTGTAGGTTTTACCGGTGCCGGTGGCCATCACCAATAGGTTACGATTCTCACCTCGGGAAACCGCTTCAATCGTCTTATTGATCGCTTGTAGCTGGTAGTAACGAGGGGCTTTACCGCTACCGTCATCATAATAGTCTTGGGTGACAAAAGGGAGTTGCTCTTCGGTATAACCTTTAAAGGCTTTGTACTTTTGCCATAGGGTTTCTGGACTTGGAAAATCATCGAGTGCAATTTCTGTTTCTAGCGGCTGTCCCTCTGCCACGGTTTTGTCGTGAAAGATAAAACCGTCACCATTGGAAGCAAATACAAAGGGCACATCAAGCAAACGGGCATAGTCCAAACTTTGCTGCATGCCTTTGCCTATTTCATGCTTGTTAGCTTTGGCTTCAATCACGGCTAGGGGCATATTGGGCTTGTGGTAGAGGACAATATCAGCCGATTTAACGGTTTTACGCATGCCAATCTGACCACGAACAATCACTTTACCGTCTCGCAGCTTCACCTCTTGGCGAATTTGCAGCATGGAATCCCAGCCGGCCTTTTCGACATGGGGCATGATGTATTTGGAGATAATGTCCGCTTCGCTGAGTTGTTTTTTTGCTTTTGTGTCCATACTGCCAATTCTTTTAGTTCTTCACTATTTCAAGTGGTTAACGTGTATTGTCCTAACTCGCTACTTTCTGGATTTCCAGTAACTCGCCAATCTCACAACTTAGAAAATCACACAGCTTTTCGAGCACTGAAAATTCCACTCGTAGTGTTTCTTCGTGATAAAGCCTTGTGATAGTGCCTCGGTGTACTCCGGTACCCCGTGCAACATCGGTAATTTTTAACCGTTTTGCACCCATGATTCGGCTTAGATTGTTTTTAACCATGCTTCCCCCTGTCTTTAGCTAACTCATCTTGCCCTGCTGCAGAACATGTTACAACTAATAAAGCGCCCAGATTGCGGACAAAAAAAAGCCCCTGATTTAGGGGCTTTTTTACACTGCTATTTTTATTCTTAGGATTGCTACATTAGAGTTTCAACGCATCAACGGCTTCATACAAATCAAATGGTGCGTTTAACTCACTAATTCCCGCCAGCGCCATTCGGTCTTGCTCTGGAATTTCCAGGTAATCAACTTTCGCTTTTAGCACCTGTACAAGAATACTGGAAACCAAAGCATCACCGCCTTTTAACCCTTCTTTGAATTCCGGGGTTTGAGGGGTATCAGGGGTCATTTGAGCCAAAACCGCTGACGCTAGCAAGAACTCAGACACTGCTGATTTATTACACAAATAGTCTGAATTGAAATAGTGGTACGCTATGGCTGACTTCAACGACACCTTCGACAGTTTTAACGCATTGATTTTGTCGTACGGCAGTACTTTCTTTTGCTTTTTACAATCTACTATCTGAGATTCAACTGCTATCAAGCTGTTACTAAAGTCGAGTAATGCTAACTGCCCGGCATTACGCGTTGGGTCTTCGCTAGCACAAGCTGACGCTGCAAATATGATTAAACCAAGAACGACAAAACTTCGCATGAACCACTCCTTATTGATAAACACTATTCTTATTAATGGACACTACAACCATTAGAAACCGCTTGCCAAAATTG